>OQVZ01000098.1_pt1 | contig 29405 bp, 20 predicted proteins | sample 1691571 | NCBI WGS metagenome assembly OQVZ01 (sample SAMN03418261, study PRJEB22391) | human gut metagenome | biome: human-gut; feature: organic feature; material: feces | host: Homo sapiens | place: Tanzania | collected 2013-01
TGTAGGTGTGGCCGAAGGTGTCGGTCACTTGAGCCGCTATATTTTTGTTCAGGAATTGGGATTATTCCTTAGTGATGCGTTCAAGCCATTTGAGCATACCGAGCATCACTGCCATTGAGATGAAGCAGAAGCCGGCAAACACTGCCCAGCATTCCCATTGTTGTGGGAAACTGTTGAGCATGGTCACACCAAGAGCGATGAAGAGGTTACCTACTGCGGTAGCGCAGAGCCACAAACCTTGGCAAATACCTTGCAAGTGCTGAGGTGCAATCTTTGATACAAACGACAGACCAAGTGGAGAGATAAACAACTCAGCCACGGTGAGGAAGAAGTAGGTGACGATGAGCACCCATGGACCTGCCTTCATTGATTCCTTAACGGCTTCTGGGAGGCTCTTGAATTCTTCGCCTGAAGGATAGCCGTTGACCATTGAAATACAAATCAAGAACAGATAAGCACAACCTGCCAAGAACATACCAAGCGCAATCTTCTTAGGAGTAGAGATTTCTTTACCTCTCTTGAAGAGCGCACCAAACACAATCATCACCACTGGAGTGAGCACGATCACGAAGAATGGGTTGATACATTGCCAGATTTCTGGAGCAATAGAGTCGGTTTGACAGAAGTCGCGTGCAAACACTGAGAGCGACTGGCCATTCTGGTGGAATGAGAACCAGAAGAAGATAGCCACACCAAGCACAGCAAACAAAGCGAACATACGTTGCTTGATTTCCTTTGCGTCGGAAGCCACAGCCTCTTGCGATTCAACAGCGGCTTTCTCCTTCTTCACTGGGTTAGGAAGCACCTTGCGGGTGAAGATGAAGATAAGGAGCGAGAGAATCATAGCCACAGCCGATGCGATGAATGAGTAGTGCACACCGGTGTTGAAGCTTTCGAGATAGTTGGTGCAGAATTGGGTCATATCACCAATCTGACCACCGTCGATAAGTGACTTTTGAGCGAGTTCGGTGAGGTTCTTCATACCATCGCCTTCAAGGTTGCCCTGGAGGAAACCGTGGCAGAGGCGTGGAAGGTCGGCATTGTAGAAGAAGCCGTCGATCTTCAGCATTGCGCTACGGAGCAAAGGAGCCACGAATGGCGCAATCACACCACCGATATTGATAAACACATAGAAAATCTGGAAACCACTGTCGCGACGCGACTTTGCGATAGCAAGCGCCTCAGGACCTTTCTTTGCTGCTTCAGCCTCATAGTTGTCGTACATCTGACCCACGATAGCCTGAAGGTTGCCCTTGAACAAACCGTTACCTGTGGCAATGAGGATAAGAGCGAGGCAAGTGACCACGAGCACCCACATTGGCACAGCGCCAGGGTTGCCACCAAACACGGGGACAGAAAGAATCACATAACCCGAAGCCATTACCACCAAACCAGCAATGATGGTGCCCTTGAAGTTTTGCAAACGGTCGGCAACCATACCGCCAGGAAGGCTAAGCACGTAAATGAGGAAATAGAACACAGCGTAAATCCAGCCAGCCACATCGTCGCTGATACCGAACTTGGAGCAAAGGAAAAGCAGAAGCACCGCATTCATAATGTAGTAGCCAAAACGCTCGCCCATGTTAGAAAGCGCTGCTGAAATAAGTCCCTTGGGGTGGTTTTTCTTTGCCTCAACTACATAATAGACGAGAAAAGGCACAACTACCACGAGAATCGCAAGAAGCATAGCCACCATGCGATTGTTGTTCCATAAATCTTGTAACATAAGTGTTGGTTATTAAAATGATTAATTATTTATTACTTTTTATTTCTGTCGGCGGTCGGCTGATTAGTGCGCAGCCTGCTCCTTCATCTTGAAGGCGAGCGCATAAGTGCGAATTTGCTTGATCATCGCAAGCAAGCCGTTGCTTCGGGTGGGCGAAAGATGCTCGTGAAGCCCGATTTTGTCGATAAAATAGAGGTCAGCATCAAGTATTTCTTGAGGCGTGCGTCCGCTGAGTGTGCGCACCAGCATCGAAATGATGCCCTTCACAATTATGGCATCGCTGTCGGCTTGGAAAGTAATCACACCGTCGGCATAGTCGGCTTGCAGCCACACACGGCTCTGGCACCCTTCAATAATGTTGTCGGGAGTCTTGTAGCGTTCATCAAGCGGAGGCACGGCATTACCCAAGTCGATGATATAGGCATAGCGGTCCATCCAGTCGGTGAAGCCTTCAAATTCTTCAATAATTTCGTCTTGTATTTCGTTGATAGTACTCATGTTCGTTTCGTGAATGAGAGGATTAGTTTTTTGCGCTCCACAAGCGTGAAGGGCATACTGTCACATTCAATTTTCCAAAATTAATAATTATTTCCCATTTCTGCAAATTCCATTTCACCCCACACCCCTGCTCAAATAATTTTATGTAAAAAAACCGCCCGACTGTGGAAGCCGGGCGGTTAAGATTTATTCGGGGAATCTAAGCGGTGTTAGATTACTGAAATTTTACGAGGTTGTTTTTGATCTTGGCAGAGTTGAAGATCACGCCTTGCATCAACTGTTGACGTTGACCAGCGAAGCCGTAAGTAGAAGCCCACTTCATAGCGAGTTCTTCTTGCTTCATCTTCATAGTTGCCTTCTTGCTCTTCACTACGAATGCGTAAGCAGCGCAGTTACCAGCCCAGAAGCCTACTTGACCTTGCTTAGCGGCTGCAGCTGCACCGATGAAGCCACCGTCGCCCTCAATACCTGCAGGGTTGGTCATGATAACCTTGTCGGCATACATGCTGCTGAATGAGAATGAAGTAGTGTCAACTGGAGCGGCAAATGCCTTAGCGTATTCGTCAACTGATTTAAACTTGCCTTCATATTGTTGCTTCATGGCTTCAGCCTTCTTCAGTGCCATAGCCTTAGCCTTGCAGAACTCGTTCACGTTCTTGGTTTCCAATGGGAGGAAGTCAGCGTCAACGATTTCATCGATAGCGACAGCCACCATAGCGCTGTTGAGTTGGAATACTGAAGAAACTTCACCCTCTTCTGCATCGTTGAGCGCCCACTTGATAATGTCGCGGCTGCCTTGGATGCCAGCGATAGAAGGAACGCTTGAGCTGAGCATCACTTCTTGAGCCTGGAACTTAGCGGCTGCTGCATTCTTAGCAAAATCTGCTGCATTCTTGTTCTTGTCGATGAATTTTTCCAAACCGTCGTGGAGGTCAGCAGTAGTCTTCTTGCTTGCAGCCACTTGGTAAGTTGACATATTCACGGTGTAGAACATTGATTTCTTTTGGTAAGTGGTCTTCACGAGCATTGCGCCTTTATCTACAGATTGGAATACCACATATTTATCAGTAGCGCTTTCGAATTTAGCGATAATGCTGTCGGGGAGCTGAGCGCCTTGCACTGGCACTGGTTGCTCTGGCATCACTTGCACACCCTTCATCTTGCTCACGTCTTGACCAGCGTTGAGAGCGGCGAGCACCTTGTCTTGAGCAGCCTTGTTGCCTTCAACGGTCACTTGCTTCACCTTGATAGTGTCGAGCAATTCTTCGCTCTTCACCTTTTGGAAGAGAGCGTAGTTGAGGTCTTCCTTGAATTGGTGAGTAGCGTTAGCCTCTGAAGATACTGCCCAGTTAGCGAACACAGAGTCGCGGAGTTGTTGACCGAGTTGCTTAGCCTGAGCATCGGTGAGTTTCATTTCCTGAACATTGCTGAACTCGCTGATGTTGCGCAAAGCGTCGATGCCTTGACCTTGCAAAGTGGCGTAAGCCTTAGCGTAGAGAGCGTCGGCTGCCTTGATGTCGGCTGCGCTTGGAGCGATAGGCACTGCGATAGCGTGAGCAATCACTGTCTTTTCGTTGAGCTTCCAGAGGTTCTTATATTCGTCGTAAACGGCTTTGATTTCGTCTTGAGTTGGCTCAAACTTCTTGTCTTCGAGTGAAGTGTAGTCCTTCTTGGTGAGCACCACTTCCATCACTTCGTCGTCGTTTTGCATTTCAAGGAGGTCGAGGTCGTTAGGCATGATAGCACCACCCACGAGCATCATAATCTTTTGAGCACGGATATTGTGTTCCATTTCGTCCTTGAAGGCTTCCCATTCGTCCTTGCTCACGATTTGGTTGATCACCTCATCCTTACCTACGATTTTGTCGAGGTCGGAAGGAGCCTGAATGGTTTGTTGACCTGTGGCTTGCACATATTGTTGAGCCCATGCGCTTGCGCGTTGGTCTTGATTGATCATCGCGGTGAGAAGTTCGGTACCGGCTTCCACGCCATTTTCTTCACTTTCTTCATCAACGATGGTTTCAAAAGCCATTTGACCGAGCACTTGTTGCTGAAGGTCAGCGCTTTCAGTCTTGTTTTGCTGATTCTTTTCCTGCTCTTGTGCAAGGTTGAATCGGTTTTGGAATTCTTGAATACCGATAGTTGTGTTGTCAACTTTCGCTGCCGAACTGTCTCTGAAGAGAGAGTCGAGCTTAAAGAGGTCTCCGAGAACGAAAGCGGCCAATGCGCCACCCACTACAATCATCAGAAACACAGATCTTTTTCTAATTTTCTCTAATGCTGCCATTATTTGTTATTTATTGTTTTTATTCCGTTTAACTTGTCCGTTCACAGGCTTTTCGCCAATGAAACACGCAAAGATAGTAATTTTCACTTGAATAACCACAATCCTAAGCCATAATTTTTAGGCGAGTAGGTGCAAAACCGCTATCTTTGGCGTGGTGCGATAAGGGTGCGCTCCACCACATCGTTGTAGCGAATGCCCCACAGGTCATAGAGGTCGAGCTGGTGGGTGAGGCGGTGAGTGAAGCCTTCCCAATCGTCGTTTTTGCCTGTCCACGCCTTTTCTGCCAATGCCGCCATACGCGGAAACACTTGCAGTTCCACCTTCCATGTGGTGGGACAATATTCGGTCCAGCAGCAGCCTTCCACGCCCATCAAATTCCGGGCGGCTTGCACACTTGCCGAATCGGGAACAAGTTCGAAATCATACACTTTCTTCACGCTTCGTGGCCATCTGCCCGGATTGATTTCGCTCTGGGTGGAATCTTCGCTTGAAGTGAAGTATAGCCCGGTGCTCCCTGAGTTGATCCACTGGTGGGTGCTGTCGATTCTCGACTTCGGCATCTTGTCCCACGAGTGCCAGTTGTGGAGCACGCTGCCTTCGGGATTCATGCCCTCGGCTCCCCCACTCCAGCCAAGCATGGTCTTGCCGTGGGCGTTGATGATGCGCTGCACATGGTGCATGAAGTGCGTTTGGAGCGCATGGGCATCGGGCAGATTGTGCTTTCTCATAAATTCCTGTGCCACAGCCGACTCGTTCCACCACTTAGGAGCGCACTCGTCGCCACCGGCGTGAATGTATTTGCTTGGGAAAAGCGCGCAAACCTCGTTAAACACGTCGTCGAGGAAACTGAACACTTCGGGCGTGGGTGCCAGCACATTGTTTTGGCGGTTGTAGATTCCCCAAGTGAGCGCGGTGCGCTTGCCCTCGCGTGGCGTAGTGCTAAATTCGGGGTGAGCGGCAAGCACCGCCATGCAGTGGCCCGGTATGTCGATTTCTGGCACCACAGTCACAAAGCGCTTTGCAGCATAGTCAATCACCTCTTTCACTTCGTCTTGCGTGTAGTATGCCTGATAGGGACGCTCGCCATATTCGCCGGGGAACAAGCCCTTGATTTCTCCTGCACGGTAACTGCCTTTTTCGGTGAGTTCGGGGTGGCTTTTCAACTCTATTCGCCAGCCCTGATCGTCGGTGAGGTGCCAGTGGAAAACGTTCAACTTATGGAGGGCAATCCAGTCGATATATTTCTTCACAAACGACACCGGGAAGAAGTGACGCGCCACATCGAGGTGCATACCACGATAGCCAAACCGTGGATAATCGGTAATCTCCACCAGAGGCAACTGGGGAATGTCGCCAGCGCGTGTGGGGAGCATCTGAACGAGCGTGGTCACACCAAGGAAACACGCCTCCGGACTTCGCTTTGCGCCCGTGATGGTCACGCCGTTGCTCGTCACGGCGAGGGAGTATTGCCCATCGTGCGCCTTGCCGCCGAAGTTGTCGGTAAGAATGTGGATAGCGGCTTCGCCCTTGCTTTTCACAATGCGCAAGGGCAGCCCCAAATATTCGCTGCAATAGTTTTGCAGAAATTCCGCAGCCAACATCGCGTCGGCATTCTCGGCATACACGCCAGCACCACGGCGAATTTGGAATCGGCCGTCGGTGTCGGTGATGCGCACGCTACAAGGCTTAGGCAGCACATTCAACTCCTGCGCCGCACCTAATCCTTGCGCCGCCCCAATTTCCTGCGCCGCCCCAACAGTAAAAATACCACTCATCATCACCATCAAAATTAAAATTTTCACACACTTCATAAAAAAAAGCCCTAATTTATAAAACTTCTTCAAAGATAATCGTTTTCCCCCAAATCACAAACATCACCCCAACCCATATTCCCCTGCAATTAAGAACGAATTTAGCAAACAAATGGAGTGAAAATAATTACATCATTACAGGTCAATTAATTACATTTTTTACGATAAAAATTTTAAGATTTTAGACGTATCGCACATTTTGCATTGACTTTTCTTTGTTTTTTGCGTGAAAAAATTACTTAAAAACACCAATTTCACACAACACATTACAAACCAACCATTTATACTCTTTCATAACACTTTTTCAAGGGAAAGATGTGCCTTTGCCGACACTTTTTCAAGGGAATCAGTAGAGCATACCGAAGTGGTGGAGAGGAATGGTGTTGGCAAAACCAAACTCTATATCGTCTTTCACGATGTAGGCGTTGCCGGTGTCAGCAATCTGCTTGCCACCCTTCTTTCTCCCTCCAATCTCGAAGGTGAAACCGTCAACCAAAAAGTCGGAAACAGGCGATTCCCTCACATCTGCCTTCACCGAAAGTTGATTGAAGAAAAATGTTTCGCGAATGTTGCCAATATCGGTGTTTGCCCCACCCAAAGCGTAGGCCAAATTCGTGTTGTTGAGATAGATTTTTGCCACTTTCCCAAGTTCTCGAATCCCTGTGGTGGCAGTGAACAGGCGATTCACAAGCCCGGCGCGCTCCATATAGAGAATATAGTCGGGAAGCACATCGCGCGACACACCCATAATGGCTGCAATTTTCGAGTAGTTTGGTTTGAACGGAACACTTTTAGCGATAATGGCGAGCAACTGTTTCAACTTCCGCGAAGTGGCGGCGTTCATGTTGGCAAACTGCGGAATATCAACATCTAAAATCAGTTGTACGATTTGGCGAAGCCGCTCATGGTAAAGCCCCACTTCTCTCGAAAATGGATAGTATCCGTTATTGAGATAATCTTTAAATGCCGCCAAAGGATAATCCACACCATCAAACGCCACGTTGTGATGCAGCACATCATCAAGCGAGAGTGGTTGCAGTTGAAGGTGGTAGCGCAAATTCAAATACTCACGAAACGACATTCCGTGAAGTGTGTAAAGTTGAACACGGCGCGACAAATCGTCGGTGCCTCGATAAATATCAAGCATCGAAGACCCTGTGAACACCACTTGAAGATGAGGAAGATAATCGTAAATAAGTTTCAATTCCTTCGACCAGTTGACATATCGGTGAATCTCGTCGATAAACAAATACTTACCACCCATTTTCACAAACTGCTCCGCCAAGTCAAGCAATTTGTGATCGGCGAAATACATATCATCGGCGGTCACATACAGCGTGTCGGAAATATTGTGGTGGAGTTTGATTCGCTGAAGCATCATGGTGGTTTTGCCCACGCCACGCGCGCCCACGATGGCAATCATTCGGTCGGTCCAAATTATCTTATCATGCAGGTAGCGCAGAAAATCCGTATTGGTTTCGCTCAGCAAGCGTTGAAATCGAGAAAAAAGTGCTTCCATATCGTTTACCCATTTTTATGATGCAAATATATTGAAAGATTTTGGTTATTACAAAATTTGCGGAGTGGAATCGGCAATTTTTGGAGAAAATTGGGGATTGTGGTCGGCAATTTGGGGGATTTTTGGGATTTTTTTGGGATTTTGCGGAATGGAATCGGCAAAAATAAATAGAAATTGCGGATTGGAGTCCGCAATTTCTATCGCAAAGTATATTTCTATCGCAAAGTATATTAATATGTGAATTTTGCGATGTTATAGTTTTTTGATGGTCTTGAGCAGTTGGTCGCCGAGACCGATGGTGTAGCCTTGACTGACGAACACCACACGGTTGAATGTGTCGGCAATGATTACCACTGGGAGCGAGCCATCGGGGTTGAGTTTCATTTCGTGAATGATATCGGATTTGATTTTGCCGTCGGTATCCACGCCAAGCACCACGTTGGTGGGCAATGTGCCGAAATCCTCTTGCTGGAATCGTGCCAATTCTGCCTCGTTACTGAAAAGAAGCACCAGTGGGCGGCCCCATTTGTTGAGTTCTTTCGCTTCGGCGGCAATGTCGCGCATGGCATGGTTGGTAGGCTCCTGACCTACGCCGAGCACGGCAATCACGAAATATCCGCGTCCGGTCTGTGAAAGCACGCTCACATCTGCACCGTCTTTCGCAAACTTCGATTCGCTGTTGAAACTGCCAATCACGCACACTTCCTCATCGGAGGTGCGTACCACCAAATCGGCTTCGGTGGTGGTGTTTTCCTCTATGTTCACAATCTGTGTGGTGGCAAGCACGCTGCCGTTTGCCAAGCGTGTGCCGGTCACGAGCAGGTAGGTACCCACATCGAGTTTTGTGCCGTTTTTGAACGTGCCAGCCCAACTGGTGCCGCCGCCCATATCCACTTCGCCCTCATCAAAATTGAGCAGCACAGCGTGGCCGTCAACAATCTTGCTAAGTGTGAAATGGCGGTAATATTGAGGATTGTCGAGGAATTTGCTTGGCTCGTAGCGCAGCACCAATGTGCCTGTTGGCGCACTGGTTTGCTCCTGTGCCTCAAAATCAACGTCAATCCACTTGTCGGCTTGTTTGTATTGCACCTTGCCGGTCACCACATCCTTACGCGCCTCAATGTTGAGGCTGCGCGCCAAGTCAACGAAGAAGATGTTGCGAGAGCGTGAGTCGGTGAATCTCGATTGCCAAACGCCCACCGCTGTCTGTGCAATGCGAAGCGCACCCAAATCGGGGTTGAGCGTGATGTTTTTGTTCACCCATTGCGCCAAGAGCGATGGGTTGGCACGGAATGCGTCGGCCTCAGCCTTGGGGAACGCATTTTTCAGCACTTGCTTGTAGGGCTTCACCAGCAATTCATCTTCCACACGGAGGTCAATTTGCGTGTCGGTGGCATCGTAACTGTCGTCGAGAATTTCCATCGCCACATCGCGGAAGTCCTTCTCGCTCATGGTGGCGAAAAGTGCCATCACACGAGCGGGATTGTCGGCGTGCTTGTCGATAAACGCCTTGATGGTTTGCCAGTTGCCACGGGCTTTTTTCAGATAAATATCAAATTCGCCATAAGCGTTGCCGTTATAGAAAGTGGCTTCATAAGCCTTACGGATTGAGTCCTCATACACCAATCGCTGTGCATTTTTCGCCCTCATTGCCTCGTCAACCTTTGGCAAAGTCACCTTTTCGGGTGGAGGAACGATGTCAAATTCCTCATGGCGGCACACCTTCGTCTTAGTGTCGGTGGCTGCGCTGTGCTGTAGCGTGATAGTGATGGTTTTGTCTTTGCCAAACGATGCCTTGCTGTAGCCATACACGCCGTCTTTCGAAGCCCACACCATCATGTCGCCCATGCCGGCGGTGAGGAATGTGGTGCCTTGCTCATCGGTGTATTTGTTCACAGCGGTGTAGAATTCGCCATAATTGTAAATTTTAAATTCCACCAAAGCATCTTCCACAGGGCGGTTTTGGGTGTCAACCACCTTGAAATCGACGCGGGCTGTGGTGCCGTAGTTGTCAATCAGATTGATTTCGGTGTAGTTGCTGGTGCGGAGCATCACCTCTTCGGGGCCGCGATAGTCGCCGAAAGCACGGGTGTGCATCAGCATGGCGCGAGAGGCAGGGGCGTTGAACCAGCCGAGGTTGAGAATGGCTTCGGGCTCGCAAGCACCGAGGAAGTACCATTGTCCATCGGCCCAAGCCTCCACCCATGCGTGGTTGTCGTCGGTGTGTGCCCATCTTGGGGTATATACCTGGCGTGCAGGAATACCCACCGAGCGCAGAGCCGCCACGGTGAATGTGCTTTCCTCGCCGCATCGTCCGATAGCCGTTTTCTTGCAAGCCATTGGCGAAAGCGTGCGCGCATCCGATGGCTGATAGGTGACGTGCTCGTGGCACCAGTGGTTCACCTCCAGAATGGCATCTTTCATGCCCAGGCCCTTCACACGGTCTTTCAATTCCTTGTAAAACTCAATGCGCGCATTGTCGAGCGCCTCGTTGTTCACACGCAGTGGCAACACAAAGTGGCGGAACAGCAATTCAGGCACGGTCTGCCCCCATGCCATTTCCTGCTGCGCCTTGAAAGTGGCACGCACATTATTTAAATAGAACGAATAGTCGTAGTCGGTGGCATCAGCCACAGGCATGTAGGCATACAGAAACTGCAACGCCTCTTGCTCGTAGGCAGTGGCGGCTGCGCTCTCTTTCGAGAAATCGAGTTTCAACTGCGAGAGTTTTTTCGTGTATGCTTGCTTCACCTGCCCACGATACGCGGCATCGGTGATGAAATTGCGCTCCGCATTCATACCGAGCACCATCAAGCACAAAAGTAGTGTAAGAGCATTTCTTTTCATTATCCGGTCTGTTTTTTGTTTAGAAGAGTATTTTTTAAAAGAGGGTCAATTATTAATGGCGGCGATGGTGGCTGCCACGCGGCGCTCGGTGGTGTATTGGAGCGTTGACTCATCGGCATCGGGCTTGCCCATCGCCACACCGCCGTGCATATAGGTGGTGGCGCTTTGCTGTGGCTCGCGTGCCGAGAAGTGAAACGCCGTGATGCCTGTGGCGGCATGGATTTTGGCAATGTTGCCCTCATTCACGCCGCACCCTGCCATGATGATGGGTTTTTCCACATCAGCCGCCTGAATCTGCTTGAGCAAGTCGATGCCAGCCTCGGCTGTGGGTGCCTGGCCCGATGTGAGCACACGGTCGAAACCCAGTTCCTTCAACTTTGGCAACGCCTCAAGCGGAGATTTGCAGCGGTCGTAAGCACGGTGGAAGGTGCACGACAGTCCACCAGCGTGGCGCAACAGTTTGACGCAGTTTTCCACATCAATGTCGCCATCGGCGGTGAGGCAGCCAAACACCACTCCATCCACCCCGATTTCTTTACACATGGTGATGTCGAGCCCCATTCGCTCAATTTCAAGAGGCGAATAGGTGAAGTCGCCGCCACGGGGGCGGATAATCACATGCAGTTTGGTGGAGTGGAGCATTTTGCGCGCAAACGAAATCTCGGCATACGATGGCGTGGTGCCACCTTCGGGGATTCCGGCGCACAGCTCTACACGAGTTGCGCCAGCAGCCTGAGCCGCAAGGCAACTCTCCAGACTGTTGGCGCATATTTCAAATTCAAATGAATTCATAACTCAATTATTTTCACCGAGGGAGGGAGCGTCGCTGTGTGCGTCACATCTATCCTACCCCTCGGCGGAATTTAGAACACAAGTCCGATACCACCCATGAAACTCATCTTTTGAGCGCCTTGAGAGTAGAGGATGTCCCATTGCTTGTTGAGCAAGTTGGTGCCCTTCACCCAAATGGTGAGGAACTTGTCGAAGCGGTAACTTGCTCCTGCGTGCAGGTTCATCACATCGCTCAAATCTTCAACTTTGAACATTGGCACGTCGGTGTCGGAATGTATGCTTTTCACATAGTGTCGCTTAGCACGGTATTCCAAACCTGCGCTGATGGTGAAGCCCTTGAACAGATAGAGGCTCAGGTCGGCGTTTGCCACCATCTTCGCACGGTCGAGCCCCAGCATGTAGCCGCTGTAACTCTTGCCGTATTCAAATTTGTCGTCTTGTGGCGCATAGGTGAATCCCAAGTTCAACTCTGCAATAGAGCGGAGTTTGTAGTCAACTTGCGCGCTGGCTTTCATACCCTTGCAGTCCCAGTTCATCAGTCGGGTGCTGGCATCCCAAGCGCCAGTGATATGTTCCAAATTGTCTTTGAAAATGCCGTAGCCCACCAATGCCTTCACGGTGAGTCCGCTGAATGGGCCAACCTTGAAACCAGCCTCGGCATCGAGTGGCACGAAGGTGTTGCGGTAGCGGCCGTTAGGACCGAGATAGCGGTTGAGGGCTGCTACACTGCTGAGCGTGTTGAAACGCTTGCCACCCTCGGCATTCACATATAGCGAAACGCCTGGGGTAAACTCGTAGGCAAGGTGCACATTAGGCGCGAGGCGGAATGCGGTGCCGTCGCCAAACGAGAAATTCACATTCACACCAAGTCGGGCAAGCACATTCTGTCCGAAATAGGTGTAGAATGGCGAGAGTGTCACCATAGTGGCATTGTCGTCCACCTTATCCGCAATTTTGAGCGCAGGGTCGGTGATTTCGTGGTGCGAGTGTTTGAGCGCATCGAGTTTCACGTTCATACCGATGCTTGAGTTTGCCTCAATGCCATATTTTGCGCCCACGTTGGCTTGGAAATAATGCTCTTTCGCACCGTCGAAGCCATCGTAGCGAGTTGGGTCGGAGATGTTAAAACCGTTTTTGTAGCCAGCATAGTTGTAGTTCACGCCCACTTCGTAAAACACATCGTGGAAGCGCGACACATTCACCTTGCCACTCCAAGAGCCGCCAAAACTCATGTCGAGGAAGTTCTGGTCCTCATCCCACCATGGATTTGACAGCGGTCCATCAACCAATGGCTGTGCATAATAGTTGAAGCGGTCGAAGTGCACCTTCGCGCCGAGGTTCAACGTGCCGTTGGCAAAAGTTTTCTCGGCATCCAATCCCACCACATTGTCGCAGAATTTTTGCTTCACATCGTTGTCCGCAAAATTTTCGCTGGAGTTTTTGCCATTCCAAGTGCTGTTGTGCTGTGCCCAAGCGTCGAGTTTAAAAGTCTCGGCATCCACAAGGCGGTAGCCGAGGCTGCCCACCATGTTGAGTTGTGTGCCGGCACCGGCATACAGATATCCACGCTGATTGCTGAAACGGTGACCAGTGCGGTAGCCGTAAGGCAGCATGGTGGGGATTTCCACACTCACTGCAGTAGGCTCAGCCCAGTCGGTGTAGTTGATTTCCGACTTTTCAGAGCCTCTCACTGGCTTCAACACGCGTGGAAGCGAACTCTTCTTCGCCGCTTTTTTCACCACTGGCACAAAGTCTTTGGGCAGGGTGATTTCCTTTTGCAGATTTTCCTGTGCAAAGCCAGCCATCACGGTGAAGGCGGCTGCAAGCACACTCACATATATCTTTTTCATAATGCTATAATACTCTAATGTGTGTGAAACTTCTTCATTATCTCTTCTTTGCTCTTGTCACAACTTTTGGCTTGTTGATTGACTTCAGTCGTGATTCGATGTCGTTGAAGATGTCTTTTTCTTTGCCTGGATAGTTGTTCTTGAGGCTTTCAAGATATTCGCGTGCGGCGTTTGGCTTGCCTTCCTTCACGAGCACATCGCTCAAGAGGATGTAGGCACGGCCAATCCAGTAGGTTTGTGGAGTGCCCGAATCGAGCAGCGCATCGATTTGGTCTTCCGCACCCTTGTAGTTGCCTCGTTCCATCTGCAAGCGAGCCAATTCCCATGCTGCGCGTGCGCCATGCTCGGTGCTCATGTCGGTGGCGAGAGCCTTGAGGTCGGTTTCCGCAGTGTCGAAGTCCTTCTTGCCGATATATCCCACTGCACGGCCGAGTTTCACCTCATTGATTTCGTCGGCGGTGAGTGATGAGTTCTGGAGCAAGTTGTCGGCGGTGGCTATCACCTCGTCGAAGCGTTTGATGTCGGTGGCTGCGCGCATCAAGCCCATTTGAGCCACCACCTTGCTGTCGTTGTCCTTCGTGCGCTCGATGATTTGCTCATACACCTTGATGGCCTCGTCTTGCTTGCCTTGGCGCACAAGAATGTCGCTCTTCATCACCAGTGCGTCCTCAGCCCAAATAGCGTCTTCGCCATAGGTGAGTGCCTCGTTGATTTGGGCGAATGCCTGTGTGAGGTTGCCCTTTTCGTAGTGGTAACGGCCGATGTAGTATTTAGCGGCTGCCACATTCGCGCCGGTAGGATAATCCTGGAGGTATTTCTCCATCTTCAAGATGCTTGGGTGGGTGGCTGTGGCTGCTTTCTCGGCTGCCTCGAATGTGAGGCGGTCGATGTCGCTCACTTCCAGTTTTGGAGCGTTAGGCACGGTGGCGATGAATTCCACATACTTGTTGAGTTCATCGCGCTCGGCATACATCGATTTGAGGTCGTCGGCTGCCACCTTGGCTTCCTCGCTGGTAGGAGCATCGGTAATCACACGCTTGTAGGCTTCGATAGCCAGTTCCTGGTTACCAAGATTCTTCTGAATCAAAGCCAAGTGGAGCATACCCTGACGTGCTTCGGCTTGCTTAGGATATTTCTCGCCGAGTGCCTTGTATTGCGCAGTGGCTTCCTTGATTTTACCCATCGCCTCGTAAGAGCGGGCAATTTCAAGCAGTGCGGTAGGCACCTTGGTGCTTTCGGGGTATTTCTCAATCAAGTCGTTCATCTGCTTGATTTTGCTTGGATAGTCCTTCATCCAGCCAGCCATCATAGCCTTGTCGAACATTGAGCCGTCGGCTGCGCCAGAGGTGGTTTCGATAGCCTTCTCATATTGGCTTTCAGCGTTCTTGAAGTCGCCGGCATAGTAATAGGTGTCGGCTATACGGTCGTGGGTATCGCTGGTGAGTGTGGAGTCGAGCGTACCCGATGCCAGAGCGAGTTCGAAATTTTTGCGCGCCTCCTCAAAGTTCTTTTGCTGATATTGCGCGTAACCGAGGTTGTAGAGCGCCTTGCCATAGTTGGCGTCGGTCTTGTCGGCATCCTTCACATATTCCTTCAGGTTGCTCACGGTGCTCTCGTAGTCGCCGCCGATGTATTGTGTTTCGGCAAGCCACAGTCGGCTTTCGTTCAAAATCTTCTTGTCGTAGTTGCCCACCTTGATAGCCTTCTTCAGATAGTTGGCAGCTTCCTTGCGGTAGCCCTTCTGCATCGACTTCACACCCAAGTTGTAGAGTACATTCTGCTTAGCCTTCAGAATGGTGGGACTTGGATTCTTGATGTTTTCGATACTGGTGAGCGCGCGCTCGTAGTTGTTGGTGGTGTAGTAGAGTTGCACAAGGTGCTTTTCCACCGCACTCTTATAGGTGGAGTATGGGAACTCGTTGAGGAAGTTCTCAAAGAGTTCAATGTCGTTGCCAAACGGAGTGGTGCTACCCTTGCTCTGGCACACGGCGTAGTTGTAGTAGGCGTTTTCCTTCACCTCTCTGTCGAAGTCCATGCTCGATGACTTCTCGAAAGCCAAAGCCGCCAACTTGCTTTCGCCAAGTTTGAGTTGGCTCTGACCGATGTAGAAGTAGGCGCTTTGTGCCATATCGTCGGCCACGTCGGTCACTTGGCTCAGGTGCTGCACGGCGTTGGTGTAGTCGGCAGAGTCGTAGTCCATCACACCCAGTGCGTAAGATGCAGAGCGCATCAGTGGGTCTTGTGTGGTGGCAACGTATTTATTGAGGTGCTCGCGAGCCTTGGTCACCTTGTCTTTGTGGTAGTAACTCTCACCCACCAGACGATGAATTTCGGGAGCGAAATAGTCGTTCACCTCATCGCTCAACAGCGTTTCGCCCAGCGAAATCACACGGTCGTAGTCCTTGTGGTTGAAGTCGATTTGGCACATGTAGTATTGGCTCTGGTAGCCCAGTTCGCCAGCGCGGTCGATGTCGGAGAATTTAGCGTAGGCGGCATCGTAGTGCTTGTTGGCGTAATCGATGTAAGCGTTGTAGAAACGGGTGGCATTGTCGTAGCGGCGTGTGCCTTTCAGCGTTTCGTAGAGGTAGCGAGCCTCGGCATACTGCTCAAGTTGGAGGTTGCAGTAAGCCATGCGGTAAATGAGGTCTTCATTCATGTCGCCGTCGAGCGCACGCTCGCGCACCTGGCTGTAAGAAGTGAGCGCATCGCCATATTCGCCATGATAGAAGTGGAGGTTACCGATTCTCATCAGCACATCGGGCATCAACTCCGAAGTGGGATAGTTGGCGGTGAATGCTCGGAGTGCGTTAAGAGCCCCTGCCTCATCGCGTTCGAGGCGGCTCAAAGCCATGTAATAGTCAGCCTGTTCGCGCAAGGTTGCACTTGAAGGCAATTCCTTCACTCGCTTCATCTGGTCGATGGCGCCAGTGTAGTTGTGGCTCTCATACATGAGTTTTCCACGCTCGAAATAGCCTTGTGCATCGCTATTGGTGAGCACATTTTGCGCGCCCACCAATGCAGGAACTGCAAGGCTGGTCGAAAGTACGACTGTTTTCAGTTTCATCATGCTTTTTTATGTTTTAAACCCGTAAATCTACGGACACAATTATCCAAAGTATATAATTATGCAAATTTACTCATTATTCCCAAATTCTTGCCATCACCCACCCTCTTTTCTCCTTAAAAAAATGTAAATCCACCATATCTGTACAACAATCGCCTCTTTATCACTAAACGCGCTTAAAAATTGCGAGCATTTTCAGTCGTTTCACATCACACATTCGCGCCAACACAAACCTCCTGATTTTCAACAACAAACGCCAAAAACATCTTTTCCACTTCCTCAGTTGGTAAATTTTCACTTCCTCAGTTGGCAAGTTTTTATTTCCTCAGTTGGCAAGTTTTCACTTCCTTAGTTGGTAAGTTTTCGCTTCCTCAGTTGGCAAGTTTTCGCTTCCTCAGTTGGTAAATGGTAAGGGGAATGTGAATGGCGCATAAATTGCGAATAAGGAATTTAAGGCACAAATACAGAACTACTTCCGTAATTTTTCATAACTTTGCGGGGAATTTTATTTTTTAATGATGATGAAAATCAAATGTTTATTGTTTGGAGCGGTGATGCTGATGGGGCTTTGCGCCTCCAGTTGCTCGAAAGTTAACGCCCACGATGGCACACAATCCGATTCGGTGTGCATCGATGATTCCGACTCTGTTCGGATGGCCGATTCCATTCGCATCGCCGACTCAATTCGGGTGGCGGACAGCACCTACCACATCACGCTGCTTTTCGCTGGCGACTTGATGCAGCACAGCCAGCAAATACAGATGGGGCGAAAAGCCGATGGCACATACGACTACAGCCTCTGCTTTAAATATATGAAGGATGAGATTGAGCGTGCCGATGTGGCGATAGCCAATTTCGAGACCACGCTCGGCGGCGCGCCCTACACCGGCTATCCGCAATTCTGCTCGCCCGACCAGTTCCTGATCGACAGCCGCGACGCTGGTTTCGACATCATGCTCACCGCCAACAACCATGTGTGCGACCGCTATCCGAAGGGCATTGAGCGCACCATCGCCATGATGGACTCGCTGAAAGTGCCACATCTCGGCTCATACGTGAATGAGCAAGAGCGCGAGAGGAATTACCCTTTCCTGCTGGAGAAGAACGGTTTCCGCATCGTGCTGCTCAACTACACCTACGGCACCAACGGCATTCCCACCCGTAAGCCTAACGTGGTGAACTATATCGACAAAAAGCAGATGGCTATCGACATTGCCAAGGCGAAGGGCATGAACCCCGACGCCATTATCGCATGTATGCACTGGGGCGTGGAATACACGCTGCAACCGGTGCCTGCGCAGCGACAACTCGCCGACTGGCTTTTCAGTCAGGGCGTGACGCACATCATTGGCGGTCACCCTCATGTGGTGGAGCCGATGGAGGTGCGCACCGATGCCGCTGGCGATAAGCATGTGCTGGTGTATTCGCTCGGCAATTTCATTTCAAACATGAGCAAGCCCAACACCACCGGAGGCATGACCGTGCGCCTGCAACTAAGCAAACAGCACGGCAAAACCACCCTCGCCCACACCGACTATTCGCTCTACTTCGTGAGCCGTGGCTTGTCGAACGGCAAGGGGCAGTCGATGGTGCTGCCAGCCTCCATGCCCGACAGCCAACTCAACGCCCACGAGCGCGCCGTGAAGCACCAGTTCACCCGTGCAGCCCGCGCCATGTTTGCGCGCAGCAACAAAAACGTGTCCGAACGCCGAATCCCCCTCCCCACAGTGAAAAAATAACTTGACAACTGTTGGGGGGATTATATACCCTATCACACAGGGGGATTAACTGGAATTTTGCCAGTTAATCCCCCTGCTTTTTATCCTTAAAATTTGCTTGTTTGGCGTGAAAATCGGGGTGTTTATCTAATTCGTTTGGAAAAACTTTATGTGTGAATTAATTTTGCATTGTGATTAATATGCTTTTTCATAGTAAAGCAAGCGATAACATTTAATTTGAATTTGTGGAATTGTGCTGATTGTGCAATTCCGCACCAAAAAGTTTGTAAGAGTGATTTTTCGCTTCTCTCGCAGTGATTGCGCGGGAAGTTTTTTTGTGCGCCCCCACCCCACCAAAATCCAATCCTCAAAAAAATCAAAAATTCAATAATTTGAAATCTCAAAGACTCGATTGCTCGAAAACTCATTGATTTTTAATTCGGGGGTAATTGAATAAAAATGGATTAAATTGGGGTGTGTGATTGAATTGAGGCACTGTTATGTGCGCTTTATGCATTTAGGTATTCTCTGCCTAATTCGCGTACTGCTCCGAGAATATATTCCTCTCTTTCTTTTGATGGTTTTTTGAAACCGTTGATATAGTTGCGCAACAAGGTGGCGTTGATTTTACATTTCTTGGCAAATTCTGCTATGTTGATTTCCGGATGCGTCATGAAGAATCGTTGTAATACAGATGGTTCTGCATCCTCATACTCAAAACTTTCAAAGCTCACATCTTCGTCAAGTGCACGCCAATGAAAACCATCAAGTCCAGTGGTGTACTGTGCACGCTCTTCATCGGTGGCATCTTTCAGTTTTGGATACCACAACAGCGATTGCTTCAGAATTTTCCCTTGCTCATCTTCACCAAAGATGTGCTCGCCGTCAAACCATATTTTAGTAATCTTTTTCATCGCTTGTCTTTCTTGTTAAAATAATTGTCCCAGTATTTAATGATGAGGTCTTTATTCTCGTCGATTACGGTAACAATGCGCTTCAAGTCACTTGTCTAAGATTCGGATTTTAATTGAAAAAATAGGATTAAACTGGTGTTTTTGCCGCTTACGTTTTATGCTGAAGTTTTGACAACACTCGTTTTAGTGGCTTTATAACCATGGCACTCCGTATTCTTCAGAACTGTCGGAAACAGTTGAAGAATTGTCTTGAGGAAGTATGATTTTTGCTTTTGTGAGGCGCTGGAGGTAATCGTTTTTCTGATTGATGTTTTCAATTTCTTCTCTACGTGCTTTGCTCATAGCCAAAAATTCTTCTTCTTTTTCAAGGCCGAGATAGCGTCGACCGAGCAGATTTGCGGCAATACCTGTGGTGCCACTTCCACTAAAAGGATCAAGAATCCATGCCCCTGGCAATGTACTTGCTTGTATCAAACGAGTCAGTACGCCAAGTGGTTTTTGTGTAGGGTGCTTGCCACACGATTTTTCCCACCGTGCAATGGCTGGTAAATGCCAAACGTCGGTCATCTGTTTGTCGCCATTTAAACGCTTCATTAATTCGTAATTATAGCAATGAGGAACTTTTGGCAACTTCCTTGCCCAAATGATAAATTCTGTGGAATAGGTGAAATAGCGGCAAGATATGTTTGGCGGTGGATTGGTTTTCGCCCAAGTGATAACATTCAGTATTTTAAAACCAAGTTTCAACAGCTGTTGTTGAACGCTGAAAATGTTGTGATGGGTGCCAGAAATCCAAATGGTGGCATTATCTTTCATATGCTCGCGACAAGCCGCAAGCCACCGCAAATTAAACGCGTCCATTTGCTCAGGAGTGGTTGGCTTATCCCAAACGCCTTTGTCAACGCATACTACTTTCCCACTTTGGTAACTGATGCCACCTCCCGAAAGGAAATAAGGAGGATCGGCAAAAACCATGTCGAAGCCAAATCTGAATTTCGATAAAGTTTCCACACAATCACCTTGAATGACTGTGAAATCGTTGTTTGGCGATTTGTAATAGGAGGGAATCATTCGCCTTTTATCTTTTCAAGAAAATATTCAATGCTTGTGAGATTGTAAATACTTGGAATAATGCTGTAAGCTTCTTGCAACTTATTCTTTGCCGATCTCCAACCGAGGCCATCAGTTATCCAAACGAATTCAAAACCGTGGACGGAATTGATTTTTGGAGCGATATCAGAATATGAACGTGCAACCTCATTCAGTTTTGAACCACCTCCACTATAAAAGTTCACTTCAATAAGATACTTTTTATGGGGAGTTTCAACCACGAAATCAAAGCGCTTTTCATCGTCTCCAAGCACATTTGTGATTTCTGACCACTCACTTGAGTACACTTCCTGACGATACGCAATGCCATTTTCCTCAAAAATGCGGCTAACCATATTTTCCATCACATGACCACTTCTGTTCTTGCGTGCATTTGTGTCAAGTCCTGTCTCTATACCGAAAACATAGTCAACTAAATCGTTGATTCTTTTTTCCTGAAGTATTTTAGCAAGACCGGTATCGTTAAGAAACTCCATAACGCCTTCTACCGAGTCAAATAAACTATTGAGCACTACACATCGTCCAATGCTGTCAATAACTTTCTTTTTGCCTTCACTGCGCACAGCTATCAAAATGTCCATAACATTGAAAGCCGTTTTATCGCGACTCCAAAGGGTTTCAACTGCTCTACGCATATCGGTTGCTCCAATCAAACTATTGAGCATACACAGGCTAAGTCTAATATTGTCAACATTCTGGGAAATCTTGCTAAAATCACAGAAGAAGTCTAATGTTTGGTTGGTCTCTTGTAATTGAGACATGAAGGTGCTGAAATCGTTAGGCATATTTACTATTATTTCAAATTAGGTTTTAGTTTTTCAAAATCAAGTTATGGCTCTGCTACACAATAAGCTTCGGCAGATATGGTTGCTGTATAAGATTTTTCCTTTCTCGTCCTGTAGTTGTGGACTAAAATCTCGGTCAGTTTGCCTCGTTTGCTTGGAACAGAGTTGATGCTACGAGAAGCCCATACACGCTCTATCTCGTATGCACCATACAGCGTGTCAAAGAAATTATCTTTTTCGTTCTTTCCTTTACAGTCAGAATTACTCAGCATAAATTTAAAACCTGCCTCATGGATTTTGTCGCAATACTCTTTTAAGCGTTCCTGTGCATCGTCGTTAAAAGATTCTTTGGAGTAGTCTTTGAAGCTTGATGTGTCGCTTAATGGGCGATATGGAGGGTCAAAATAAAACAGTGTATTGCCTTTTGCATATTCAAACGTTGCTTCAAAGTCGCCATTAAGAATTTCCACGCATTGTAATAGTTCGCTGTCTTTTCTGATTATTTCAGAGTTGCAAATGGTGGGATTAACATATTTTCCAAAAGGAACATTGAAAAGTCCTTTTTTGTTCACCCTGTATAAACCATTAAAGCATGTCCGATTTAAAAAGAAAAACAGAGTTGTATTTTCTATTGGATCAAGGTTCTTTTGATTATACCGTTCACGGGCAGTCAAAAAAAACTCTTTTCTTGCATCTTCACTTTGAAGCTCCAAATATGCAGATTCAATATCGCACAGAGATAAGATAAGCTGTTCAGGCATATCTCTCACAGTCTGATAACAAGTCGTCAAATCAGAGTTGATATCGTTAATTACCGCATGTTTGATATTAGGATAACGCTGAAGCAGATAGAAAAGCATGGCTCCACCACCCACAAAAGGCTCTATATACGTCACATCCTCCCAATTATCAAAGTCAGCTGGAAGTTGTTTGTCCAGTTGTTCAATGAGTTGACTTTTTCCGCCCACCCATTTGATAAAAGGTTTTGCTATTGTCATGTGTTATGCATTGTTGAATTAATAAGTAAAGTTAATCAATTTAAAATGAAAAATCGCTCAGACGACAGCATTTAACATTCGTTATCAATATAGAGCATATGATTTAGCAGATTGTAGGATTTGTGAATTTACAGATGAATCAGAATTTAATTTTGCCCAATCTTCCAAAGCAGTAGTTCTGTTCACGCTTTTCATAAACAAAACGCCCTCCTTCCAAAATATCACATGTGGTAATTGGATAAAAATGGATTAAATTGGGTGTTTCTATCAGGCACACTAGGCTTATCAGACCTGTCAGGCCCTGCGCTCCCCCCAAAAAAACTTGTTGACCTGTTGACTCGTTGGCTCGTTGACTATTTAAATGTGCGTTTGTTGGCTTTTTTTGTTAACTTTGCAGTTCGGATTAAAAATTATTCCGGAAACGACAAAGAAAACTACATTATCTTTAATACAACAACATTAAGAAGTTATGGTTATCGGCTATAGTGCAAAACACATGCTTGAAGAAGAAGGTCTGCTCGGACTTTTTGGAAGGCTGACCGTGGAAGCCATGGCAGAGCATTTCCAACACGACGACTATATATTATACGCTCCCGACACCAAGAACGACACCACTTGTATCAACAGTCTGCTGGTGCACTCATCTGTGCATCTGAAGACACCACACAGCAGCGGTTTTGGCAACGACAACAGCAAGGCTATCGTGCAAGCCACGCATCGCCATGGTGTGCAGGTGTTTCACGGATTGGCGACCGACATTCCCGAAGGACTGGAGCGCAACGGAATTGCCACGGTGCTGACGGTGGGCAACTTGCTGCATAAGCATTACCCCGAACGCTATTCGTGGACGGAACGCTTTTTCATCAACAGGGCATTCAAGAAGGCGCTGAAAAGCGTGGATGCCGTGGTGGCGATGAGCGAGTTTAGCAAAAGCGAAATTGTGGACCAGTATGGCGTGGACCCCGAAAAAATCAGGGTGATTATGCCTGTGTGCGAAAAAGTGTTTGCCGAATCGGTGTCCGACGAGGCGAAGAAGGTGCACCGCCAGCGATTTGGCTTGCCCGAACGATTTATTTTGGTGCCCGGTATGCTCGACGAGCGCAACAATATGCTGAAGGTGGTTGATGCCTTGGCAAAGTTGGGCGATGATGAGTTGGGCATCGTGGTGATGGGCCACCGCAACGGTTATTACCAGAAAATCAAGGCGCACGCCGCGCATTTGGAACTCCCCAACCCCATCGTGCGCATCAGAGAAAGATACAACGCCGCCTTCAACGTGGTGTATGCTATGGCGTCGGTGGTGGCATATCCCTCTCGCTACGAATGTGCGAGTATGCCCATTATGCGTTGCCTGAGTTGCGGCACACCTGTGGTGGCGGCCACTGGCTCGTGTATGGAGGAATATGGCGGTGATGCCGCACTCTATTTCAACCCCGACTCTGCCGACGAACTGGCTGATGCCATTTCTCGCGCCATGGGATCGGAGCGTGAAGCGCTCTTGGCGGCCGCCAAGGTGCAAAACGAGAAGTTCACCTCGCTGCGCCTGGCCACCCAACTCCGCGAACTCTACCACGAATTGCGAAGCAACAAGAAACATCAATAATCTTAACATATCAGAACATGGCAAAAGCAACTGAAATCGACATTGAAACCCGCGCGAAAGCCGGACGCGAGAATTTTCTGAAAGGCTACAACTGCGCCCAATCGGTGATTGCGGCTTTTGCAGATATTTACCCTTCCGACGACATCGACACGCTCTTGCGCCTGTCGGCTTCGTTTGGTGGTGGCATGGGGCGCTTGCGCATGACTTGCGGCGCGGCGAGCGGTATGTTTATGCTTGCCGGACTTGAAAACGGCAGCGCCACCCCCGGTAATATGGAGGCACGCAGCCGAAACTATGCACTGGTGCAGGAATTGGCGGCGAAGTTCAAGGAGGAAAACGACTCGTTGATTTGCGCCGAACTCTTAGGTATGCGCACCGGCAAGATTGAGCCACCACGCCCCAGCGAGCGCACCACCGAATACTACCGCGAGCGTCCATGCCCACGCCTGGTGGAGTGTGCCTGCCGCATCTACGCCCACCATCTCGCAAACAAGGAATACTGATTTTTTAGATAATAAGGAGATATGATGAAACGATTTGCAATTTTGATGCTGATGCTTGCGCAAGTGGCTACGGTGCTTGCCGGTCAGTATGAGCTGATTAGCGACACGCTCACAAATTCGAAGATTTATCCAGGCACCACTCATGCGCTGCAGGTGTATGTGCCCGAAAAATACGATGGCAAAGAACCTGCGTGCCTGTATGTTGGGCTCGACGGTGTGCTTTGCAACGCCCCTACCGTAATCGACACGCTGATTGCGCAGGGCAAGATGCCGGTGACCATCGGCGTGTTTTTACAGCCGGGCGTGGTGCACGATGCCATGGGCAATGTGGTGCGCTACAACCGCAGCAACGAATTTGACCGCACTTCACCACTTTTCGCCGAATTTTTGGAAAAGGAGGTGCTGCCCGAAGTGCAAAAACTCACCGACAGCAAGGGCAACCCTATCCGCATTTCACGCCACACCGAAGACCACATGATTTTCGGGTTGAGCAGTGGCGGTATCGCCGCATTTATGGCGGCATGGCACCGTCCCGACCTGTTTTCGCGCGTGTTTAGTGGCGTGGGCACTTTTGTGGGTATGCGTGGCGGCAACGAGGTGCCTATGTTTGTGCGCAAGGGCGAGCCTCGTGCGCTGAAGGTGTGCTTGCAAGACGGCACCGAAGACGCTTGGAATCCGCTGTTCGGCAACTGGTACGAGGGCAATCAGATGCTTGCCTCGGCACTGGATTTCGCTGGCTATAAAACCAAATTCGACTGGAGCGACAGCGGCCACGATGTGGGACGCGCTACCCTCATTTTCCAAGAAGTGATGGAATGGATGTGGGAAGGCTGGCCTGCCGACGTAGTGCCGGGTGCCACCAAAAACGATTTGCTGAGCAAAGTGCTTGTGCCCGATAGCGAATGGGAACTTGCCGACACAGTGGTGAATATGCCTGCCTCTTGGGGCAACATGGTGTATTACCCCGACATGAGCCTTGCCGTGAAGGAGGCGCAAGGCAGCAACTGCCTGAATCAGGTGATTGTGGACGACGGTCAGAATATGTATGAGCAGCCTTTCTACTGGCTGCACAGTTTCGACAATGCCCAACTCGAAATCGGTCCGATGGAATTTGACGCCGATGGCTATCTGTGGGTGACCACCAACGCCGGTATTCAGATTTGCGACCAAAACGGTAGAGTGCGTGGCATGGTGATGCTGCCCTGCCTTGGCGAAAAGAAGAACTGGAAAGCCATCAAAATCCAAGATGGCGCTGTGATTCTCTTCGACGAACAGCAAAACGCCTACGTTCGCCCCTTCCGCGTAAAAGCCCCCCAAGGCGGCACCCGCCCCAAATCCCAAGGCCAAGGATAAGTCTCTGGAAGTCTACGAGTCTACGAGTCAACAGGTCAACAGGTCAACAGGTCAACGAGTTTTCGAGGATTCGGGATGCTAAATGATAACGCCTATTTCTTTTGCCTCTGTCCGACCAGTCGGACTTGTCTGACCAGTCGGACCCGTCAGACTTGTCAGACTTGTCAGACCTCTACTTGTTGACCTGTTGACTCGTTGACTCGACTACTCCTTTGTGAGCACTCGTGGGAGCAGGGTGCGCACGCCTGAGGCGAATTGCACTTCGCAACTGCCGTTGGGCTTCACGCCCACCACCGTGCCTTGACCAAACACAGCGTGCTTCACGATGTCGCCGATATGGATTGCGCCGTCGTCGGCAACCGATGTCGGGGTTTCGCTTGGGTGGCTGTCGTCGTAACTCTCGATGCCCAACTGGTCGTTCAACTCGTCGATCATCGCTTTTGCATTCATATAGATGTGAGGTGGAATCTTTCGCTTCACATCTATGATATTTTCGGGAATCTCCATCAGGAAGCGAGAGGGAAATTTGCCGCACTGGTTGGCTGCGCTGCAGCCCTCGCTCTCGGTCAGAATCAGTTCACGCTCGGCGCGCGTAGCCGCCACATACATCAATCGGCGTTCCTCTTCCTCGGCAGCCTTCAAACGCTCACGAATGGCGCGATGGCTGGGGAAAACGCCCTCGTTCAGCCCCATCACAAACACATAGGGGAACTCCAATCCCTTCGCCTGGTGAATGGTCATCAACTTCACGGCATCTTCGTTGTTGCGATAGTCGGCATTGGTGTAGAGCGCGATGTCTTGCAGATAATCATCGAGCGACACCGGTTCTTCGCCCAAGCGTCGGCTGTTTTCATAGTCTTTGATACTGTGGAGCAATTCGGTGATATTTTCAAGTCGGTCTTCGTCCTCATCGCTGCGATATTCCTCTTTCAGACCGCTGCTCGTGAGCACTTGGTCGAGCGTGCTGCCAATGCCACAGCCCTTCGCTATCAGGGTGCGGCCAGCCTCTATCTCCTTCACGAAATCACCCATTTGCGTGCGGCGGAGTTCGGGCGACTCGATGAAGGCACTGAGCGTTTCATACAGCGACATCGGCTGCTCTAAATTCTCCGCACGCCTCATCAGCCATTCAAGCGACTTTTTGCCGAATTTGCGCGACGGCACATTGCACACACGCAAAAACGCCAAATCATCGTTCGGGTTGGCAATCAGGCGCAAATACGACAGTGCGTCCTTGATTTCCTTGCGCTCGAAGAAGCGAATGCCACCCCACACGGCGTAGGGTATGCCATTCTTAATCAACTCCTGCTCCACTCCACGCGATAGGTAAGACGCACGGAAAAGAATGGCGATTTCACCATAGGAGCCCTTACCTTTTTTCACCGCCTTAGCGATGGTGTCGGCTATCCACTTACATTCCTTGCTGTCGTCGTCGGCGTGGTAATGCACCACTCGCACGGCACGAGGCTTTTCGGTGAACAAGTCCTTTGGCACACGGTTGCGGTTGTGGCTGATGATGGCGTTTGCCACGTCGAGGATATCGGGTGTGGAACGATAGTTCTGGTTGAGCACGATGTCGGTGTCGGCATGGAAATCCACAAACAACTGCGGACGCGAACCTCGCCACTCGTAAATGGCTTGGTCGGGGTCGCCCACCACGCACAGGTTGCCCAGTCCGCCGCTCAATATGTTGAACAGTTCCCATTCGTCGGCATCGCAATCCTGCACCTCGTCGATTTGCAGATAGTTGAGTGCCGACTGCCACGCTTTGCGCACTTCGGGGAAATTGTGGAGAATGTAGAGCGTGAAATACATCAAATCGTCAAAATCCACGGCAAACAACCGAAGTTGCTCCTTCAGGTAATTGCAGAAAAACTGCATATCGGCTTGCGGCTCCGCCTTCGAATGTGGAAGCATAAATTGCGCCACATAGTCCATGCGCATCTTCCCCTTGATTTTGCCGATAAGGGCGAGGTGCTTGTTCACGGTCGATTTCTTTCGATCGACATTCATCGTCTCCATAATGCGCTTCACCATCGCCTTTTTATCTTCATCGTCGAGAATGGTGAAAGTTTTCGGATAGCCCAAGCGATGGATTTCCTTGCGCAGAAATTTCACGCAAAAGCCGTGAATGGTGCACACATAGTCGGTCACCAGTCCCGAATCCACCAACCCGGATATGCGGTGCTTCATTTCCTGCGCCGCCTTGTTGGTGAAAGTCATACACAGAATGTTACCTGGGTCCACACCCAGCACATTCACTAAATAGGCATATCGGTGAGCAATCACGCGCGTTTTGCCAGAGCCTGCGCCTGCTATAATGCGCACACTCCCCTCGGTGGCTTGCACAGCCTCCTGCTGCCGTTCGTTCAGATTTATGAGCAATTGATTCATCATGCGATTTTCGGTATTACCCCACAAAGATAACACATTTTCCCCCAATTCCCCAACACCCCACCCCAAAACACATAATACCAAGTAATTTACAAAAACCACAAAAATCAAGATTTTTCAGCATCATCTACCCCCTCATAACCGTCAACACCATAACGTAGGGACATGCCTTCGGCATGTTTCAAACGCAATCACCAATAAATCATCAATTTAAAACAAAAAGAAAAGGCATCTTATTAATGATGCCTAAAAAAGAACCTATTAATAAAAATCAGAGGGAATGGATAGAAGTGAGATTCATGGTATTGATTTCAGGTTTCAACATTTGGTGGGGGATCACTTGTTGGTGGCAAAATTAATTGCGGAAGAAGAAAAATACAAATTCACATACCCTTAAATGTAGTCAAAATGCGCTGATGGAGTGAATTTTATCCCACAAAAATAGGCAAAAACGCCGATTTATCACTATATTTGCAATCACCAAAACTCACCAATTCTTACAAATATGACACAAAATCAAACACAGGAAAAGCCAATATTAGGAAAGTGGAAAAATTTCTACAACCACCATATTCCACAAGAGAAAACCATTCTCGACCAACGCCGCCAGCACCTGACTGCGTGGTATGTGGTGCTGCTCATACTGGGCATACTCGCCGACTTGCTGGAGGTGTCGGGGTCGTTCGACATCTTCTATAAATACACCAACAGCGCCTTGCTCGCACTCACACTGCTGTGGACTGGGCGCTATATAGCCATGAAAACCAGCATCACACGCACCATGGCACTGCTGTCGGGCAACACGCAACTGTTTATCGCCACCGACACCGTGTATTGCGCCCTCTCGCCCTCGGTGCCACACACTCAAATGGTGATTCTGGTGAATATGCTCATCTTGGCAGGAAATATCATGTTTTCTATCGCCACGTTCCAAAGGGCAATCACGCTGTTCAATGTGGCGATAGCCGTAGCCACGTTCTATTCGTGCATGATATTCTCCGACAACTACGAATTTCAGCAATATTTCACGATGGTGGTGCTGCTGTTCACCTTCACAGGCATTCTCGGACTGCACATCGCGCACAACACGCGCCAACTGCAAAGCGACTACGAGTCAATCAAGGAAGAGGAAGAAGAACTGATGCGAGTGCTCCAGCTCAACAAGGAGCAACTGAAACTCTATATCGAGCTGTCGAAGCGAGAATACAAGGAGGACGAAACACGGCTCATTCTCGCAAAATTCAGCGAAAAGACACAGAAATACGTGGTTGACAACGTGACGAAGTACATCCAAGGCGAAAAATTCAACGAGAATCGCATCAAGGAGCAATTCCCCGAACTCTCGCCATCGGAACGCGAAATCGTGCACCTCATTCTGCGCGGACACAAGTTGGGAGCCATCTGCACCATACTCAACAAATCGGAGTCAAACATCAACACCCAACGCGCCAACATTCGTCGAAAACTCGGCCTCCACCCCACCGACAACCTCAACAAAGCCTTAGAATCCCGAATGTCCGCCCCCACCAAATAACGAGATCCGGAAACTTGTCGGTACAGTGGAAAATTCCTGGGGATAGATTATGAGTCTGTTGCTCTCTGCGGCACACGAAAGCTGCGCTTTTGTGTGCAA
>OQVZ01000099.1_pt1 | contig 29221 bp, 30 predicted proteins | sample 1691571 | NCBI WGS metagenome assembly OQVZ01 (sample SAMN03418261, study PRJEB22391) | human gut metagenome | biome: human-gut; feature: organic feature; material: feces | host: Homo sapiens | place: Tanzania | collected 2013-01
GAATTTTGAGATGATGTCGGGGAAATACCAGAAAGAGCAGCTTGAAATTGAAGCAAGGCTGAAAGAGGTGACGGAAACTCTTAATGAAAGCTACGAGAAATCACGGGGAATCCGTGACTTCCTCGCCCTTATCCGAAATTATCAAGGCTTAAAAGAACTGGATGCAACAGTTATAAACGCACTCATAGACAAGATACTTGTTTCGGAGCGTGAGAAGATGGCAGACGGAACAGTGAAGCAGGAAATCAAGATTTACTATAAATTCATCGGCTTTGTCGATGAATTACATATCATACCTACAAAACGGTGGGCAGCAATGCCCGCTAAAAATTGTACGGTGTGCGGCGTTGAATATGTCCCGGGCTCTGGTGCATCAAGGTATTGTCCTGCTTGTGCCAAGAAGATACGGAGGGAGAAATCAAACGAGAGCAAACGCAGGAGCAGAGAACAGAAAAGGATAGCATGTATGAACTGTCCGCAAAAAATGACCGACTGAATATGTACAAGTATTATGCTCGTCCTGTAAGACGAGTATATATTGAAAAGAATAACGGTAAGAAACGTCCACTGGGTATTCCGACATTCTTAGACAGAATTATTCAGCAATGTTTGAAAATTGTAATTGAGCCGATAGTTGAGGCGAGATTTTATCCGCAAAGCTATGGCTTTCGCCCTTATCGTTCAGCTAAAGATGCGGTGCATGAAATGTTTAATCTTGCAAACTGCAGCTTAAAACAAAAAGCATACTTTTGCATTGAGGGTGATATTAAAGGATATTTTGACAATATCAATCACAGACTTATGCTGAAGAAATTATGGAACATAGGAATACACGATAAGCGTGTGATTGCAATTATTCGTACAATGATGAAAGCAGGATATTTTGAGTTTGAACAACATTATGCAACCGAAAAAGGTACACCACAAGGCGGAATACTTTCACCGCTGTTAGCCAATGTATATCTGAACGATTTTGATTGGTTTGTCGGCAGAATGTATCATTATCCTTTTCAAAGAACAGCTTTATTGGCATCAGATAGAAATAGATTGAGATATCAGGGAGTAATACCTAAATTTCTGATACGATATGCTGATGATTGGGTGTTGATGACAGCTTCTCAAAAAGAAGCCGAAAGGTTATTAAAGTTACTAAGAAAATATTTTAAATACAAGTTAAAGGTAGAACTTTCGGATGAAAAGACGGTAATAACAAATCTTGAAGAAAACCATGTGGATTTTCTCGGCTATCGTTTACTGATGGAAAAGCTCAGAGATAGCAATGGAAAACTGACAGATAAAGATATATGCAAGATTTATCCGAACCCCAAAAGAGTTCAAAAGCAAATACGACAGTTAAGAGATGAAATCGAAAAACTTTATCATATGGGTGAACCACTGAGAAGAGCAGTTCAGATTGAAAAAATCAATGCCAAAATCATTGGTATATCTGAATATTGGAAAATAGCTGTTTGCAGTGCAGCATACCATAAAATTGATTATGCAGTCAGAGAAAAGGCTTTTGTTGTATTTCAAAAAATGTACTTTGGAAATGCAAAAGATTACAAAGTTCCATTGAATGAACTCAACAACCGCCCTAACAGACACAGCGGGTACCAAGACAAAGTATTTGCAGTCAAACTTGATGATATGTGGATAGGATTAACCAAAGCATATATTACGCATTCCTGTTATCAAAAAGGATATTTTAATCAGAAAATTTCGCCATATACTCAAATCGGTCGAGATTTGTATAAAAGAAAACATAAGAAAATGCAACCTCTTACTCGTCTTGCATTGTATGACTGAGAAACTACATTGTATAAATCTATGGGAAGTAAAATATATAATTTCGAATATTTTATGAATCGAGAATATGCATATAACCGAGATAAAGGTAAATGCAAATGTTGCGGTGAAGTTTTAGCAAGAGGAAATCGGCATTGTCATCACATCAAGACGAAATTATCGCTTGATAAAATCAACAAAGTTCCGAACTTAGCTTGGTTATGTATTAATTGTCACAGAAAAATTCACGGAAAAGAACCTGTTCAAGGTTTATCTTCCAAAACCATTAAAAAGATAGAAAAATATATTAAATCATTAAAAGAAGTTTCTTAAAGCCGAATATATTGCGTGAGCATATATTTCGGTTGAAATCCGTAGGAAGAAAGTAAATTTGCTTGTTGGAACGCTGTATGATGGGAAACCATCACGTACAGTGTGGACCGGGGGAAAACTTGGAGATTACTTCAAAAAGTTACCTATCGGAATAATACGAAGAACTAACCAAGGCTCTCGGCGGTTGCTATATCGATTTCATGAGCGGTGAATATATTATTAACCCTCTTGAACCCAAGTCATTTGGCGATGCCGATAAGGAATACGACCAATTTACACCCGAAGCATTCCGAAGAGTAACAAGGTTAAGTCAGCATATTGCCTACTTGAAAGACTTTTTTAGAGCATACAAGGATTTTTCAGATGAACAACTTGATACATTGGAGATTATAATCACCAAATTGTATCAAAACTTCGGTATAACCAACTATACCGATTATGATAAGTTAAAGCCGACAGATTATCCGATTATGGAAGATTTATATGCTTTGCTTGAAAAGGAATACAAGGGTTATCAACATAATCAAAAAAATATTTATCGTGAAGAAACATTACAAGAACTTTGTCTTGGACTTCATTCTATGTGTGTAGGTACGGAATCAAAGTATTTCAACGGTCACACAAATATTATTGATGATACTTTCCTTTGCTTTGGTGTTAAAGGTTTGATGGATACCAATCGCAGGCTTAAGGATGCAATGCTTTTTAATGTTCTCTCATATATGACAAATGAATTGCTCGGCAAAGGTAATACTGTAGCTGCTATTGATGAACTGTATCTATTCCTTACTAATATGACGGCTATTGAATACATACGAAATGCATCAAAGCGTGTTCGTAAAAAGGAAAGCACGGTTATCCTTGCAAGTCAGAATATTGATGACTTTTTAATTGAGGGCGTTAAGGAATATACAAAGCCGCTTTTCTCGATTCCGACACATCAATTCTTGTTTAATGCAGGAAGTGTTGAGCCTAAGGTTTATATGGATGTACTGCAAATTGAAGAGTCTGAATTTGAGAGGATTCGTTATCCCGAACGAGGAACTTGTTTATTCCGTTGTGGTAATGAGCGCTACTTACTTCAAGTAATTGCACCTGAGTTTAAGCAGAAAATGTTTGGAAAGGCTGGTGGCAGATAACCAATTTTGTTGAAATAAATCACCTTTTGTAATATAATTATTCAAGAGGTGATTTTATGACTTTGAAATTAATATTGACATCAACTGTTATTGCAACCATAGTTTCTGGATTATTTGCTTTTTATCAAAATTATAGAAGTAATAAATTAAGTAAAATTACAGATGAAAGAAAAGCATGGCGTGATGACATTAGAATAATTTCAAAAAATATAATGACATATACCAATGAATATAAATTAGAGAAAGAAATTACTAAACTTAAAGTAAAAATTAACGCCTATGGCAACTCGACATTTTATGATGAAAAAGAGTTTGAAATGATTTCTAGCAAACCAAATTTATTTCAGAAAATAAAAATAAAAAACCAAAAGAGAAAACAAGATGTGCTACAGACAAAATACTATATTAATGATTCTCATATTTGGAAACAAATAAATCTTTTAGAAAATAATAATTATGATGAAAAGAATAAGAGAAAATTAATTGATTATTTGTCATTTTTATTAAAATATGATTGGGAAAGAGCAAAGTCAGAAATTCTTATTGATAAACAAATGATATACTCAAGATGGATATTTGCAATTTCATATATTTTAGTATTATTATTGAATCGTTTTTATCTTAAACAAAGCGGAGATAGTTTTATATTAAGTGCAGTAATGTATGGAATTTTATATGCATTTTTTATGACTTGTTCTTCGCTTCCTAAATATGATATTATACCTGAATTAAGTTGTGATATACACCAAATAAGACAATTTGGCTATATTCCTGTAGGTATTATTTTAGTTGCTATTTTTATCATTTCTTTTTCTAATATACTTAATACCTATTTAGGTATTTCTAACATTCCCGATTTAGCAGTATATATTTTACCATACTTATTATTACTCACTTCTTTATTGATAAATGTTGAATCAATAGCAAAAAAAGCTATTAGAGATAATAAATATAGAGACTTATTAAAACAATACGAAATTGATTACACTAAATCTGAATGACAAATCATTATTAGTATTAATGATTTGTGTAAATATAATTATAGTGAATTAAAAGATATTATAAAGCAATACTAAAATATATATGATATGAGGAGTTAATATGAGTAATTTATATATTATTGGAAATGGATTTGATATTGCACATGGGCTTGACACTCGTTATTGGAAGTTACGAGAGTTTATTGAAGAAAGAGATCCAAACTTTTTAATGCAGTTCGAGGAATTATATGATATTCATCCTCTTGATGATACTGAATATGGATATACAGAAACTGCACAGAAACAATGGAATAAAGCGGTGGATCATAACTTGTGGAGTGAATTTGAAAAGTTTATAGGAAATCCAAATATAACAAGTATGTTAGATTTATCAACTTCTGTTACAGAAGGAATGCCTACATATAGCATTCGCTCTCATATGGATATTTATTGGGAAAGGCACTATAAATTTATCAACAAATTGCATAACTATGTAAAAGATTGGATTGAAACTATAGACACAAGCAATGTTAAAATCAAGAAAAAATCTCTGATAAATAGTTCAGATTATTTTCTTAATTTCAACTATACGGATTTGTTGGAAAAAGTATATGGAATTGAAAACGTTCTACATATTCATGGAGGGGTTTCCTCAATATCAGATATTGAACCAATCATGGGACATTGTAATACAAGTGATATGAAAAATCATAAGCAATGGGAAAAAGATGCGGACGAAGAATTCAAGGAAGCAGAAGCAAGTGTTCAGGAAGCAGTATATAACTATTTAAAAACTATATATAAAGATACTGATAAACAAATAAAATTCAATCTGGATTTTTTCAACGAAATTAAATCTGTAGAAAAAATAGTTATAATAGGATGGTCAGCAGGAGAGGTAGATATTCCATATTTAAGAAAAATCATCGAAAGTGTTAGTGTTGATACAAAATGGGAAGTTTATTATTACGATGATAAAGCTCATGACTCGCTTTCCAAGGCATTATCTAATGAAGGTGTTATTCGTGAAAATATAAAATACATTTCATCTAACGAATTTTGGGAAAATAACATGTAATTTTTAGAGCAATACTTAAGTGTTGCTCTTTTCATTTTTAGGAGGTGATTTATATGAGTGCAGAAGTAGCTGCCGCAAAAGTTGCCGTTGCAGTTGCATCGGATAAGCGATGGCGAGCTGCAATAGCTACAATCCTATGCTCATTAATTATGCTGTTCTTTCTGCCTTTGATTGTGTATATGGGTGTTATGAGCAATCTCGGTGAAATGGAGATTGACACCGCTCAGGCACAGCAGATGATAATGCAGAATATGTCAGCAGAAGAAAAAGCAAAACTACAGCACATTGAAGATGTAATGACCGGTATATCAAAAGAATGCACAAAGCGAAAACTAAAAAGCATTGTAGGTAAAAAGGCACAGGCGGTTTACGCTTGTGCTTTTTACGATATTGAGAAATCCGACAGCGATTTCATTTCAAAACTTGTTGATTGTTTTGAACAGGCAAAGGACGACAACGAACTACTTAATATGTTGAATTCCGCTTTCGGTACGAATATATCAGCCAAGGATTTCAGTCACTTAATGTCTGTAATTTCAAATACTGTTATCGATATCGATTTGAGTAACACAGATAAGAATAATCTTGATTTAGTTAAATGGGCACAAATGGCTTATGATAATAAATGGGGTTATGTTTGGGGTTCTCACGGCAATGTTTTAACTGCAAATGAACTTAAAAGACTTGAAAAAACATTCGGCTCTCATGTTACCGATAAAGAAGAATATATTAAGTCTCATTGGTTCGGCAGACGAACTTCTGACTGTGTAGGCTTAATAAAAGGCTACGGCTGGTATGACGAAACAAGCGGAACTATTAAGTACGGAACAAATGAGATGAAAGATGTAACTGCTGATGGTATGTTTAATGCTGCTGTTGAGAAAGGACCTATAAGCACCATGCCTGATATACCCGGTATAGCGGTATGGCATCAAGGACATATAGGTGTGTATATCGGAAACGGTTATGTGATTCACGCAGCAAATACATACGATGGTGTAATCAAAACTTCGATTACTTCAAGCGGTTGGACACATTGGCTTAAAGTTCCGTATATTAACTACATTGAAGAAACGGAGGCTAATTCAAATTGAATATTTCAAACGAAAGGCAAAACGAAATTCTCGGCAATGCTCTTGATTGGTTTTCAGAACATTACGAGCAAGAAGAATTACTTAACATATTGCATAATAAACTTGGAATGACCGATAGCGAGATCGATTTCTTTGGGTTTGATTTTGATAGCGATATTGAAGATGAAAAAAATCTCTCAATCGTCCATTTCCATAATGATGACGAAAATTATTGTTTGACTACAGACGCTCCCTTTTATCTTTGGGAAGCTGCTAATGCCTATGTTAATATAATTAAGGCTGTTAAAGACCGATGGAGTCTTGACAGTATTGCCGAAAACATTGCTGATAGCACAATTATAGATGAACGCATTTATCCGATACTTTGTAAGTCAATGACACTGGATGGAAATATTGTATCTGTGGTTGACTTTAATCTTTCGGACAATGAATTATTTATCAAGAACAACAGAGATGATTTTTGGTATAAGTTTCATCTTGACGATATTTGTGATGCATATAATCAAGCAACATCAACGCCGGGATTAAGTCAAGTAATGCAAAAGCGAATGTTTCTTGAAACCATTGCTGAAAAGGATTTACAAATAAATCCGGATGAGACTAATGCTTTAGGCATTCCAAATATGTAAACGAAAAGCGGTATCAATCACGATACCGCTGATTTTTTATTAAGGAGGTATTATTTTGGTTATAAATACAGTTATGAGAAGAAAAGATTCGCAAGTCGATTTACAAAAATGTATGGTCGAAAAAGTAATTGAAATATCACAGGCGGATTTTTCGGCTTTGTGTAATGGCTTGCTTGAAGATAAGGATTACATATCAAAATATAAAGATCTTATGAGAGTTGACAATAATGGGATAACACATTGTCTGCTTGTTTTAGGTTCTGATACCGAAGACGGCATTCTCATAAACAGTGAAGGCTATAATTATGCTCGTTATTCAGCATATATTCCTAATATTAGGCAGAGCGTGACACTTGAACAATTCCCGGCTCTTGAATCATTCAATAAGCGAATGATTGATGTAACCAATAGCATAATGAACCAAGCAATTGCAAGCTGTGAAGAATCGGGCGATCCCGAATACAGAGTTGATATTAACAAATATAACCGAGTCGGAGAACCTGCTGTGTATCCTGCATTGATTGATGATATGCTTAAGGATTTAGGTAATGTTGATGAAACAATTCTATACTCCGACAGTATCGACTTAATGCTTAACAGTAAAGCAATTGATATCCCTTTTGATTATTCCGATGAAGATTTCACAGACATTGAAATTTTATGTGCAAGACATGTACTTTGGCTTTATGGCGGTGAAGGTGAAAAAATGAATTTAAGCGGCAAGGCATTTTTGAATGTTGATTTTTCGGGCAAGGACTTGAATGGTGCTGATTTCGAGAATTGTAAGTTTTATAATTGCACTTTTGATAATGCATCGCTTGTTAACTGTGATCTACAAAATGCACTATTCAGTAACTGCTCTCTGCATAATGCTATAGCGGAAGAAGCGGAATTTCAAAACTCAAGGTTCTTTTCTTGTAATCTTGATAAGGCATACTTTACTCACAGCAATTTTAAGGACACAGTACTTAAGAATTGTCGAACAACTAATTCAAGTTTTATGAACTGTTGTATAGAAAATATTGCATTAGAGGAAACGGACTTACCTAATGATGAAATGTTTGACAGCGAATTAGATTGGATTAAAAATGACATTCCAGATTTTGAGCCGAATATGTGAGGTGACAATTATGGGTAACTTAAATAAAAAGGCAATGCTTATTGACGATTGGTCTTGGGTTCTATATGAAGATGGTTCGGGACATATTGAGAACTCAAAAGGTAAGCAATTTTGCAGTTTCGATTATACAACACAAGAGGTTAAGGACTTAAAAAATCGATGGCAGTTTATGAATGAATATCCATACAGAACTCCGTGGGAAATGTTCAAGTCCGATGTTGAAAACATGCTTGTTTCAAATGGTCTTGCTTCATATAACGATACCGTAAAATCAATTGCCAAGTTGGAAGAAAAGTTGAATATCAACAAGGATTTTCGATTGTTTAATGGCAATCAATTTGTCGGTTGGAAATCATATTATGATTTGTCCAAAGTAGAAAAAGCACTATCGGATATGGAGAATGCAATGAAAACTACAAACAGTTTTGATCTTTTAATTGCAGACAGATTATGCGATGCCTATCCTGTAAATGCTGTTTGCTCAATGCTTATCGACAGCCAAAAAGAAATATTGATTTTGGGCGTAGAGTTTGAGCGTGATTTCGGTAATGATGTATCTGAAAATCTATATAGGATATATAAGGCAATAACTGCTGAAAATACGATGATAAATGATACTCAACCTGAAATGATTATGTGAGGTGATATTATGAAAAATGCAATTGTAACAATACAATACGATGAAGAAAAATTAACTACACTAAATCTATTTTTAAAAAAGAAAAATGTTGATTTGAATTCGGAAATGACTAAACATTTGGACTTATTATATAACAGATATGTGCCGTTGCAAGTTAAAGAATTTTTCAGCATGAAGAACAATGATGCAAAAACAATTAAAAATAAACAAGGAGACAAAAAATGAAATACAAAGGTTTTAATGTAATTGTTTTTGTGTCTACAAAAGTACAAAAATTTGATTATGATTCAAAAAAATATCAAACGTATAATGGCTTTAATTGTTTTATATATTCAAATTATGATGAAAATTGTTATACCCCATTAGATTGTTTTGATTTAGCGATTGGAATTGACATTAAAGAGAAAAAGTTTTTTGGGGTTGAAGATTATATTAAAAATTATATTGATAATAAATTTGACGAATTGAAGCAATTGGAAAAAGAGTATTTTTTAAATAAACATAATTGAATATATAATTAACAATTAGGGAGAAATAATTAGATGTTGTAATTTATGTGATTTAATTATATAGGATGATAAGAATGGATGATATTGCAAAAAAACTGATTGCTCGTTGTTACAAAACCGATGAAGAAATAAATATTATTGATTTTGAGGAATTGTTTAATGATGAGATAATTGATAATAATTATTTAAATAAATTGATAGATGATTTGAATATGCAACAAGAGGTTAGAATGTGTGGCCTCTTAAAAGATTCAATATTTATTTGTTTACATAAATTTGATAATACAGGAGGAATTGTTGAATAAGAATTTTTATCAAATGCCAAACAATATATTCGCTTTTCATATGAATAAATATGAAATTGTTGTTTATTCGTACCTTGTGTGCTGTGCGGGGAAAAAGAAAGAATGTTGGCCTAGTCTTACTACAATATCAAGGGTACTTGGAATATCAAGAGGCACAGTAGTAAAAGCAATTGACAAACTTGTACAACTGCGGTTAGTTGACAGAGTGCAAATCATGATGGAAAACAAAAACGGAATGATGGTTATGCGAAATAACCATTATTTTATTTTGCCATTTGAGGATGCTTGGCAATTATATATGAACAATGGTATTCATTATTGAACCCATAATAGTCGCATTTGAAACGGTAATATAACAATATGAAGTAAATAACAAATTATACAGCCTTGTAAGACGATGTTTGCTACTTTTAATGAATGTAAAGGTTCGTGTCCGACAAAAGCAAAAAGCCGCTTTTGAGCCATTCGTTAAGATTTGATAATCCGACGAATTGTTAGAATTATATTCGTCTGATTCTGTGCAGGAATAAGGGACTGCGCTGTGAACGCAGTCCCGATAAACATCGTCGAGCAATGCTCGCCGACTTGAGCTTTTATAATATGCGCTGTTTAAAATATATAAGAGCGTAGAAAAAAGAAGAATTTCCAAATACAAGAATATAAAAATATACACTGTAAGGATGTGAAGACAATGATTAATAAAGATTTTCCGTTTTCGGAAAAAAGCAGATATTCTTTATGGCTTTCAAATGATAATATTAAAATGGCTGATAAAATTTATTCACTTGATAATTGTAAAAGCAGATCCGAATTTGTTGATCGAGCTATTAGATATTATTGTGGATATGTTGAAACAAATATTGCCCAAGATTATATTGCAGATGTTTTTACACAAACTGTATTTCCAAAATTGGATAATATGAAAAAAGTTTTAAACAAATCTATATATAATATGGCATTACAATTGTCAATGTTATCTCATTTTGAAGCAGCTTTATGTGATTATGAAGATGATGATTTGAAAAAACTTAGAGAAAAATGTATCGTAGATGTAAAGAAGTGCCAAGGGTTAATAAGTTTTGAAAACATTGTTCAATATCAAAGAGGAAACGAATGAGTCAATTAATTATAAAGTGGAGGTATATGAGCCATAGTTCTAAATCAAACATAAAAAATTTAGTGAAATATATTGCTAAAAGAGATGGTGTTGAATTTACCGATGAAAGTTGGCGAAATAAGAAAGTAACTGAATATCAAAAAAAGTTGATTAAACAATTAATAAAAGACTTCCCTTCTGCAATTAATTCAGATGAATATAAATTGTATTTTGAAAAGCAAACAAGAGGTTTTGCTTCTGATTTGATTACACAAACACTTGATTATAATCTCGATATGGTTGCTAAAAGAGAAAATTATGTGAAATATATTGCTCACAGACCGGGCGTTGAAACTTATGGTAAACATGGATTATTTTCTGATATTGATAATTCCGTTGACAATCTTGAAAAAATTGCAAATGAAGTTGCTGATCAAAATGATAATGTTCATACATTTATTATTTCACTTTCAAGAGATGATGCATGTAGATTGGGATATGATAATGCTGAGGCTTGGATGTCGTTAATAAGAGAAAATAAAATGAATTTTGCAAAAGCACTCGGTATATCATATTCAAATTTAAAATGGTATGGTGCTTTCCATAATGAGTCTTTTCATCCTCATATTCATCTTATAATGTATTCCAAACAACAAAAAGCCTTCATAACAAAAGAAAGTCTTGAAAAATTAAAAATGAATTTATCAAGGCAAATTTTTGCTGATGACAGAATCGAAATATATAAAGAACAAAACAAAATAAGATCTCAAATGAGCGAAACCGTAAAAAATAAAATAGACCTTCTCATTTCTTCAATTAACAATAAAAATTTTCAAAATGATAATATTGAAAAAACATTAATAGAACTTTCAAAACAGTTTGAAAATTATAAGGGAAAAGCAGTATATGGTTATCTTCCGCAATCAATGAAAAAGAAAATTGATTTTATCATTGAAGAACTTGAAAATGATAAGAACATCTTTGAATTATATAATATATGGTGTGAATATAATGATGAAATAATAGGAATGTATCAACAAACGAAATCAAATTACATACCGTTATCTCAAAATAAAACCTTTAAACCATTGAAAAATATAATTATAAAAGAAGCACTGAATATTTGCAACAATCAAATAACTTTTAATGATGTTGTTGATGAAAATGATGAGCCGGCAGAAGCAAATGTTGTTGATAAATTCTTTTACGAGAACAATCCCGGCTTATATGAATATCAAGTTTCAAAAAGATATCTTGATAATAATTCGGAAAATTATGATTCAAAAATCGGAATTGAAACTCTAAAAAAATCTGCAAATATGGGCTGTGTTCACTCTTTATATTTATTGGGAAAATACTATATGGATGGCGTTTTTCTAAAAAAGGATTTAAACAAAGCAGAAAAAACATTTATAAAAGCTGATAATATGAATAATTGCTATGCTCAATATAAACTTTCAAAAATATATTTTGATTCTAACGGCGATTTATTTAATCCACAAAAAGGAATGGAGTTTTTATGTAAATCTGCTTCGAACGGTTATAAATATGCTTTATATCAACTTGGCAAAATATATTGTAATGGCATACTTGTTGAAAAAGACATAAATAAGGCTATACAATATTTAATAGCAGCAGCCGAAAAAGACTGTGAATATGCTGAAAAATTACTTGAGTATATAAATAACAACAGCAAGGATTGGCAGAGTTATACTGCTATCCTTGCTGTGTTAAATGATTTATCTAAATTATTCAAGAAAGAATTTGATAATAAATACAAACTTTTTTATCATACTGATAGAAAAACACTTCAAAAAATTAATGAGAAGAAGCAGGCAATTGGTTTGAAAATTTGAATGTTATTTCTTTGTAAATACAGCAACAGCAAGAGAAACAACTATGGCCAAATTAGAAAAGAACGCTGTAATACTATAATCACTTTGCCAATTAAAACGAATTTTTAGTAATCCATATATACCCAATGGAAAAGATATTAATGTAAATACACTTAAAACAAGTAAAAATATTAGAAATGTTTTTCCAATATTTATATTATTAATCTTTGGCTTTAATTCCCTATACCATTTAGGAATGATATAGGAAATTCGTGATGTCGCCTTTTGCTTTTTTTCTTCAAAAGATGAACGAATCTTAGATATAGTTCTAGAATTATCATAATAAGAAGTCGAAGTACCTATATCATTAAGGCCTTCAATTGCCCTAGAAATAGGCAGCTCAAATGTAGGCGTATGACAATAATAAAAAATAACAGTTGAAAATTTATCTCCAACTTTAATTTTTATAGGTTGATTAGAAAAATTAAAAAGTGAAAAAGCCATACAGCCACTCCAATTAGGATCAACAGTTGTAGAATTCAGTATTAATCCTTTAGCTGAAAATGATCCTCTAGAATGAATTGTCGCAAGAATCTTTTCTGATATCCATAAAAATTCTTTTGAAATAATCCTCACTGATGAATTTGAAGGTATTTCAAATTCATCAGTATCATTCATATATAAAATTTGCTTATCTCCTTCCTTATATATTATAGCCCCAATTCTCAAATCATATCCTAATGGTGTCAATGAAGATTCTGAAAATTCTTCTATTACAATATTTTTATCTAATTCTCTTTTAATATCTACATTAGATAAAGCACTCACTATTTAAATCTCCTTGATTATTTAATTTGTTTATAATATCAAGACAGGTTTCGTTGATTTTATCTTTATAGTTAATTATTTTAATAACATTTTTATCATCAAATGTCATATATAAACAAGAATATTCATCTAAAATTTCATCCAGTCTATCATTACGATTACTTTCTTTAATTTGAGATATGAGTTGTTGCTCGTTTTCAGGAAGTAACATAATCTCGTAATGTGGAAACTTATCAAATACTTTACGCTTATCTATTGGAAAATCTAAACACCAAAATTCTTCTTTATCATCTGAAGCATATTTTATCTCCGATAAAGGTGTAGCATAATAATTCCCAAAACAATAATTAATATATAAATATTTACCCGTTTTATTGCCTTGCTCAATTTCATTTTTGGAAATAGTTACTTTTTCAGTTTCACCATTTCTTTGATTTCTTGTCATATATGTAGTTATAAAATGCCATCCATATTTATTACATAATGTTTTCATTATTGTTGTCTTACCACTACATGACGTTCCGTAAAATATCACAAGCATATTATTTATTCTTTAAAGTCCTTAGAATCTATTAAATGTCCAGCATTAATTTTTCCGAGTAAGGCATGAATTAATTTTTTATTATTTGGATCTGGTTCGATTATTAATGGATGAACACCATTTATTTTAATGCCGTGCTTTTCAAGCGTAGAAGTTTTATTAGGATTATTTGTCATCATTATAATAGATTTTACACCTAAATCCTTTAAAATTTCAGCAGCTGGAGTAAAATCTCTAGCATCCTTTTGAAATCCTATAGCTTCATACGCATCTGTTTGAAATAGTCCTTCATTCTTTTTTTCAGAACTTTTAATTAAAGCATAATGACCATTACCTTTTCCTTCTTGATCTAACCAAATTATAATACCCTTTCCTGCTTTCTGGATTTCTTTCTGTGCAGCTGCAAATTGTTCACGACAATCACATTGAGTACTATTAAAAACATGTGCAGATAAACATGAAGAATGAACTCTACATAGTATGTTTTCACCATCATTAATATCTCCCATATAAAGAGCAATTGATTCTTTTTGTCCATTATAATATAAAACCTCATTAAATTCTCCAAATAAAGTTTCCAACTTGGTTTCTGCAATTTTTTCCAGCATATAGATACCTCCGTTAAGATAATAAGAATGATTTTCAAATTTATAATCATTTTATCTATGTTTATAATTATACTTTTTTTGCATCATTGTCAACAATTTCTACAAAATAAATTTTTTGAGCTTCATTAGCGTTGAGAAAAAATACATAAGCGTATTTCAAACCAAAATAAAATAGGAGATGATAACATTATAAAAAATACAATACCGTTGATTATTGTTGTTACAGTGATGGGATTGTTTTTTCTTCTCATCACTGTTTTTTCATACATATACAGTTTGAACAATATAAAAAGTAAAACAGTTGGCGACGGACAGCATGGCACAGCTCGTTTTGCGACAAAAAATGAAACAAGAAAAACATATAAGGAAATTCCGTTTGAAGTTGAATTATGGAGACAAGGTAAAAATCTTCCGGAAATTCAAGGTACTCTTGTAGGACAAAAAACGATTTGGAAACGGACAAAAGCATTAATAGATGACGGAGATGTTCATACTTTAATGATTGGTGCTGCCGGAGTCGGCAAGACAGCATATTTTTTATATCCTAATTTAGAATTCGCATGTGCCTCAGGAATGAGTTTCATAACATCGGATACTAAAGGTGATTTATACAGAAACTATGGAGAAATTGCAAAAAAATACTATGGATATAATGTATCAGTTATTGATTTAAGAAATCCAACAAGATCAGATGGATTCAATCTTTTGTATCTGGTTAATAAGTATATGGATCTTTGGAAAGAAAATGAAGATGAAATTTCCTACAAAGCTAAGGCTGAAAAATATGCAAAAATAACATCAAAGACAATTATATCGAGCGGTAGTGACACTTCTTCATATGGACAAAATGCATACTTTTATGATGCGGCAGAAGGTCTATTAACGGCATCAATTCTATTGGTATCTGAATTTTGTTCCAAAGGAACTCGTCATATAATAACTGTTTTTAAAATTATACAAGAACTATTGAAAAAGGAAGATTCGAGTAAGAAAAATGACTTCTCAAAAATAATGGATTTACTTCCAGATGAACATAAAGCAAAATGGTTTGCCGGAGCTGCACTTAATACATCTGATCAATCAATGGCATCAGTTATATCGACAACGCTTTCAAGGTTAAATACATTTTTAGATAGTGAAATGGAATCAATACTTTGTTTTGATACTTCATTAGATGCAGAAAAATTTTGCAATACAAAATCAGCCGTATTTTTGGTTATGCCTGAAGAAGATTCAAGTAAATATTTTATGATTTCTTTAATTGTTCAACAATTATACAGAGAAATCTTATTGGTTGCAGATGAAAAAGGCGGGAAATTAGACAACAGGGTTGTGATGTATCTTGATGAAATGGGAACAATACCGAAAATTGAATCGGCAGAAATGATGTTTTCGGCTTCAAGATCAAGGAGAGTATCAATAGTTGCAATAATACAATCATTTGCCCAGCTAAATCAAAATTATGGAGAAAATGGTGCAGAAATTATAACTGATAATACGCAATTGACTATATTCGGAGGCTTTGCACCTAATTCTAAATCTGCTGAAATTTTATCAAAAGCAATGGGAAATAGAACGGTTATGTCAGGGTCAATAAGTAAGAGTAAAAACGACCCTTCGCAATCATTACAAATGATTGAAAGACCACTTATGACGCCTGATGAATTGAAATCAATGCCTAAAGGACAATTTATTGTAATGAAAACGGGCTCGAATCCAATGATTTCAAAATTGAAACTTTTCTTCAAATGGGGTATAAATTTTAATAATACATATAAGCTTACTGAAAGAGAAAAAGAAAAAATAAAATATTCAAATAAGAATGAATTAAAACAAGAAATATTAAAAAGATATCCAAGAACTGACAGATTAAATAAAACCGTTAATAACAGTGATACACCATATAGTTATGCACAAAAAACTAGAAGAGCACCCAGGTTTGATAATTATTAAAACATTTATGCATTTTTAAGTAACAATAATATCCATTAACCTAAAGTTAAAATTATTTATGTTAGAATAGAGTATATAAGTAAATGGAGGTTGCATAATGGATAAAATAAAAAAATTTTTTGAAAATGTTATTTCGGTTTTTGAATTTGTTTTTGTAATATTATTGCTAATTTTCGGATATCCCTTTTATAAAAAAACACTAAAAGAAATATGGGAACTAATAATTAATCATGAACAGTAAGAGGGGGCAGATAAAATGCCTCCTCTTTTTTTGGAAAGAAGGTGATAAAAATATATAAAAATTTTGAAGAAGTTCCGGTCTTTATGACTGTTCCACAAGCAGCAGAAGTTTTGGGCATTTCGGCAGTCAGTTTATATAAATTAATTCAAAATGATAAAAGTTTTCCTGTAATTAGTATAGGAAGAAGAAAGACCGTCCCTAAAGAGCAACTGAAAGTTTGGATTAACAGTAATTGTAAACGATAGTTTGTAATGGTTTTGTATACTGAATATGCTGGATAAATGACCTTCTTTGTGATATTGTGGTCTTGAAAAAAGAAAGGAGAATCATTATGGCTAAAAGAAATAATGGTATGGGAACATTAAGAAAACGAAAAGACGGCAGATGGGAAGGTAGGTTTAATGCAGGAGTAGATGAAAATGGTAAAAAACAAGTAAAATATATACTTGCTAAAACCAAGACCGAATGTAATGAAAAATTAGAGAAAGCAATTAAAGAGTATGAAGAAGCACAGCTGATTTTAAATCGCTGTGCTTTTCTTAATAATGCTAATCCAACACTTGAGGAATGGTATGAAATATGGATGGAATCATTCTGCAAAGCGAGTGTAAAAGAATATACAGCAAACGGATATAAGCAATATTTTAATGCTAAGATAATACCCCAAATAGGAAATATTAACATTAAAAATTTAACTACAGTTGTATGTCAACAATTTTTAATGGACTTGTATCAAAACGGAAGAATAAGAAATACCAAATCGAAAGGTAACGGATTGTCGGTAAAAACAGTCAAAGATATTAAAATCGCACTGCAAACCTGTTTGCAAAAAGCGGTAGATGAGGAACTTATACCAACTAATCCATGTAAGAAAGTTCAGTTGCCAAAGGATGAACCCAAAGAAATGCAAACACTGAAAGCAAATGAACTTGCGGCATTTCTTCAAGAAACAAAGGATTCGGGTTGTTATGAATTTTATCTGCTTGAAATCACAACAGGCTTACGACTTGGTGAAATACTTGCACTGACTTGGGATGATCTTGATATGAAAAACAAAACTATATCCGTAAACAAGCAAGTGCAGAGAATCAAAAGTGAACTTAAAGCGACGACTCCTAAAACAGCGGCGTCAATTAGAAAAATCAGTATATGTGACGAGTGCTTAAATCAATTAATTATTTTAAGAAACAGACAACGACTGAATACAAAACTGATCTTTCCGTCACCAATTACAAATGGCTACAGAGATCCATCATCAATAACACGAAAATTGCACCGAATGCAAAAACGTGCAGGTGTACCGCAAATACGTTTTCACGATTTGCGACACAGCTTCGCAACCTTATCGCTTGAACAAGGAATGGATATTAAAACAATATCACATATGCTTGGACACACTGATGCAGGTTTTACAATGAATACTTATATGCATGTAACAGATTCAATGCAACAAACGGTTGCAAACGCTATGGGAAACTTAATTGCGGAAAAAGAAACAGAACAAAGAAAGAATGTAATTAAGTTTACAGCTTGATAATATGTTGATAGTTATAATAATACATTTTGTACTTTTTGACATAAATCTAAAAATGATTTCTTATAAATATTTCTAAGTATATAATTTGTAAAATACTTATAAAACTATTTTGACAAATAATTTATAGTCCATAGGCTTAATTTATATATTCTAAACGTGAATATATAAATTAAAAATAGTAAATACTAATTTTACACGAGTTTTCTGTCAAATGGAAGACTCGTTTTATTTTTTGTTACAGAAATCTCTTTATCGCATATATTGTCAACATAATTGAATTTTAAATAATCAAAGTACTATTTTGTGATATTTTATTAAATAATTAAGTGTTTTTAGGAGGTCTAAAAGTGTCACAAAAAATATTGCCTTATAAAATACCAAAAATGATGCTTACGTATCCGTATAATGCTTTTTATTTCGGAATTCTTGAAGCAAATAATATTGATTACGACAATATTATATTAAATGATTTTTTGGAATTATATTATTTTAAAAAATGCAAAATACATAAAATTGATTTTAGAAATAGCGGCATGTTCGAATTTAATAGATTTAAGTCAATTGAGTTTCCTGAAACAAATAACATTATAGAGACAATAAAAGAACATATAAATAAGGGCTATTATGCGATTCTTATGTTGAATCAAAGATATTTTCTGGATGAAAATATTCATTCTACATGGGATTTTTGTCATGATTGGCTTATTTATGGATATGATGATTCAACAAAGCAATTTTATTGTTCGAGTTATGTTAGTGCAATAATGGGAACGATTAAAATAAGTTATTCGGAAATAAAAATATCTTTTAAAAAAGTTTTACCCCAATATATCAAACCTTCCCCATCATACTTTAGAAATCATTTTATCAAAATAAATTTCGATTGGAAAGAAAACAAAATAACCAAAGAAACCTTGTATGGTAATATAAAAAGAATGTTTTTTCCAAAACATACTGCAAGAGATGGATATTGGCATCCAGTTGCAGGAATATATTCGTTAGATAAATTATTGAGAAAAATAAAAAAGGTTAATCTAAGAAAAGGTAAAGGAACAGCTATTTTTATTCAAAATATAAGAACAATATATGATTTTAGGCAAAATGTTCTTTTATGTTTAAAAAGAATGAATATAGATAAAGTTACTATAGCTCAATATGGGACTATAGTAACCGAAACGTATAAGATTTTATTATTGTCATTTAAATACAATCAAAATGGGAACAAAAAAACATTAAATACAATATATCAAAAATTGAAAACAGAAAATAAAGATGAAAGAAAAATATTAAAATTTATTTTAAAAACACACAAGCCATAAAATGGAGGATGTAATTATGGATAACTTTAAATATATGATTAAAAATTGGCTAACTTGGGACAGAAAAAGCTTAATCTATTTTATAATAAAAGTTCCTGCGCTTGTCCTGCAACCAATTATAACAGCATACATACCAAAAGTCATGATTGATTGTATAACTGATGGTGTAACAATTAATAAACTCGTATTAATTATTGCACTGTTAAGTCTGTTGATTACTCTAATTACATGGTTAGATCCTTTTATGCAAGAACTTTTAAAAGGAAGTTCTAATATTATACGAATGCGATATTCAATGATTGCATTTAGAAAAAACCTATATATGGATTATATTGATGTTGAAAGTCTTGAAGGACGAAAAAGAAATAAACAAGCGACAGAATTTTACAGAAGCGGCTATTCCCCTGCCGCATCATTTATAGATAATCTGGGGCAAATCTTTGTTTGTATTGTAGGTGTAATTACTTCAATGACATTACTCTACAGAATAAATATATTTATGATTTTAATTATTCTTATTAGCTGTACTATAGAATTCTTTCTTTTGAGATTTTTGCATGATAAAGAATTGGTTATTAATAAAACAAGAAGCAGAGCAACAGTAAAATTCTACTATTTCTATAATTTAAGTAAAGATACATCTGCTTCAAAAGATATAAAACTATATAATTTTGAAGATTACTTTACATATACACTTGCAAAAATAATATCCAATTTAGAAAAAATAACTAAACAATACGGTCCACAGAGTTTTAAGGTAAGCAGTGTCAGAGTAATATTGAATTTTGTAAGAGAATTGGTTGCTTATTCTTATCTTGTATATTTAACCTACAACGGAAAAATAAATATTTCCGATTTTATATTTTGCTTTGGAATAATTTCAGGATTTTCAAATTGGATTGTAAAATTAGTTGGTTCAATATCAAGAATGGAATATTGTTGTAAATCTTGTGGCTTGTATAGAGAATATGTTGAAGAAAAAGAAATAAATGAAAATAATGATAAAATTGATCTCAACTCCGTAGAATCTATAGAATTTAACAATGTATCATTTAAATATCCGAGTTCAAATCATAATACGCTCAATAATGTTTCTTTCAAAATAAATAAAGGTGAAAATATTGCGATTATAGGAGAAAACGGTGCTGGTAAAACCACTATTATCAAATTACTTTGTGGATTGTACAACATAACAGAAGGTTCCGTTTTAGTAAACAACAAAGACATTTCTTTATATTCAAAAGATAGTTACTTCGATTTATTCTCCGTTGTATTTCAGGATTACTTTTTTATGCCTATGTCAATAGCTGAAAACATAAGTGCAACACAAAAATATGATAAAGAAAAATTGTACTCTTCGTTTGAAAAAGCTGGAATATTAGAAAAAATCGAGTCATTAAAGGATAAAGAAAACACTTTAATGATTAAAGATGTTTATAAAGAAGCCATTGAATTCTCAGGAGGAGAAAAACAAAAATTGTTACTGGCAAAAGCAATATATAAAAATGCTCCTGTACTAATTTTAGATGAGCCAACAGCGGCACTTGATCCTATTGCCGAAGGAGAACTGTATAAAAAATATAATGAAATAACTAAAGATAAAATTTCCTTTTTTATTTCACATCGTTTATCTTCAACAGTATTTTGCGACAGAATATTGTTCATTTCAAGTGGAAGAATAACTGAATCAGGAACACATGAAGAATTAATGGCATTAAAGGGCACTTATTATAGAATGTATCAATCACAAAGTTATTATTATAAGGAGATGAATGCAAATTATGAATAAATCTAAATCAATAGTATCGGCATTTAAGGAAATGCAGAAATTAGAAAAAAATACTATTCCAAGTTCAATATTTATTGCAATAATAACGGCTGTTATGCCTTTTGTTAACATTTGGTTTACTTCAAGGATTATTGATTTACTTAACTATAACGCTGAAGTACATACAATTATATTAAATATTGGATTGGCTTTAATTATAAATTTAATTCTATTCTTCATGAACAATTATATAGGTGACATTCAATTCGTTCATAAAACGTTGATGTATAATAATGAGTTGAAAAATATTGCTGAAAAATTATATAAAATTGAATATTCAAAACTCGAAGATAGTGATTTCAAAGAATTAATTCATAAACATGCAGAATCTCAAGAAAGGGTGTATTCTTCTTTTTCAACATTTGCACAAATGATTAGAGATTTTGTTTATGGAATAGTTACGATTGTAATGTCAATAATTTTAATCCTCCCATTATTTAAAATTGGATTTACTTCTACAGGAAATACCTATTTTGAAAAGCCCATATTTCTTTTCAGTGTAATTATTTCTGTGATAGTCATGGCAGTAATAATCTTACTTATTGCTTTGAAAATGAACCAAAACCAATTTGAATCAGAAAATCAATATGCGATTCTTAATAAAATCTATTATTACTTTTTAAACTTGTTTTCAGATTATAAAACAGGAAAAGAAATAAGATTATATAAAGAACAAAACATTATTAATGACATCGCTACTAGCAAAATAGTTACCGATGGCGAAACCATAATGAAAAAAACAGCTTTACAGTGTGCTCGTTCTAGTTCCATCGTAGCAATTTTAGCATCTATAGTTGGTTTCGGAGTGTATTTGTTCATCGGTGTGAAAGGACTTTTAGGATTATTCAGTGTTGGTTCATTAGTTCTATACTGTGGTTCATTTTTGCAAATTGTTAAAGGCGTTATGAAAATGACTTGGACATTTGGACAGACTGAAAAAATTATTCCGCTTGTTAATTACTATTTTGAAATATTAAATACTCGTGATGAAATGACATATGGAACGAAAGAGATAGATTTGGCTGATAATTTTGATATTGAATTTAAAAATGTATCCTTTAGGTATCCTAATTGTGAAACATATGCATTGAAAAATGTAAATATAAAGATAAATAGTGGAGAACACTATGCAATTGTAGGCAAAAACGGCAGTGGAAAGACAACATTCATAAAATTGTTATGTCGATTATATGATGTTTCTAAAGGTGCAATACTTATCAATGGTATTAATATAAAGGAATATACAAAAGACAGCATTATTAGACTATATTCTGTTGTATTTCAAGATTATAAAATCTTTTCACTTACTGCAGCACAAAATATTGCGGCAAGTGATGATTATGATAAAGCTAAGCTATATGACTCATTTGAAAAAGCGGATATTAAAGAACGTATTCTGAAAATGGCGAATAAGGAAAACACTTATCTTTACAAAGATTTAGATGAAAATGGTGTGGAAATTTCAGGAGGTGAAGCTCAAAAACTTGCTCTTACAAGAGCATTATATAAAGATGCCCCAATAGTAATTTTAGATGAGCCTACTGCTTCAATGGATCCGATTTCTGAAAGTTCAATGTACTCAAGATTTAATTCTTTTGTAGAAAATAAAACTACAATATACATATCTCACAGATTATCAAGTTGCGCTTTCTGTGATAATATTGCCGTGTTTGATAAAGCAGAACTTGTTGAAGTCGGAACACACCAAAATCTAATAAAGTTAAATGGTAAGTATGCAGAACTGTGGAGTGCTCAGGCAGAGTATTATCTAAATTAGATATTTATAAATGGAACAGAGAAACAGGCAGTCTTGATTTTTACATCAAGACTGCCTGTTTTTTCTTTGAAAAGCGATGTGGTCAAATTGTGGTCATGTGGATTATTTTTATGATAAATATGTTATAAATATTAACAAGAAAGGCAAATATGGAGATTTTAATTTTCGGATAAAAAGTTTATTTATTATTTGATTCATAAATTCAATTTGATAAATTATAAAAAGTAAGAAGTCCCGAAAACGCAGTGTTTACGGGACTTTTTGGTACGCTGGAAGGGACTCGAACCCCCGACCTACTGGTTCGTAGCCAGTCACTCTATCCAGCTGAGCTACCGGCGCATTTATGTGTTGCACTTTTTTGTGCTTAAACAATATAACACAAAAGAAGTTAAAATGCAACACTTTTTTTAATTTTTATAGAGATTATTTGAAATATACTTTTCAAGAATGTTTGCGCTAAGCTCCACAAGTTCGGCACAAGGACGCTTTCTGTAGTATTCTTTAGTTCGCATTTCGGCAAGAGGGGAATCGAGACCCGGTTCGCTCAAACCTAAAAGCTCACGGCAAACGATTGAACCGTTAATATCCCTAAACTCGTTTGCACATTCCTGCACACGCTTATAAATTCCCGATTTATCGTCATCATAAAGTGCAGAGATAACGAAAGCCATACCCGAAACAGTACCGCAAACCTCTCTCATTCTGCCGATACCTGCGCCGAAACCCGTTGTAAGTTTTATTACAAGGTCGCTGTCCATACCCATTTCCTCGCTGAAAGCGGCGGCAACAGCCTGAGCGCAGTTAAGACCTGTCATAAATAATTCTTTTGCTTTTTCACCTTTAGTCATAATAAACCTCTATACATATTATTAAAAGGGCGAACAAGGTTTGCCAATCGGAAACCTTTAATTTTTATTCGCCGAAATTAATCTCGGAAGTGTCAGACGGAATCTGAGTGTCAACTGAAGCAGTAGTTTCCGGTGCGGCTGTGGTTGTGGTTGAAGGTTCGGTTTCAATCGGGGAAAATACGGCTGAAAAACTTGCGTTCTCATTAGCGGTGAAAGAATATTCCTCGCTGTCGCTCACTTTGACGCCGTCTGAATACCAACCGTCAAACTTATAACCGTCATCGGCACGGGCAAAAAGAGTAACGGTTTTGCCGTTTTCATATTTGCCGTCACCCTCCGTTTCACCACCGCCGCTTGAACTTGTGTTGATTATCCAAAGATTTGCGGTAGTAGACTTGGTGGTTTTTTCGGTTGTGGTTTGCTTTGTTGTTTCCTTAGTTGTTGTAACCTTTTTTGTTGTATGCGAACGATTTTCATCTTCGTGCGAGTCGTCAGCCAAAGAAGAAATTTTTGTAAGCTCGTTTGTCGTTTCCTTTTTGTCGGCATTTTTGTTGTGCGCTATAGCAACGACCGAAGCAATGATTGCAATAAGAATAACGGCTAAGATTGCAATTACGATAATGCTTTTTTTCTCGGCGCTTTTGCTCTCGTCGTTATTTGAATTTTTGCGCTGAGGTTCTTCATATTCGTAATCGTTTTGATTACTTTCATTATAATATTTGTCAGAGCCGTTTGAAGCGTATTGCTCACTTGAACTTTTATTTTCGTTTACTGCTTTGAATGTTTGAGTCTTTTCATTGTCGGCGGCTTCTATATTTTCTATGTCATCTTCGTCGTAAAGAGGAGAACCGCACACTTCGCATATGTATCTGTTGTCGTCATTGTCTGCTCCGCAGTTTTTACATCTCATTTTTGTCACTCCTTATCAATTTGTACATTCACTACAATTTGTATTATTTGAAAGATATTATACCATATATGTGTCTAAATCTCAATGTAAAAATAAATTTTTTAAAAATTATGACTTATTTTTAAAATTTCTATTGACATTTTGTGTGATTTAATATAAATTTAATATGTAGCGTTTGATAAAACGGATTCGTATAATTCTGAAAGGGGAACCCTGAAAATGAACAAATATGTGAAAAAAGGCTTGTCTATTGTACTTGCTACAGGTTTAATTGCAAGCTCATTTGCAGGATGTGCAAAAATCAATTATGTAACAAACGGAGCTATTACAGCTATCCATCAAATTAAAGACGGTAGTTGGCAAAACCAAACTGCTGATGATGCCAATGCAGGTTCATCAGACGATGTTTCTGTACTTGACAAATCATTTGAAGCAGGTACATACGGCGGAGTTAAGTTTGACTCTCTTGAGGATGTTGCTAACTATTATGTAAAGGCTTACGATTACACTAAGAGCCTTACTGCCGAGTACACCAATGAGGACGGCGGCACTGAAACTTTCTACAAGCTTCTCGGTAACGAAGAGCTTAATGTTGGTTCTGTTATGATTGACGGCAAGGAAAATGCTGTTATCAACAAGCTTGTTCCGGGTATTGTAGGCGGTTTGTTTGCTCCTAATATTTACGGTCTTGTTCCTTGTAACAACCGTAACCCTAAGCTTGATAACTATAATGTTGACGAAAAAGACCCTGGCGAAAAGGACTTCACAAAGTCATATGTTAAGGCAGAAGATATCCTTGACGCTAACATCGTTGACAACGGTGACGGTACTATTACAATGACAATTCAGCCTAAGGCTGCTGAAATGAGTATGAGAGGTGAAGACTCACAGGGTGACTTCTTTGAAGTTCTCGGTGATATCAGTGGCGTTGTATCTCAAATCAGCGTTATCTCATTTGCTCAGGGCACAGCAGAAGATAACATTAAGGTTACTTACAAGGGCGGTACTGTTGTTTGTACAATCAATACCAAGACAAACGAAATTACTAAGGCTGATTACAATATGATTGCCGAAGTTGCTGTTAACCACGCAACCGTAACAGTAATTAAGGATAAGAGTGCATCTCTTACAATTACTTATAAGAACTCATTCCCTGCTTCTGACGACTACCTCAAGGAAACAAAGGGTATTACAAGAAAGTAATAAGTTTAGTTCATTAGAGCATCTCGAAAGAGATGCTCTTTTTTTTCGTCGTCGCAAGTTCCATGTAGGGGCGAATATCATTCGCCCGTTTAAGATTTGTTTCGCTTATTGAATATTCAAATTGAATAATAACTCGGAATATGCTGCGCTCTTTTTGCATATACATATAAACATAAAGATAAAATGAAAAGAGTGACAAAATGAAATTTTATCCGGAGGGCGTGAATTTAAGCCTTGCCAAAACATTTGAGAGCATTGACGAAATAAAAGAAGCAATTATGAAAGAAGAAACGGTTGAAGGCAGGGTGCTTCTTTGCGACAAGGAACACAATTTACATATTGACCTGGGCGTGATTAGGGGCATTATTCCGAGGGAAGAGGGTGCGCTCGGTATAGCCGGCGGAAGCGTTCGTGATATTGCGCTTATATCGAAAGTCGGGAAAAATGTCTGCTTTAATATAATTGGTTTTCAGCGTGATATTTTCGGAAATACCTGTGCTCTCCTTTCAAGACGAATGGCTCAGGAAAAGTGCAAAAATGAATTTCTCGATAAACTCATTTGCGGCGATGTGATTGACGCAAAAGTTACCCACCTTGAAAAATTCGGCGCTTTTATTGATATCGGTGCCGGGATAAATGCACTTATTCCCATTGATATGCTGTCGGTTTCACGCATAAGTCATCCAAATCAAAGAGTTTTTGAGGGCGAAAAAATCAGGGTCGTTTTGCGCAAACGAGAGGAAGAAAAACTTACTTTTTCGCTAAAAGAACTGCTTGGCACTTGGGAGCAAAACGCTAATCTTTTTGCTGTAGGCGAAACGGTTACGGGTATTGTAAGAAGTATTGAAGATTACGGCGTGTTTGTTGAACTTGCGCCTAATTTGGCAGGTCTTGCCGAACTTCAAAACGGACTTTTTGAGGGTCAAAGCGTTGCAATTTATATTAAATCTGTCATACCGCAGAAGATGAAAATCAAGCTGATTATTGTTGAGGCTTACGGCAAAGAGGAGGAGCCGGGCGAGCTTGTTTATTTTGAAAAAGGTGAGCATATCGACTATTGGCTTTATTCACCCGAGGGGAGCACGAAACTGATTGAAACAGATTTTAATGGCTGACAATGTCAGCCGCTACGAAAGTCGTTTCATTTCAGATTGTTTGAATAGAAGAAACACCGTAGGGGCGAACTGTGTTCGCCTGCAATGTGAATTTTGTTTGCCGGCGCCAAAAAAATACGGTCATTGTCAAAATATCAGCCTTATAATTAGTTATATTTACTATTGATTTACAGTTTTCTTTTCTGTATAATATTTAAGTACAAACGGTTGTATGTGAGTACAGCCGTTTTTTATTTTGTTAAATTTACGGAGAGGGAATATGTACAAAAAAGGTTTTGACAACGACAAGTATCTGCAAATGCAATCGCAGAGGATAAAAGAGAGAATAAGTGAGTTTGGCGGCAAGCTTTACTTGGAGTTTGGCGGCAAACTTTTTGACGATTACCACGCATCAAGAGTTCTTCCGGGTTTTGAACCTGACAGCAAGCTTCAAATGCTTCTTCAGCTTAAAGACCAGGCTGAAATAGTAATTGTTATCAGTGCGCAGGATATTGAAAACAGCAAGATTCGTGGCGACCTCGGAATTACTTACAGCACCGATACTTTCAGGCTTATTGACGCTTTTGAGAGTATGGGGTTGATGGTGGGCAGTGTTGTGCTTACAAAATATGTTTCAACCCCTAAGATTAATGCTTTTGAGCAGCAGCTTAAAGATAAAGGTATTGCTTTTTATCGCCATTATCTTATTGACGGCTACCCTGCCAATATTGCAAAAATAGTCAGTGACGACGGCTACGGCAAAAATGATTATATCAAAACAAGCCGTTCACTCGTTGTTATTACCGCACCGGGTCCGGGCAGCGGAAAAATGGCAACCTGCCTTTCTCAGCTTTACCACGAAAATAAGCGTGGAATTAAAGCGGGTTATGCCAAGTTTGAAACTTTCCCTATTTGGAACATTGCGCTTAATCACCCGGTTAATATTGCTTATGAAGCCGCAACGGCAGACCTTAACGATGTTAATATGATTGACCCGTGGCACCTTGAAGCTTACGGCAAAACGACAGTTAACTACAACCGTGATGTTGAAATTTTCCCTGTGCTCAAAGCAACTTTTGACAAGATTTACGGCGAGTGCCCGTATAAATCACCGACAGATATGGGCGTAAATATGGCGGGCAACTGCATTTTTGACGACCAAGCGGTTAGGGCAGCTTCAAATCAGGAAATTATCAGAAGATTTTTTACTGCCAAGGTTAACCAAATCAAGGGCAGAAGCTCAAAGGATGAGATTTATAAGCTCGAACTTCTTATGAATAACGCAGGTCTTTCGGTTGATGACAGAAAATGTTATGTAGAAGCGACTGCGCTTGCAGAAAAAACAGGTGCTCCTGCTTGCGCCGTTGAACTTCCGAACGGCGAAATTGTAACGGGCAAAACTTCCGAGCTTCTCGGTTGCTCCTCTGCTATGCTTCTTAATGTGCTCAAAAAACTTGCGGGCATTGATGACAGCGTTCTTCTTATTTCGCCTGAGGTTATTAAGCCTATTCAGGAACTTAAAATTAATCATCTCGGCAACAAAAATCCAAGGCTTCATACGGACGAAACTCTTATTGCGCTTTCAATCTCGGCGGTAAACGACGAAAAGGCAAAGCTTGCGCTTAATCAGCTTTCTTTACTTAAAAATTGTGAAATGCATTCTTCTGTTGTTCTTTCGCCTGTTGACGAAAATGTGCTTAAAAAACTCGGCGTAAGGCTTACTTGCAGTTGTTGATGTAAATTATAGTTTGCGGTTGTGAATAAGCAGCCATAACCGCACCCGATTTTCAAGCAATTAGAAATTTATTTCTAATAAAATAAATGAAACAATAAATACATCGTTTCAACAGCGCAGGAACGATACGATTTTAGGTATCTATGGATACCGCAATCGTATCGTTGGGTGCTTTGAATTTTTAGGTCAGGGGCAGTACCCTCGTACAGCACCCTTCCCTAAAAATCCAATTCTGACTACTTCTTCGCAACCTTAG
>OQVZ01000101.1_pt1 | contig 29174 bp, 28 predicted proteins | sample 1691571 | NCBI WGS metagenome assembly OQVZ01 (sample SAMN03418261, study PRJEB22391) | human gut metagenome | biome: human-gut; feature: organic feature; material: feces | host: Homo sapiens | place: Tanzania | collected 2013-01
GTAGGCAGGATAAGGTGTGCCTTCTTGGAAATATAGAGCTTCTCCTCAGGATTGATGCCCTGCTTGGCGATGTTGCCGCACTCCTCGCGGAATGTGATCGGGTCAAGTACCACACCGCTTCCTATGATGTTCGTGGACCCATCCCTGAAAATACCTGAAGGAATGCTTCTTACCACGAAGTTATGGCCATCGAAATGAAGTGAATGGCCTGCATTCGGACCGCCCTGGAATCTTGCTACGGCAGGATATCTGCTGGCCAGGACGTCCACAATTTTACCTTTGCCCTCGTCTCCCCACTGGAGTCCAAGAACTACATCAAGTTTCATATTGCTTATAATTTACTGTTATTTCTTAGAAAGGAAGGTCGTCAGACGGACTTGAATAGTCAGGCTGAGCCTGTGGTGCAGCCGGCTGTGAAGCCTGGCGAGGAGCAAATCCGGCAGGCATGTCGGCTCCGCCCTGTGACTGGTAACCGCCCTGAGGCTGATAACTGGTCTGATGATTGTCGGACGGCTGCTGTGAAGCAGGATTGTCAGACTTGCGACCGAGCAGCTGAATGGAGTCAGCCACGATTTCTGTACGGTACTGCTTGGCACCTGCCTGGTCATTCCATGACCTTGTACGTATGCGGCCCTCGATATAGAGCTGCGAGCCCTTCCTGATATATTTCTCAGCGAGATCAGCCAAGCCTCTCCAAGCCACAATATTGTGCCACTCAGTATTCTCGCGCGTCTCTCCGTTCCTGTCCCTGAACCTTTCAGTCGTTGCGAGAGGGAACTGCGCCACTTTCGGATTTGCTCCCGGTTGAGCAGAAGGATTGTTCTCGAGGTAACGGACTTCCGGATCTTTTCCCACGTTACCGATCAGCATTACTTTATTCAATGACATTGCAAATATTGTTTTAACAATGCAAGTTAGTAATTTTTATTGATATTATTCAGAATCTGTTTTGAAATGTTAGGACTGCCGACTCGTGAGATTTAGACAATCTGCGAATTTGCAATCACCTGCTCCATCGCATTGAGGTCGGGAATTCTGCCCGTAAGACTCAGGTATCCCGTAAGAGCCTGATAAAGAAGCCACTTTGTTCCGGGAACATATTGCGCCCCACCGGCATTGACCTTGTCAATTACAGACCCGCAGAATGATGGATTCCTGTAGTTCGCCTCAAGGATGACTTTTCCCGGGCGCGGCCACTGGTATCTGTCCTCGCCCTCGAAATCTTCAGCCGTAAGAGTCCCGATTTCATCGAGTTTCACAGGTAGGGTATAGATTACAAGGTCGCACTCCCTGACTGCTGCCCTGAAGTCAGCCATCTGGTCACATATGAAATTGTACTCAGGCATCTCATCTGCGATTTTCTGAGCCTTCTCTGGAGTCCTGTTCATAAGTGCAGTGTCGAAACCGAGCTCGGCCGCAGCCACAGCCGCAGCACGGCCTGCCCCGCCGCAACCGACAATCAGAGCCTGCGGCTTGCGTGAGAAGAGCATTGTCAATGCCTGTCTGAGGTACAGATGGACCTTCTTGTGCATGGCTTCTCCGTATTTTGCTGCGAACTGTCTTACCAGTCCCGGCATATATGCCTCTGCAATGCTCAGGATGATGCCTGTGAAGTCGGAATTGTCAGCAAGAATACCATCCCCAGTCTTCACGAGAATGTTTGCCGCTCCGATTTTGCTGCAATATGAGGTATAGATGTCTGCACGTCTGAAAGCATCCTCCTTGAAAGGTGCAGTAACATTGATGCCTTTATATCTCTCCTCGAAGGTCTTGAATGAGTTTCCGAAGGATGCGCCCTCTATCAGGTCATAGTTGTACTTTCCGCCGAATCCGGCATTGAAAAGGGCAGGGGAGAGTGATTTGGCGATAGGATCGCCTATCAGTCCGTAATTATTCATTGACTTGTACTTTTGGGGTGGATGTGCGGTTACTTCTTGCTGCTGTGTCTCTGTCTTACGGCTTCGAACATGAGAATTGCCGAAGAGACCGATACGTTCAGAGAGTCCATCTGTCCCAGCATCGGAATCTTCACATGAGCATCAGCGTGCATTCTCCAGAATGTTGACAATCCGTCGTGTTCTGTGCCCATGACCAGTGCGGTTCCGCATGTCATGTCAGTATCATAGTACCATGAAGAGTCCTGGAGTTGTGCTGTGTAAATCTTTATATTGTTGTCATTCAGCCATTTCAGAGTCTCTCCTGAAGTTGCTGCCACGACTTGTCTCGTGAATACGGCTCCAAGACTGGCACGGATGAGATTGGGATTGAACAAATCCGTGAGCGGGTCGCAGATTATCACGGCATCTGCATCAGCAGCGTCGGCTGTCCTCAGTACAGCGCCAAGATTGCCCGGCTTTTCCACTGATTCGAGCACAACTACAAGAGGATTTTCGCGAAGTTTTACATCTTCCAGAGACTTTTCCTTTATCTCTATTTCTGCGATAATGCCCTCAGTACCACTGCGATACGCTATTTTCTCATAGACATTCTGCGGAACTTCGTAACATGAGCATTGACCGTCGCACAATTCAGCGATTTCATTGAAATCCTTGTCCGAGATGATATCCTTGCATATGAAAAGAGCCTTGGCCCTGTAGCCGGCCTCGATGCAATGCTTGATTTCCAGTCTGCCTTCCACTATAAAAAGAGCGTTCTCGCGCCTGGTACGGGATTTCTCCCCAAGCGCGAGAAGCATCTTGATTTTAGGATTTTGAGCAGATGTTATTGACTCTGTTCTCATTATTGTTCGTCTTTTTCCTCAGTCGGCTTTGACAGCTTTTCCGGACGCATCTGCGGGAAGAAGAGCACATCCTGGATGGTGTTGTTGCCGGTCATGAGCATTGTAAGTCTGTCAATGCCCATTCCGAGTCCTGATGTAGGAGGCATACCGTACTCGAGTGCGCGGAGGAAGTCGTAGTCGATGAACATCGCCTCGTCGTCTCCGTTGCTCTTGAGCCTTGCCTGCTCCTCGAAACGCTCTCTCTGATCGATAGGATCGTTGAGCTCTGAATATGCGTTTGCCAATTCATGACCGCATACGAACAACTCGAAACGTTCTGTAAGAGTAGGGTCGTTTCTGTGTCTCTTTGTAAGTGGGGACATCTCTACAGGATAGTCGGTTACGAATGTAGGCTGTACAAAGTGCTTCTCGCAGTATTCTCCGAAGATGGCGTCGATAAGCTTGCCCACACCCATTGAAGGCTCGATTTCTACATGAAGTTTCTTGCAGGTCTCGCGGAGCTGGTCCACATCCATGCCCTTCACGTCAATGCCGGTGTATTCCTTGATGGCATCGAGGATGCCGATTTTCTTGTAAGGAGCCTTGAAGTCGATTTCCACGCCCTCGTTCATCACGGTAGTCTTTCCGTAGAGGTTCATGGCAATCTTCTCAAGCAGATTCTCGATGAATTCCATCATCCAGATATAGTCCTTGTAAGCCACATAGATTTCCATGCAGGTGAACTCAGGGTTGTGGGTCTTGTCCATTCCTTCATTACGGAAATCCTTTGCGAATTCATATACTCCGTCATATCCGCCCACGATAAGTCTCTTGAGGTAGAGTTCATTCGCAATACGCAGATACAGAGGAATATCCAATGCATTATGATGTGTGATGAAAGGTCTTGCGGTAGCGCCTCCCGGAATTGACTGGAGAATAGGTGTCTCCACCTCGAGGCAGCCTGCGTTATTGAAATACTCACGCATCGTGGCGATGATCTTCGCTCTCTTGATGAAGGTATCCTTCACCTGAGGGTTTACGATGAGATCGACATAGCGCTGTCTGTATCTGAGCTCAGGATCAGTGAATGCGTCGTGAACTTTTCCGTCAGCTTCCTTCACGATAGGAAGAACCTTGAGGGACTTGCTGAGGAGTGTGAGCTCTTTTGCGTGAACTGTAAGCTGGCCTGTCTGGGTATGGAATGCAAAACCCTTGATGCCCACCACGTCACCGATATCCAGAAGTTTTTTGAATACGGTGTTGTACATGGTCTTGTCCTCACCTGGACAGATCTCGTCGCGTTTTACATAGACCTGGATACGTCCTGTGGAATCCTGGAGCTCCATGAAAGAAGCCGCTCCCATGATTCTTCTGGACATGATTCTTCCTGCGATGCATACGTCCTGGAAATTTCCCTTCTCAGGATCGTATTCTGTCTCTATTTGTTTAGATGTTGCGTTTACCGGATATAAAGGTGCCGGATATGGTTCGATTCCAAGTTCTCTGAGCTTGTCGAGGGACTGTCTTCTAATGAGTTCCTGCTCGCTCAATTCCAAATTTGCCATATTATTGTATCTCTTATAGTTTTCCTAAAGCTATCTACAAAAGTAACATATTTAATTCGAAATTTGAAATAAATAAGGTATCTTTGTATATTATGGACAAAGAAAGAGAATGGAGATTAAGAGAACCGGCGGATCCGGACAATGTTGCACAGCTCGCGGCAGAGCTGGGCGTTGACCCTGTCCTGGCCACTCTTCTCATAAACAGAGGTGTGAAAACATTCGAAGAGGCGAGGTCTTTTTTCAGACCTTCGCTGTCTGCGCTCCACGACCCTTTCCTGATGAAAGACATGGACAAGGCGGTGGCCCGTCTGGAAAAGGCCATCTCAAGTTCCGAAAAGATCCTTGTCTATGGAGACTATGATGTCGATGGCACGACTGCCGTGGCATTGGTCTATTCCTTTATCCATAAGCTGAATCCGCTTGCCGATTTCTATATCCCTGACCGTTACGACGAAGGATACGGCGTGTCCAGGAAGGGCATCGACTGGGCTGCTGAGAACGGTTTCAGCCTCATAATCACACTGGACTGCGGAATCAAAGCCATTGACAAAGTCGAATATGCCGCGGGCAAAGGCATTGACATAATCATTTGTGACCATCATCTTCCGGAAGACGAAATTCCGGCGGCTGCGGCTGTGCTTGATCCGAAGAGGGAGGATTGCAACTATCCTTTCGACGACTTGTCGGGTTGCGGTGTCGGTTTCAAGCTTGTGCAGGCCTACTCCCAGACTCATGGCATTGACTTCGAAAATCTGTTGCCGCTTCTGGACCTTCTGGTTGTCAGCATCGCGTCGGACCTCGTGACCATTGTGGGGGAGAACAGGGTGCTTGCGCATTTCGGTCTCAAGAGGCTGAACGAGCAGCCTCGCGTAGGTCTGCAGGCCATGATTGACCTCGCGAATCTCGAGCCGGGCCACATCACCATCGACGACATCGTCTTCAAAATAGGCCCTAGGATCAATGCTGCCGGGCGTATGGAGTCAGGCCGTCTCGCGGTGGAACTTCTGACCGCGGAGGACGCCCATACCGCGATGAGCATCGGAGGCAAGATCAATGACAATAATAATGAGCGCAAGAGCATTGACCGTGAAATTACCCGTGAGGCTCTGGAAATGGTGCAGAATGGTACGTGCTGCTCTTCGCAGAATGCCGTAATCGTCTATGGCAAAGACTGGAACAAAGGTGTCGTAGGAATCGTTGCGTCCCGACTTGTGGAGGCTTTCTATAAACCGACTTTCGTGCTTACCAGGTCAAACGGTTTCGTTACCGGTTCTGCCCGCAGTGTGCGCGGATTTGACCTGTATGATGCCATCAGCAGTTGTGCGGACCTTCTGGAGAACTTCGGCGGCCATATTTATGCTGCGGGATTGACGATGAAAGAAGAGAATCTTCCGGAATTCACAGCCCGCATTGACAAGTACGTCAGCTCACACATCACGACTGAGATGGCTACGCCAGTAGTTGAGGTAGATTCTGAAATCAATTTTGCCCAGATAACTCCTAAATTTTTCCGAATCCTGAAGCAGTTCCAGCCGTTCGGACCGGGTAACAGTTCCCCTGTTTTCCTGACCAAGAATGTATATGACGACGGAAACGGCAGAAAGGTGGGCCCCGGAGGACAGCATCTGAAACTTGAACTGATACAGGAATCTCAGCCATACCATCAGGTTTCTGCCATTGCTTTCAATATGGCGGCATACTTCGAGCACATCAGGAACGGCAATCCCGTGGATGTCTGCTACAGCATTGTCGAGAATTATTATCGCGGGAATTCCACGCTCCAGCTCCGCATAAAGGATATGCGTGAGAGGGAGGACATCATCTAGCCGCTCCTCTGGTCTTCGCTATTATTTCTGAGGCAACGTCAGGATATTCCTTATTGTCAATGTCAATGATTATTTGTGCTGTCCTTTCATAGAGTGCGGCGCGGACTGCCATCAGTTCCTCTATCCTCCTCCGCAGCGTCTCCTTGTCAGGCCTGTCGCCGAGTATAGGTCTGTCGCCGGGCCAGCACCATAGATTATATACTAGGGTGTCCGTTCCTGCTTTCAGATATACGCAAGTGGTTCTGTTTCTGAGGATTCCGACTGCTTCCGGAGTCGTGACAAGACCGCCGCCAGGCGACAGGACAAGATTTCCGTCCCCATTTTCATCCAGGACTTTTGTCAATGCCAGTGTCTCGATTTCCCTGAAGCGCTTCTCTCCCTCCTCTGTAAAAATTCTTCTGACGCTGCGCTGCTGCGAAGCCTCGATCCAACTGTCCAGGTCAATGACATTGTATCCGAGCTGTTTGCCCAGTTCCTTTCCGATGCAGCTTTTGCCGCATCCCATGAACCCTATCAATGAAATGACCATCGGGACAGTGTCTAGATGTCGAACAGGTTAGGTTCGTCGTCATTGTCAGAATCCGGATCAGCTTCGCCTATGTCACCCTTGACTTCTTCGCCCTTTTCGGCCGGCCTGTAAAGGTCTTCAGGATTGAAGGCCGCGTCATCCGGAATGTCGTCCGGGCCGAGAGAAATTTCCTCTCCGGGATTGACAGTGAGATCGTCTTCCTCATCGTCCTCAGGCTTGTGTATAGGTTCTATGAATTCCACTTTCAGAACATCCAGCCTGTGGCATCTGCTGCCCTTTGCCGCAATGCCTTTCTTTCCGATGAATTCCTCAGCGTCAAACTTTTCAGGAGTCCTGTGTTCCTGACGTCCTGTGAAAGTGACCATGAACTGCGGATGTTTGTCTGCGCTGAAGTCAGCCAGATATGTGCCCTTTCCATGAGGAATGAACTCCACAGGAACATTGTCACTGACAGGGAATGAGAATCTCTTGATGTAGAAATGTTCCTCTCCGTCGTAGTACAATGCAGCATAGACCTTGTTCTCGTCGTATTTTTCGATTCTGAGCAGTTCTCCCTGATAGCGGCTGCTGAGGTCATACGACGTGGTATAGTAGGTTCCGTCCTTGAATACGGCCAGAACTCTGTCGTCTCCGCTGAACTGTCCGAGATACTCGCCACGTCCTTCATCATTGATTCTCTGCACGTCAGAATCGAACCAGATGTCTTTTCCTCCAATGGTGGATATGCCTTTGGCTTTCAATGAAATACGGGCGATGGCATTTTTTGTCACCACGTTGCCTCTGGAGAGTTTGCCCTTTATGGCAAGTTCCGAGAAGTCGTATTCCATATTCAGTTTCTTGAGCTTCGGTTTCGGGCGGAAATAGATTTTCACCGTCTCTGCCTCGCCATTGTGATTTACAGAGAACCATTCGATTTTCGAGCCGGGAGTGCCCTGCGTGATATCGTATTCCTTATCCCTGGTGATGCTGGTGATGGCGAACCTCTTGGCGTAATATACGCTGGATGCTCCGGCCTTCCCGTCGCGGTAGATGACGTTGTAGATGGTCCTGTTGTCACCTCTGTTGAAGATTCCGACATAGAGAAGATTCTTTTCGAAGAAGTCTTTCTCCGCAACCTTCTTTATCCAGTATTTGCCGTCCTTGCTGATGACGATGACCTCTGAAAGGTCTGAGCAGTCGCATACGAACTCTCCCTCGTCCTTCTTCAGGCCGATACCTACGAAGCCTTCTTCAAGGTTGGCATAGAGTTTCGCATTGTTGCTGACAACCTTTGTAGCGGTGATGGTCTCGAAGCCGGTAATCTCCGTCTGTCTCGGGAAATCCTTTCCGTACTTGGCCTTGATGTTCTTGAAGAAGTCGATGGTATATCGCGTTATGTTTTCGATATTATCCTTGACTTTGGCAAGCTCTGCCTCTACTGCAAGTATCTTTTCGTCAATGACTTTGGTGTCGAATTTGGATATCTTGCGGACAGGTTTCTCGACAAGTTTCAGGATATCGTCCATGGTAATCTCCCTGAGGAGCATGTGCTGGTACTCCTTCATCTTGCCGAAGATGGCTTCTGTCTGCGCCTCCCATGATTTCTGGTCCTCTTCGAGAATCTTATAGACTCTGTTTTCGAAGAAAATCTTCTCAAGGGAGGTATAATGCCATGTGTCCTCGAGCTCGTTCTTCCTGATTTCCAGCTGCTTCTTCAGCAGGTCGCGGGTATGCTCGGTATCATAGATGAGGATATCATCTACGCTGAGGAACTGTGGCTTGTTGTCTTTGATGACGCAGGCATTCGGTGCGATAGTGGTTTCACAGTCGGTGAATGCATAGAGTGCGTCGATGGTCTTGTCCGGGGAAACATCATTTGGAAGATGGATGACGAGGTCAGCCGTAGCTGTCGTCATATCTTCGATTTTCTTGATCTTGATTTTTCCCTTGTCTTTGGCCTTGAGGATGGAATCTACCAGTATGTGGGTCGTCTTTCCATAAGGTATCTCCTTGATAGCCAAGGTGTTCTTGTCGATTTTCTCGATTTTTGCCCTGACTTTCACGCTTCCGCCTCTCTGGCCTTTCATATATTTGCTGCAGTCCGCATATCCGCCGGTAGGGAAGTCCGGAAGAATCTCGAACTCCTTTCCTTCCAGATATGCTATGGATGCATCAATGAGCTCATTGAAGTTGTGGGGGAGGATTTTGGAAGCCATTCCTACGGCGATTCCTTCTGTGCCTTGTGCGAGCAGGAGAGGAAATCTTACCGGCAGTTCCACAGGTTCCTGGTTCCTGCCGTCGTAGGAAGTCATCCATTCTGTAATCTTGGGGTCGAAAATTACATCTTTGGCAAACTTGCTGAGTCTTGCCTCGATGTATCGTCCTGCCGCATTCGGATCTCCTGTGAGGATGTTACCCCAGTTTCCCTGGCAGTCGATTGCATAACCTTTCTGACCGAGCTGGACAAGCGCTCCGAGAATGGAAGCGTCGCCGTGCGGATGATAGTGCATGGCCTCGCCGACAATTCCCGCGACCTTGCTGTATGAGCCGTTGTCATGTTCATACATTGCATGCAGGACACGTCTCTGGACCGGTTTCAGTCCATCGACGATATTCGGAACGGCACGCTGGAGTATGACGTATGAAGAATAGTCCAGGAACCAGTCCTTGAACATTCCGGACAACTTGTACTTCTTGCTGTCTTCACCAAGCAGTTTCTCGTATTTTTCAGACGGTGCGGCTGAAGAGTCGTCAATCGGCTCCTCATTAAGTTCCTCATCGTTCTCCAACTCATCCGGAGTCAGCTCGTCGTCATCTTCCCAGTTCTTGCTCATTTTCAGTTGAATATATGGTTATCAATTTTCTTCCCTCCGGATATCCGGCACTAGTCTTCGTAGCCGAATTTCCTGAGTTCCCTCTTGTTTTCGCGCCAGCCCTCATCCACCTTCACGAACATTGACAAAAACACCTTCTTCTGGAAGAAATCTTCCATCTCGATTCTCGCTTTGGTTCCGGTCCTTTTCAATGCTGCTCCGCCCTTGCCGATGAGGATTCCCTTCTGCGAATCTCTCATGACATAGATTACGGCGCTGATGTCGTACCTGTCTTCACCTTCCTTGAAGGATTCGATTTCCACCTGGCAGCTGTAAGGTATCTCTTCAGAGTAGTTCTCGAGAATCTGCTCGCGGATAATCTCCGAAGCGAAGAATCTGAGGTTCTTGTCTGTGAACGCGTCCTTGTCGAACCAGGCCGGTGACACCGGCAGTCTGGAAATTACCGCATTGAGAACGCTGTCAAGGTTGAATTTTTCTTTCGCCGAAACCGGTATGATCAATGCCTTGGGCAGTCTTTCCTGCCACTCTGACATTGTCTTTACCACTTTCTGCTGGTCGCTGATGTCGATTTTGTTGATGACAATGATGACCGGACATTCGAGTCTCTGGAGTTTCTCGATGTACTCGACATTCTTGTCAGCCTTCTCGACGATATCTGTGACATAAAGGATGATGTCCGCGTCACCTATGGCAGCATCGACAAAATCCATCATGTTTTCCTGTAGCCTGTAGTTCGGCTTCAATATTCCCGGCGTGTCGGAATAGACTATCTGATAGTTCTCTCCGTTTACAATTCCCATGATACGGTGTCTGGTCGTCTGGGCCTTCGCCGTAACAATCGAAAGTTTCTCGCCGACAAGAGCGTTCATAAGAGTGGATTTGCCCACATTCGGATTACCGATGATATTGACAAATCCAGCTCTGTGCTCTTTTGGTTCCTGAATAGAACTTGTTGACATATCTTAAGATTAAGCGTATGCTCCCATCTTGAGGACATTGGACTCGCCTTCTGTGAGATATCTCCACTCGCCTTTCTTCAGGCCCTTCTTTGTAAGTCCTGCGAAATAAACTCTGTCAAGAGCCTTCACGTCATATCCGAGTGACTCGAAAATTCTTCTGACGATGCGGTTCTTGCCTGAGTGGATCTCGATACCGAGTTTTCTGTGGTCCTCTGCGTCGATGTACTCGAGTTCATCAGCCTTGATGTCTCCGTCATTGAGGGTGATTCCGTTCAGAACCTTGTCGAAATCTTCCTGAGAGATAGGCTTGTCAAGGATAACCTGATAGATTTTCTTCTTGTCGTATGAAGGATGTGTAAGTTTCTCTGCAATCTCACCGTCGTTTGTGAACATGAGCACACCGGTGGTGTTCTTGTCGAGACGTCCTACAGGGAATACCCTTGCGCTGCAGTTCTTGAGAAGGTCCATTACGGTCTTGTCTGCATGAGGGTCGCTTGCTGTAGTTACGAATCCCTTAGGCTTGTTCATTACGATATAGACTTTCTCCTCGCCGCGGATTCTCTCTCCGTTGAATCTGATGTCATCGTTGAGGACATTGACCTTGGAACCGAGCTCGGTGACAACCTCTCCGTTGACGGTCACGACACCTGCCTGGATGTACTGGTCAGCCTCGCGGCGTGAGCAGATACCTGAGTTTGCAATGAACTTGTTGAGGCGGATAACTTCCTTGATAGGTGTCTCCACGTAGTCATTGTCGGAAATCTGTATCTGGTCGAGCTGAGGTTTTCTGCTCAGCATCATATTCATATTCTGCTCGTCAGTCTCGTTGAATTTGTATGGATTCGGTTTGGCCTGGGCTCTCTTGGCATCCATTCCACGTCCGTTTCCGCGTGGAGCTGCGCCTCTTCCTGCAGGTCTGCTGCTCTTGAATCCGCCTCTTCCGGCTCCGTTGTCACGTCCGCCGAACGGTTTTCTTGACGGACCGAAGCTTCTTCCTTCTGAACTTCTGCCTTCACTTGAGAAAGCCCTTCTGCCTGATGGACCGAAACTTCTGCCCTCTGATGAGCCGTAAGATGCTCTTCTGCCTGACGGACCGAAGCTTCTTCCTTCTGAAGATGAACCATAGGATCTTCTCTCTGAATCTCCGTAGTTTCTACCCTCAGATGATCTGCCGTAGCTGTTTCTTCTGTCCTGGCTGCCATAGCTGCTTCTCCTGTCGGAGTTTCCGTAGCTGCGTCCTTCTGATGAATGTCCATAGCTCCTTCCCTCTGAAGAACCATAACTTCTGCCTTCAGATGATCCGTAGCTTCTGCCGGATGAACGGCCATAGCTGTTGCCTGAGCGGCCGTAAGATGATCTGCCCTCTGAATTGTAAGGACGTCTTTCATAACTCCTACCTTCTGAACTTCCTGAACGTCTGTTGTCAGAGTTGCCGTAGGATCTTCTTTCTGCCGGTCCTTCTGATGATGAATAGACCTTACCGGAAATGCGAGGCCGTCTCGGTCTCAGCTTTCTTCCTTCTGCGGTAAAACCGCCTTTGTTGTTTTCTTCCATTTGGATATTGCCCTTGCCGGGCGGATTAATTGTTTATGGCTCACGCCATTATGATAATATATTTACGGCTTTCGCCGATTTTTCTGTTTAAGGTCAATGCGAGGTCAGTTTGAACTGATATGTGATTTTACCCTGTTGCAGAGGTGGTGCTTCAGTGCTCATGTTGAAATGGGTCTTCAAAGCGGCCTCTCTGGCGGCACTCCACAACTCTGCATTGTTCACAGTCGTTCCGACTGCGCCTGCCTGGGCTTTCTTGACATTGCCGTAGTTATCGACCCAGACCGTTACTACTACGGTGCCCTCTTCCTGGACATTATATGCAGGTCTGGCTATCACGCCGTTTACGCTTCTGCCCTTCACATGGGCGTTAGGAGTGGAGACGGTCTTTCCTGTCATCGTGTTGCCCTGTGCATGTCCGGCCTTCAGTCTTTCTGTAACCTTGTCTGCTGTCTGGGGAGCAAGCGTGTCCTTGTCGGAGTTGTTATTTGCCGCATGGAAAAGCGCCCTCTTCTCGATAGGCTTCTCTCTCGGCGTCTCATACTTTTCCACATCTCCGAAATCATCGACCGTCGATTCCTGTGCCAGATTCGCCTTGTGCCCCTTGTTCTGGGCTTCAGATTTCTGTACCAGTTCGATCGGCTTTGTCCTGTCAGGTTCTTCCACCTGCGGTGCGGAACCTCTCTTCTGCTGTCTGACGGCCTGTTTTTCCTGTTCCTCGCTGAAATCTATGACGAAACTCTGCTCAGGGGGTGGGGGAGAAAGATATGTCAGACCACTGTTGACTCCGAATAATACCAGCAGTGCATGGAAACCGACAGTCGTCACCACTGCAACAACTGTTCCTCCCTTTTCTGTTTTACGCTGTATTTCCTGATATTCCTTCATTGTCCCTTATCTTATTGTATGCCAATGTGTAAGCCTTATTCGGGCTGTGTTGCCAGAATAACTTTATAATGGTTTCTCTTGGCAATGTTCATTACGGATACCACTTCCTTTACAGGAACGCTTTCGTCAGCATAGATGGAGAATGTAGGGTCCTCCTCGTTCTGGAGAAGGTCCACAAGATCATCTTCCACTTCAGTGAAAGGAACAGGCTGTTCATCTCCGTTGATGTGGTATGTATAAGAACCGTCCTGCCAGTCCTTTATGGAAACGCTGACAGTAGCTTTCGCTGACACCTGACCTGTGCTCTTCGGAAGCATGAGCTTCAGGGCATTGGGATTCACCAGTGTCGATGTTATAAGGAAGAAGATGAGGAGCAGGAACACGAGGTCTGTCATTGACGACATCGCGGTATCAGCCAACACCTTCGTTTGTCTTTTGTATGCCATTCCTATGGAATTTGTCGATAATCCTTAATTTTCTGCTGCCTGTTTCTCGTCAGCTGCAGGCTCCTGAAGGAGGTCCATGAAATCGATGGTAGCGTTCTCCATCTTGAATACGATATCTGAAATGTTGGAAGTCAGATAGTTGTATCCGAAGTATGCGAGGATACCCACGATAAGACCGCCGACTGTGGTAATCATGGCAGTGTAGATACCGCTTGAAAGGAGAGTAATGTCAATGTTGTTGCCGGCCTGGGACATGTTGAAGAATGCCTGGACCATACCGAGCACTGTACCGAGGAATCCGATCATCGGCGCGCCTCCGGCGATTGTCGCGAGGATAGGCAGGCCTTTCTCGAGTCTTGCTACCTCAGTGTTTCCGCAATTCTCGATAGCAGTCTGAATGTCAGAAAGCGGACGTCCGATGCGGGAGATGCCCTTCTCCACAAGTCTTGCGATAGGAGAATCGAATCTTTCGCACAATGTCTGTGCCGACTTGAGTTTGCCTTCGTGGATGTAGTCACGGATGTCACGCATGAAATTGTTGTCGATTTGTCCTGCCTGATGGATCATCCACCATTTCTTTCCGAAGAGGTAGATGGCGACGATGGACAATGCGAGGAGCACAATCATGAGCCAGCCACCTTTCATGGCCATGTCGAGAAGATGCATTTCCTCCTGATGAGGTACGGCAGGTGATGTCAATGCCTGCTCTGCAGCTGCTGCCATTCCGGCAGTATCAAGTCCTGCTGACTGTAAGAGAGAGAACAACATAATTTTATCTAACTTTTTAATATTCAAATAATTGCATGGCTACCTCCAGAGACTTTCATTTATGGTCTCTGCGCAATTCGCCAATGAACTGCAAAAATACGAATTTTTCCCGATTTAAGGAAATAAGAATTACAAAAGTGGGGGATTGATTCAGGCTGGCATTGACAATGTCCGGATTGGACTTATGCCTGATGTGGAAATATCCTTACAGGTCAATCCACTTTACGGCATTGTCCCGCTTCCACCAGGTCAGCTGTTTTTTTGCGTAGTGTCGTGTGTTTCTCCGTATCAGCCTGATAGCCTCGTCCAGAGAATAATTTCCGTCCAGATACCCGAAGATTTCCCTGTAGCCGACAGTCTGCAGGGCAGGCAGGTCCCGGTACTTTTCCAGACCCCTCACTTCCTCTACAAGTCCTTCGTCAATCATCTGCAGGACGCGACGGTCTATCCTGTCATAGATGACGTCCCTTGGCCTTGTCAGACAGATTTTTTCTATCTCGAAGTCCCGTTTCCGCGGTTCTGCAAGTTTGAACTCGGTGAACGACCTTCCTGAAACAATGATTGTTTCCAGTGCCCTCACGACGCGCTGTCCGTTCTTGATGTCGATGGCTTTCCATGCAGTAGGGTCCAGTCTCTTCAGCTCGTCCGCAAGTGCTTCCACCCCTTCTTCACGTACTCGTATCGTCAGTTCCTCGCGCAGTTCCGGCGGCGGAACGGGCAGATTGTCAAGACCGTTGCAGACCGCGTCAATGTAAAATCCCGAGCCTCCGGCCATGACCAATGTTTCATGACCTTCGCTGAAAAGTTTTTCTATCAATGCCAGAGCATCGATTTCGAACTGTCCGGATGAATAGGCATCCAGGACGGATATACTATGTATAAAATAATGCTTCACAGCGGAAAGCTGCGAAGCATCCGGGACTGCTGTCCCTATAGTCATTTCCTTATAAATCTGTCTGGAATCGCATGAAATGACCGGTGAACCGCAACGAAGTGCAGTCTCAATGCTATAGTCTGTCTTGCCTACGGCTGTAGGCCCTGCTATTACCAGTAATTTCCTGCGCATGACGGATAAACTACAGGCTCAATTCCTCTGAACCGTCATAGATGATATCGCTGTCTTCATCGTATGAAGATTTGAGATCATCATCATCGTCGTCATCGTCATCGTCGATGTCGTCTGTAACCTCAGGAACGTCCTCAGAGTCATCGTCTCCAGGTTCATCGCTCTTGCCCCATGAAGACTCGCCAGGAAGATGTTTCTGGTCATCCGGAAGGTCCTCATAAGCCACATATCCGTTTTCGAACTCGATAGGATTAGGCCCCTTTGTCTCAGTGAGAAGTGGATATACCTTTCCTGGAACTTCCTCTGCCTCACCATCGAAAGTGACTATTACGCTCTTCCTGTCAGTGACATTATAAAAATAGGTGAACGAGAAAATGCCTTTATTCAATGTGTCTGCCAGAGTGACATCATCCACTGCGCCTGCTCCGAGATCAAACATTCCATAGCGAGCCACAAGCGCACCTGCCTTGTCCAGGCCCTTGAACTGGATAAGCTGGTCGTGAGAGAAATCCATGTCATCTCTCATCTTCTTGTGGAATTCGTATAGAGTTGTATTTGGCTTCAATTCATATACACGGGCGAAACCCTTTATCCCCGGAAGGGAAACACGATATCTTAGAATCATATTTACGTAAGCTAATTTTTCTGCCTCCAAAGTTACAAAATATTTCCTTATCATTGCATAATAACTCGAATTTAACTAATTTTGAATTCATGGAAAAGAACGGAGGCGACACCCCTGTCAGGGATTCATATAAGAGCATTGCAGCTATGTCAGAGGGCCTTTTCAAGGATAATGGCAGCAGATTCATAGCTCTGGCCTACCCCGTCGAGACAGAAGACGAGGTCAGGCAGATTGTCAGTTCTTTGAAAAAGACATATCATGATGCCAGGCATCATTGTTATGCGTACCGTTTGGGTTATAAGGGTGATGTGTTCAGGGCTAATGATGACGGAGAACCTTCTTCTTCGGCCGGTCGTCCGATTCTCGGGCAGATAGATTCCAATTGTTTGAGTGACATACTGATAGTGGTGGTCAGGTATTTCGGCGGTATCAAGCTCGGAATACCTGGGCTGATAAGGGCTTACAAGACCTCGTCTGCTGATGCCATTGCCAATGCCGAAATAGTGGATAAAGTGGCGATGAAGCGCTTCCGCCTGTCTTTCGGGTATCTGGAAATGAACAGTGTCATGAAGATGATAAAGGACATGGACCTGAAGCAGTCAGATCAGGATTTCGGAACTTCTTGCTCTCTGACCGTGTCTGTCCGTCTGTCCATAGAGAACGACTTCCTTGACCGGGCCGGCGATATCCCAGGCTGCTCGACAGAAGAAATCGGCCTGTCGTCTGACATTGACGAGTGAAAATAGCGGTGGCCAAACACCTATATTTATATATGAACTTAATGACGGCAGGGATTTGGCTTACCTGCTGAAACAGTAAAATTGTGCAGTATGCCTAAAAGTCTGATTTCAATCCAGGATTTCACTAAAGACGAGATTCTTCATATCCTGGATGTGGCAAAGGAATTCGAGAAGAACAGAGAGCAGAATTTCCTCGCTGGTAAAGTGATTGCGTGCCTCTTCTTCGAGCCATCTACCAGAACGAGGCTTTCGTTTGAAGCCGCGGTTAACCGTCTCGGTGCCAGGGTAATAGGTTTCCCTGATGCGAAGAACACGAGCGTGACCAAGGGCGAGACACTTGAAGATACCATCAAGATTGTCTCAAACTATGTGGATATGATTGTGATGAGGCATCCGCAGGAGGGAGCTGCAGCGATTGCTGCGGGCGTTTCACCTGTTCCTGTCGTCAATGCCGGAGACGGTTCCAATCAGCATCCGACACAGACTCTCCTTGACATGTATACGATCCGTCAGACCCAGGGGCGTCTCGACAATCTGAAGATCAATATGGTGGGAGACCTGAAATACGGCCGTACCGTGCATTCTCTTTCAGAGGCCATGTCAGATTTCTCTCCTGAATTTGTCTTTACCGCACCGGATGAGCTCAAGATGCCTTCCAAGTATCTCAAGTTCCTCGATGAGAAACACATTCCATATGAGGAGACCGATTCTCTGGAGGCTCACCTCAATGACTGCGACATCCTGTACATGACTCGTGTCCAGCAGGAGAGGTTCCCTAGCAAGGAAGACTATGACAGGGTAAAGGATGTATATGAACTTACCGCGTCAATGCTTTCCGGCGTGAAGCCGAACATGAAGATTCTTCACCCGCTTCCGAGGATTACAGAAATCGCTACTGATGTCGACGATACACCATATGCATATTATTTCGAGCAGGCCCGTAACGGCATGTACGTCCGCATGGCCGTCATAGCATACCTCCTCGGCTATAGGTAGTAGAAAAAATATTCGTCCTTTATTTGGAATTAAGTAGAAATTTGTTACCTTTACAACGATTTAAGAGAAAAACTTAAATCGCTGTAAAGGATTTTAGTTAATAATTGCAATAACTTTATAACAAATTCAGATATGAGCAAAGTTCATGTATTCAATGCCGGCCCATGCATTCTTCCGCAGCAGGCAATAGACAATTCAATTGAGGCCCTCAAGGATTTCAAGGGCACAGGTATTTCAGTGCTTTCAGTATCACACCGTTCCAAAGAGTGGGGCGAAGTGATGGACGAGGTCCGCGCGAACTGGAAAGAGCTGCTTAACATTCCTGATACTCATGAGGTAGTATTCCTCGGCGGTGGCGCCAGCCTTCAGTTCTTGTATGTAGCTATGAACTTCCTTGAGAACAAGGCTGCATACCTTGATACAGGTGTTTGGGCTCACAAGGCACTTCAGCAGGCACAGGGCATCGGAAACGCATATGCTCTCGCATGCTCGGCAGACAAGAACTACTCTTACATTCCTGAGGGATATACCATTCCTACAGATATCGACTACTTCCATATCACTACGAACAATACCATTTACGGTACTGAGATCAAGACAGACATCGACTGCCCTGTCCCGCTTATCGCAGATATGTCATCTGACATCATGAGCCGTCCGGTAGACGTCAGCAAGTATGCTATGATTTATGGTGGTGCCCAGAAGAACGTAGGCCCTGCAGGTGTGATATTCGCTATCATCCGCAAGGACGCTCTCGGAAAAGTAAGCAGATATATCCCTACAATGCTTGACTATAGGACTCACATTGACAAGGAGTCTATGTTCAATACCCCTCCTGTATTCTCAATCTTCGTCATGAACGAGACTCTCAAATGGTTGAAGAGCATTGGTGGCGTTGAGGCTATTCACAAATATGATATGGAGAAAGCAAACTTGCTTTACAATGAGATTGACCGCAACTCTCTCTTCGTAGGTACAGCAGCTGAGAAAGACCGTTCTCTCATGAACGTTTGCTTCGTAATGGCTCCTGGCTATGAGAACCTTCAGGACGAGTTCATGTCATTCTCCAAGAGCAAGGGCATGGTCGGTCTCAAGGGACACAGGTCAGTCGGCGGTTTCCGCGCATCCATCTACAATGCATGTACACTTGAGGATGTTACCGCTCTCACAGAGTGCATGAAAGAATTCGAGTCATTGAAAAAATAATATCCACTTGTCATGAAAGTATTGTTAGCTACTCAGAAACCATTTGCAGCAGCAGCTGTAGCAGGAATCAGAGAAATTCTTGAAGGTGCCGGCCACGAGGTCGTTCTCCTTGAAAAATATGCAGAGGCACAGGATCTTATCAATGCTGTTGCAGATGTAGATGCTATGATCGTAAGATCTGACAAAGTTACTCCAGCTGTTCTTGAGGCTGCCGGAAAACTTAAGATCGTTGTTCGTGCAGGTGCCGGTTTCGACAACATTGACCTCGTTGTTTCAAAGGAGCGCGGTGTTGTTGTCGAGAATACTCCTGGCCAGAACTCTAACGCAGTTGCCGAGCTTGCCATCGCCATGATGATTTACATGAGCAGAAACCAGTTCACTCCTGTTTCAGGTACTGAGGTTTCAGGCAAGAAACTTGGTATCCAGGCCTTTGGTAACGTAGGCCGTCTCGTAGGTCAGAAGGCTGAGGCTCTCGGCATGACAGTATATGCTACTGACCCATTCATCCCTGCAGACAAGATTGCAGAGGCTGGTGCGGTTCCGGTGGAGACAGTGAAAGATCTTTATTCACAGTGTGATTTCGTTTCAGTTCACATTCCTGCAACACCTGAGACAATCGGAAGCATTAATTATGATCTGATTACATCTATGCCTAAGGGTGCCGTCCTCGTAAATACTGCACGTAAGGAAGTTGTTGATGAGGCTGGTCTCGAGAAGGCATTGACCGACAGGCCTGACCTCAAGTACATCACTGACGTGGCTCCTGACAACATTGATGTTCTCCGCGAGAAATTCGGCGTGCGCGTGTTCGCAACTCCTAAGAAGATGGGTGCGCAGACCTCTGAGGCCAATGTCAATGCAGGTCTTGCTGCTGCCAGACAGATTGTTGCATACTTTGCTGACGGCTGCACCAAGTTCCAGGTTAACAAATAGTTGAACAACACTTAAACTCATATTACCAATGGTAAAAGTGAAACCATTTGCGGCTGTCCGTCCGCCTAAAGATATTGTTACTGAAGTAGCTGCACCTCCTTATGACGTTTTGAATTCAGAAGAGGCTCAGAAGATGGCCGGTGAAAAATCCCTGCTTCATATCACGAAGCCTGAGATTGATTTCGATCCTATACTTCCGGATCATGACACTAAGGTTTATGATGAGGCTGTCAAGAATTTTGCCGAATGGCAGAAGAAAGGATGGCTGGTGCAGGACAGCAAGCCTTGCTACTATGTCTATGCACAGACGATGGACGGCAGAACCCAGTACGGTCTGGTCCTCTGCGCTCATACTGACGACTATTCAGAGGGCAAGATCAAGAAGCACGAGCTTACCCGCAAGGATAAGGAAGATGACCGTATGGTCCATGTGAAGATTCAGAATGCCAATATCGAGCCTGTGTTCTTTGCTTATAAGGACAATGCTGAGCTGAATGATATCGTTGCGGCTTCTGCAAAGGGTGCGCCTGAGTATGAATTCACTGACGAGAACGGTTTCGGACATGCTTTCTGGGTTATCGATGATGACGCTGTCATTTCCAGAATTACAGACATCTTTACAAATAACATTGACGCGTTCTATGTTGCTGACGGACATCACCGTACCGCTGCAGCTGCCCGCGTCGGAGCTGAGAAACGTGCCGGGAATCCTAATCATACAGGAAACGAAGAATACAATTACTTCATGGCAGTATGCTTCCCTGAGAGCCAGTTGAAAATCATTGACTACAATCGTGTTGTCAAGGATTTGAACGGTCTTGACAAGGAGCAGTTCCTGAAGGCTCTCGAGGCTGATTTCGATGTTGTTCCGTTCGACGGAGAAGGCGAGTATCATCCTTCACATCTCCATAACTTCTCCATGTATCTTGACGGAAAGTGGTATTCACTTGAGGCTAAGCCGGGAAGATATGATGATAAAGATCCTATCGGTGTTCTCGACGTTACTATCCTCTCTAATCTCGTTCTTGACAAGATACTGGGAATCAAGGATCTCCGTACTGACAAACGCATTGACTTCGTCGGCGGTATCAGAGGTCTCGGTGAACTCTCCCGTCGTGTTGACAATGGTGAAATGAAGGTTGCTTTCGCTCTGTATCCTGTTTCCATGAAACAGCTTACCGACATCGCTGACAGCGGAAACATCATGCCTCCTAAGACCACTTGGTTTGAGCCTAAACTGAGGTCCGGCCTCGCAATACATAAACTGAGTTAAGTATTAGTGTGAATCACGTTTTGAAAGATATTGGTTCAAAACGACGTATTGAAGCAGCCTGACGATTTGCCGTCAGGCTGCTTTTTTACAATTGACGAAGTCCTCGATGGGGATACAAAAAACGCTGCCTCGAATCTGAGACAGCGTTTTTGTTGTATGTGTTTCGTTCTTAGAACGGAAGGTCGTCTGAAGGATCGTCCGCTGCTGGAGCGCTAGGGGCGAATCCGGCAGGTACATCCGGAGTGTAAGCCGGCTTAACAGGAGCGGCAGCCTGTGCAGGAGCCTGATATGGCTGCTGGTATGCAGGAGTGCTCTGCTGTGCCGGGGAAATCCTCCATGCCCTCAAGTCAGTGTACCACTTTCCGTTGTACTCCCTGCTTGAAACATTGAACTCGACTTTGATTTCGTCATTGATCTGGAATCTTTCGAGATCCTGGACCTTGTCCTGACCCCACACGCTGAAGCATGCCTTAGCAGGGAAATTGCTGTCCTGATACTCGATGACGAACTCCTGTTTAGCCCACTGGCCTCTTGTCGAGGTGCCGGACTGAACTGCGAGTTTCTGAAGAAGTCTTCCTGTCAGTTCCATGAACCTTGATTATTTTGCCTCTTCGTTCTCAGCGACTTTGCTTACCTTTACGAGCTCGATGTCGAAGATAAGGGTGCTGTTAGGTTTGATTCCACGTGTTCCGTTCTCGCCGTAACCGAGCTCTGAAGGAACGTAGAGAGTCATCTTGCCACCTTCGCCGATAAGCTGCAAGCCTTCTGTCCAACCTTTGATGACGCGGTTCAGGGTCATTTTGATGCCTTCATCGTTCTTAGGTGACTCATCGAATACAGTGCCGTCGGTGAGAGTTCCCTTGTAGTGAACATATACTGTGTCAGCAGGACCTGGCTTAACATCGTTACCAGCCTCGCGGATAATGTACTGGAGACCGCTTTCAGTTACCTGAACGCCTTCCTTCTTCTTGTTCTCAGCGAGGAATTTGACTTCTTCGTTCTTTGCGACAGCGCTTACATACTCACGTCTCTTTGAGAGGTATGAGTTGAATACGTTGTTCAGCTCCTCAGGATTGATCTTGAACTGCTGTGCATATGTAGAATCTGTGTAGTCTCCTTTAGCTTTGAGGAAATCTCTCAGACCTCTTTCAATCTGCTTGTAGTTGAGGTCCTCTCCGAAGTCGTAACCTTTTACGAAAGCACCGAAGTTGACACCGAGGAGGTAGCTTACTGAGTCGATCTCTGTTCTTCTTGGCTTGAAGTTGTCAGGATTTACCATGCTTACAGCGGTAGAGTCTGTTCCTGCTGTTGTTCCCTTTGTACCATTGGAGGTGCAAGATGCTGAAAGCGCAATAACGAGCGCTGCAGCTGCAAATTTAAAAGTTCTCATTATTTATGTAATAATTTAACATTTCCTAAAGCAGCCGCAAATATCGCAATTTTATTTGAAAGTCTGAAACATAATTCCTAAATTTGATTAAAATGATTTCAAGCCTATGGACATCGATTCTGCAGTGGTTCATGCCAAGTTGAAAGAATTCTTCGGATACGGAACTTTCAAGGGTGACCAGGAGAAAATTATACGACATCTGCTTGACGGAAAAGACGCTTTTGTCATTATGCCTACAGGTGGAGGAAAGTCGCTCTGCTATCAGTTGCCTGCGCTTTTGTTGCCCGGCACGGCGATAGTGGTTTCTCCTCTCATAGCATTGATGAAGAATCAGGTCGATGCGATCAGGGGCTTTGTTTCCGGAAATGAGGGCATCGCCCATTTCCTTAATTCTTCATTGAACAAATCACAGATTGCGGAAGTTACCGAGGACTTGAAATCAGGTGTCACAAAGCTTCTTTATGTGGCTCCGGAAAGTCTTACCAAGGAAGACAACATCGCGATTCTCAAGCAGATAAAGATTTCGTTCTATGCCATTGACGAGGCCCATTGCGTCTCAGATTGGGGACATGACTTCAGACCGGAGTATCGTAAGATACGGCCTATCGTGGAAGAAATCGGAAGGGCTCCGATAATAGCATTGACAGCGACCGCCACACCGAAGGTGCAGGCTGACATTTTGAAGAATCTCGGCATTTCCGACGCGTGCGTGTTCAAATCTTCGTTCAACAGGCCGAACCTCTACTATGAGGTGCGAGACAAGGTGGACCCGGACAAGGATATCATCAAGTATATCAAGCAGAATCCCGGCAAGTCAGGCATCATATACTGTCTGAGCCGCAAGAAGGTCGAGGAGCTCGCGCAGATACTCGTCATCAATGGTATCAAGGCGCTTCCGTATCATGCCGGGCTTGACGCCAAGGTGAGGGCCGAGAATCAGGACCGCTTCCTCATGGAGGATGTAGATGTCATAGTGGCCACGATAGCATTCGGCATGGGCATTGACAAACCCGATGTGCGTTTCGTCATCCATTATGATGTGCCACGCAGTCTGGAAGGATATTATCAGGAGACGGGCAGGGCCGGCCGTGACGGAAAGGAAGGAATCTGTATCGCGTATTACAGCTACAAGGATATACGCAAACTGGACAAGTTCCTGATGAGCAAGCCTGTGTCGGAGCAGGAAATCGGCCGTCAGCTCCTTATGGAGACTGTGGCATATGCCGAGTCGGGGGACTGCCGCAGGAAGATTCTGCTAAGTTATTTCGGCGAGGATTATACGGAGGACAATTGCGGGGCATGTGACAACTGCCTGAATCCGAAGCCGCGCTTCGACGCCCAGAAGGAAATGTGCATGGTCATTGACCTTGTCAATTCTCTTTCGGAGCATTTCAAGATAGAGCATCTTGCGAATATTCTCACCGGTATCGCTAAGGGAATCGTCAAGTCATATAATCACGACAAGCTGAAGGCTTTCGGCTCCGGTTCGAATCATTCATTGTCATTTTGGGAAATGGTTATGCATCAGGGGCTTATCAAGCATTTCCTCATGCGTAACATTGACTCTTACGGTCTTATTTCCGTGACGGAGGAGGGCTTGGAGTTTCTGAAGAATCCCCATCCGCTCATGCTCGCGGAGGACCGGAATTTTACCGAGACCAATAATGATGATGACGATGACGACGATTTGACGCCGTCTGCCGGAAAAGCCGGTTCCGGTGCGGATGCGGTTCTTTTGTCAATGCTGAAAGACTTGCGCAAATCGGAGGCCAAGAAACTTCACCTTCAGCCTTGGGTGATTTTCTCAGATGCCTCTCTGGATGACATGTCGATAATGTATCCTGAGACATTTGAGGAACTGATCAAGTGCCAGGGCGTAGGCGAGGGAAAGGCCCGCAAGTATGGTAAGCCATTCCTCGAACTGATAACCAGATATGTTGAGGAAAATGACATCTTCAGACCGGATGATTTCGTCGTAAGGTCAATGCCGAACAAGTCGTCAGACAAGATTTTCATCATTCAGAGCATCGACAGGCGTATGGATTTGGAGGATATCGCGACTGCCAGGGACAAGGATATGAATGAAATCCTTACGGCTATGGAAAACATCGTGGAATTCGGCACGAAACTGAATCTGAACTATTACATCGAGAATAACATTGACAAAGAAGTAGTCGACGAAATCTACGATTATTTCAAGAATGAAGCTGAATCTGATTCTCTGGAGGATGCCATAACGGCCCTCGGAGGGGATTATGAGGAGATGGAAATCCGTCTGGTCAGGATGAAGTTCCTTTCAGAGGTTGCCAACTAGTCATGTCCCGGTCCGCCGTCGCATTTGGCCAGCCGTGCAGGCCTGCTGCCTGATTGTTACCTTATGGGAAGCATCACGGGCTTTCTCTTGTCGAAATGTGCGAGATATCTGAATCCGCAGCTGCTTACCAATGCTGCTGTCCGCTCAAAGTTGAATCCGACTCTGTCTGCATCATGTGAGTCGGAGCCCAGACTGATGATCTCACCTCCAAGTTCACGATATCTCAACAGGATGTTTTTGTCCAGAACAGGAGTCCTGCCCTTGAAATCCTGATAGGTTTTCGTGTTGATTTCCAATGCTTTGCCGTTTTCTGCCAGATATCTCAACATGGAATCCAGGATATCGGGGAAATCTTTGTACAATATGCTGCATTCCGGGTATGGCGCGTATCTGGTGACATAGTCATAATGTCCCATGATGTCGAATCTGTCTCCAAGCCACACCATTTCATCATAGAGAGTTTCCAGATAGTGGCCGTAGGCGTAGCGCCAGGTCTTGCCTTCATAGTATCCGCCCCAGAACGGGTCCGTATCATCCAGATAATGTACCGATGCGATGATTTCATCGAAAGAGTATTTCGCCAGATGCGCGGCTATCTTGTCCCGTTCGCTTTTCTGTACGCCAATCTCAATGCCTTTGAAAACGTGGAAGTCCCGCGGGCATATGGCATTGACCTTATCAATTTCTGCATTTCTTGCCTCTACGTCGAACACTTCAGAAACGTATTCTTCGTACCGGGCCTTCATCGGAGGGACAAAGAAATCGCAATGGTCGGTGAAACATACTCCGGCCAGTCCCTTCCCGATAGCAGAATTCACAGTTTTCCCGACTGAGGTCCGACCTCCATCGAAAGAAAACTGTGAATGATTATGATTATCGTATAAACCTGTCATTTTTTAGCTGAGTCCGTCAATGTGGCCATCGACAACATCGATTCTCAGCGCCTGAGGAGATTTCGGAAGTCCCGGCATTCTGATGATGTCACCGGCGATGGCTACAATCATTTCCGCACCGGCATTGATAACAATATCCTTGATGTCGAACTCGAAGTTTTCAGGTGCGCCGTACATTTTTGCGTCCTGCGAGAACGAATATTGTGTCTTGGCGATGCAGACAGGGAACGCTGCATATTCTGTGCCTTCGATCTTGCCCATCATCTTGCGTGCTTCCGGACTGAACTCCACGTGGCCTGCACGATAGATTTCCTTGGCGACTTTCTCGATTTTCTTCTCGATACTGTCATTATCCTGATAGATGAAATGAACCGGCTCGGACGGCTTCTCGTCGATTGTCTTCACTACGAGCTCGGCGAGTTCCACAGCACCTTCGCCACCCTTTGTGAAGGCGTCGTTCAATGCGAACGGCACTCCGAGTTCAGCACAATGTTCGCGGACCATCTGGATTTCCTCGTCCCTGTCATCCCCGAATTTGTTGAAGCAGACGAGAACGCTCTGACCGAATTTGCGCATGTTCTCGATGTGTCGGTCCATATTGGCAAAGCCCTTTCTTACGCCTTCCTCAGAAGCTTCGCTGATCTTGTCCACAGGCACGTCGCCGTGCATCTTGAGTCCTCTCAATGTTGCCACGAGGATTGTCAATGCAGGGTTGAGGCCGCTCTTTCGGCATTTGATGTCGAAGAATTTCTCTGCACCGAGATCTGCGCCGAAGCCTGCCTCCGTAATCACATAGTCACCGTAAGTCATGGCCATTCTGGTGGCAATGATGGAGTTGCAGCCGTGTGCAATGTTGGCGAAAGGACCTCCGTGGATGAATGCCGGCGTGTTTTCGGTAGTCTGTACCAGATTCGGATTCATGGCATCCAGGAGGAGAGCCATAATGGAACCTGTTACTCCCATATCCTTGACTCTGAACGGCTTGTTCTCGAGAGTATATCCGAGAAGTATATTGTCAATCCTGCGTCTGAGGTCGTCCAAATCCTTTGAAAGACAGAGGATTGCCATGATTTCTGAAGCAGGGGTGATGTCGAATCCTGATTCCTGGACCAGGCCGTTGGTGTGAGGGCCGAGTCCGGTCACGATATGTCTGAGCGATCTGTCATTGACATCCAGAACTCTTCTCCACAGAATCTGTTTGAGACCGAATCCTTCTGCCTGATGCTGATAAATGTAGTTGTCAAGCAGGGCGGAAATCATGTTGTTTGCGGATGTGATCGCGTGGAAGTCTCCGGTGAAGTGGAGATTGATCTTTTCCATAGGCAGGATCTGTGCGTATCCTCCGCCGGCAGCGCCTCCCTTCATTCCGAAGCAAGGTCCGAGTGACGGTTCGCGCAGAGCAGCAATAGCCCGCCTGCCTATCTTGTTCAGTCCCAATGCCAGGCCTACGGATACTGTAGTCTTTCCGATTCCGGCCTTTGTAGGAGTGATGGCTGTCACGAGAACAAGTTTGCTCTTCTTGACTTTCTCTTCGTCAATCAATGTGAGCGGAACTTTTGCCATGTTTTTTCCATAAGGTTCCAAGTCTCCCTGAGGAATGCCGACTGATTCTGCTATCTCAGATATCGGCTTGAGCTTAATGCTCCTCGCAATCTCAATGTCTGATTTCATGTATGTAATGTGTGTTGTTATACCTCGCTAATTTAGTAATTATTGTGAAAAACTGAAATATATTTTACGTGTTTTTCTTTAAATCTGTTATTATTTTTGGATGAGTTTCCGCGAAAATTTATTAACTTTGGATATGGCTTCAGACAATGCGCATTTGCATTGTCAATGTACGTTTATTTTGAAACGATACCTCTATAGATGAAACTGAATATTGCAGCCAACTGCATTCGTGGGAACAAGCGCCGCAGCAACGAAGATATGGTTCTTGTCGGCGAGTCCTTCCTAAGGGATGGCAGCATTGACTTCTCAATAGATAATCCAGAACTTTTATTTGCGCTTGTGTCGGACGGCATAGGCGGTCATGACCATGGGGAGATGGCCAGCGAGTTCCTTTTGGGCCGGATTCGCGAGTCGATTTTGCCTGCCACCGATGTCGGCGGCGGGTTCCAATCCTGGATCCGTTCTGTCAATGCCGAAATGGAGTCTATCTCGAGCAGATTGGCAATGACCAGGCATATGGGCTGCACCTTGTCTGGGCTGATTTGGCAGAAAAACGTGGTGTGGGTTGTCAATGCAGGTGACAGCCGTACATACAGATTCCGGAACGGCGAACTTCTTCAGCTGACGGAGGACCACAATTTCAGACGTCGCTCTGGTTATAATTTCGGGCCTGACAGGTCGAAGCTCGTGAACTGTATCGGCGCCGGTGCCTCTGCTGAGGTGGATATCCGGGATATAAGTGGAGACGTCCAGTCAGGGGATGTCTTTCTGGTTTGCACCGACGGTCTTTATGAAATGTTGTCTGAACAGGACATTTTCAATGTAATTTCTGAAAATTTGGATTCCGCGGCTTCCGTGGCCCGTCTGACAGAGACAGCAGAAGCGGCAGGCGGGCGAGACAATATAAGTTTGGTTGTCGTCAAAGTAATTTAGGCCGATTCTCTATATAATATAGGTATATATATCAGTTGTTTTATGTCCATCATCTTCGGAGAATGGATTTTTAATTTGTCTTAAATTATTGAATATCAATGCTATGAAACGTATTACCGCAATTCTTTGCGTCCTCCGGCCGCATAAAGTCCGCCGTCGGAAAAATAATTTCCAATGCCGCAAGTCAATGACAGTGAGGGGTGTAAAATGATGCAGGAGGAGTGCGATATTAAGAAAATGTGAAAAAAAGTTTTGAATATGCGATTTATTTTTATAATTTGGCAAAAGAAAGATGGATTATTACAAAAGATTTAGCTCAAAAAGTTATGCTTAATAAATCAAAATTGGAGATGGATAATTTAATCGATAAGGCTTATAAAATAGCTTTAGGCGAAATTGATTATAATAAAACCGCCGACAGACAACTTAAACATATAGAAAATATTTTAGAAAAAATGAATCAATAAAAATGTCAAAATATTATCCTTTGATTAATAAAAATAGCGAATTTGACGCCGTGATATTATGCGATGGCGATTATCCTTCTGCAGAAATTCCTTTGCATATTTTAAGAAATGCTAATTTTATTTGTTGTTGCGATGGAGCGGGAAATAAATATATTCGTAGAGGAAAAATGCCAAACGCTATAGTCGGAGATGGCGATTCTATGTCAAAAAATTTTAAGCGAAAATATAAAGATATAATTCATATTGAAACCGAACAAGACACTAACGACCAAACTAAAGCTACGAGATTTTGCATAAATAAAGGCTTTAAAAATATTGCATATTTAGGAGCTACGGGAAAGAGAGAAGACCATACATTAGGAAATATCGGACATCTTACAAACTACAGAAAAGAATTTAATATTAAAGCGGTAATGCTCACAGATTATGGCTATTTTGTATCGGCTCAAGGAAATTGTAGATTTGCTTCATTCAAAGGACAGCAAATTAGTTTTTTTAATATTGACTGCTCCAAATTTGAATCGAAAGGGACAAAATGGAAAACTCATGCTTATAAATATTGCGTATTGATTACTCTCTATTGATCCTTTCCACCAATTCGTC
>OQVZ01000102.1_pt1 | contig 29094 bp, 19 predicted proteins | sample 1691571 | NCBI WGS metagenome assembly OQVZ01 (sample SAMN03418261, study PRJEB22391) | human gut metagenome | biome: human-gut; feature: organic feature; material: feces | host: Homo sapiens | place: Tanzania | collected 2013-01
ATCTTACATTCGTTACTACTTATGGATTGGTGAAGAATGCTCAATACGGAATGATACAAAGCGAAGTGACAATGGATGATTTGTTTAAATATTGAAGTGTATATGTATGAGTGCATGTAATTAGGACTTTTTACGTATCAGCTGCTCCTCGTCCGAATTATTATAAATACGCTATCATCAATATGAAACATTCACTTCATACGTTTGCGCTTGCAGCCGTCTTCGTGCTGCAATGCATGTTCGCTTCCGTAGCCCACGCCATTGGTGTAGGTGGCGGTGGCATGTATCAATGGTCGGTGGAGCTTCGCGGCTACATCTCAAACGAAACCGGCAAGGCTCCGGTGGCTTATCTGTGGGTGCCCGAGGGCTGCAAGAAGGTTAATGCCGTGATTCTCTCGCAGCAGAACATGACCGAGGAGGCTATATACAAGAACCAAGGATTCCAGACACAGATGAAGCAGTTGGGCGTGGCAATGGTCTGGGTGGCGCCTGCCTTCAGCAACAATTGGGACCCAAAGTCGGGCGCTCAGCAGATATTCGAGGCTCTGATGCCGTGTCTTGCCGACCAGAGCGGACATGCCGAGATTGCCCGCGCGCCGATCATTCCTTTAGGACATTCGGCTCAAGCTACATTCCCCTGGAACTTCGCAGCATGCAATCCCGACCGCACACTCTGCGTCATATCCTTCCACGGCGACGCTCCCCGCACCAATCTCTGTGGCTATGGCGCAGCCAATGTGGAATGGGGACGCCATCGAAACATCGACGGCATACCCGGACTGATGGTTGAAGGCGAGTATGAATGGTGGGAGGCTCGTGTGCGTCCTGCCCTCGCTTTCCGCATGATGTACCCCGAAAGCTGCATCTCTTTTCTTTGCGATACGGGCAGAGGCCACTTCGACTGTGGCGACCGCACAGCCGACTATATAGCCAAGTTCATCAAGAAGTCGATGCAACAGCGGCTCCTCGCCGACGGCTCTTTGCGCAAGCTCAACCCCAAGGACGGCTATCTTGCCGAGCGTTTCCACTCGGACATGACAGGCACAGACGGTGCCGACAAGGGCAAAGCGCCCGAGAAAGCCAATGCCACTCGCCCCATGCCAGCCCCATATACTGAATACAAGGGCGACAAGCACGACGCTTTCTGGTATTTCGACAAGCAAATGGCTGACCTGACTGAGGCGCGATACAAGGAGACGGCTGGCAAACGGGTGCAGTATGTGGGCTTTGAATATCAGGGCAAATTGATTCCTTACAACGAAAAAGCGCAGGGCGGAATGCAGATAAGGGTAGCCGATGGCAACAATACATCAGCCAATCAGAAAGCAAAACCATTGCGCCTGCAACTGAAAGCTGTATATACCGACACTACGCACAACGCCCGTTCAACCGCCCACGGCACCAAGCAGCCATATATCGAGGTGATAAGCGGACCGCTGAAGAAAATCAACGACACCACCTTTGAGGTTTATCCATACGAAGCAGGTTGGGACAATCCGCGCCGCAGCTTCACCGCATGGGTCGTTGCCGTGGCCGATGCCGACAGCAAATACAAGGGAGCTGTGCAGCCGTTGAGAATTGATTTGAGTGTTGAATTTTGAGTATTGAGTGTTGGGTGTAACAATTCAAAAATGAATAATTCAAAATCGCAGGCGTAGCCGAGAATAATTCAAAATTCAAAACTCAAAATTCAAAATTTATAAAAGGAGTCCTTTTGGGTTGCAAAAGGGCTCCTTTTAGCATGCAAAAGGACTCGTTTTGGAGAGCAAAAGGACTCGTTTTGGAAGGCAAAAGGAGTCCTTTTTTAAATGTGGAATGTTGAATGTGGAATGAGGAATTCATAATTGAATAATTCACAATCGCAGGCGTAGCCGAGAATAATTCAACATTCAACACTCAACATTCCACATTCTTTAATGAGAAACCCTAAACCAGTCGGCATCAATCCATCCGCGATTGCCTTTGGTATTGCTGCGTTCGCTTACGAATCCCATTTTGGCACCGATCCATTTGCCCTGCCTTAGGGCGAACACATCACCTGCATCTTTATATCGTTTGCCGTCCAAGCTGTAGGCAAAACGGCAATAGCCGTCCTTCACCTTCATCTGCATATAAATGTCGAGATATACGGCTGGCGAGTAAGGGATGGTGTCCTTGGCAGTAGGCTTGAACGTGGCGAGCGTCTTCTGCGTCTCTGCGCCACCCTGGTCGGCATCCTTACAGTGGAGCTGTTGCAACAGGAACTTCTCGCCCACCCGGCGCACCACCAGCGCCTGATAGTCCATTCCCATCATTATTATGCCTCCGTACTGATTGTCTTCTTTCGATGCGAAGCGCATCTTCGTCGTAGCCGTGAAGTCCCGGGCAGGCAGTTTTTGCAGCAGCAGATTGCCAGCCTCCCACAGACTTCGGTAGGCTACGGCATCGGTAGTGGCTGTAGCGGGATGCTCAAGGTCGGCTGTGTAGAGTCTGAGGCAACCGTTGCAGGTGGGCATTCCCCACAGCTCATTGTAGTTGGCGTGCCACTGCCATTGCAGTCCCAAGTCGGTAGAGTTGAACTCGTCCGACTCCTGCGGATTCACCATCAAGTGCTGTGCCGACTTCGGCATGCGATAGGTGAGGTATGGTTCGCCACATCCGTCGCCGTCGTTGTCGTTGCCCATGACGGGCCATCCGCTACGCCAGTCTACCGGTTGCAGAAACACGACACGTCCGTAAGCGCCCTTGTCGTTGAAGTGGAGGAACCAGTCTTCGCCCTGAGCCGTATGCACCCACGCTCCCTGATGAGGTCCGTTGACGTTGGTAGAGCCTTGTGCCATCACCTTGCGTGCCTCGTACGGTCCGTATATGTTGTTGCTGCGCATGGCAAGCTGCCAACCCTGCTTCACTCCACCGGCAGGACACATTATCCAGTAGCATCCGTTGCGCTTGTACAGCTTAGGTCCCTCGGTGGTGTGATTTTGCTCGCCTCCGTCAAAGACGATGCGCGGACTGCCTATCGCCTTTGTACCGTCGGCAGACAGTTCACGAACGGTAAGCACCGAGTTGAATCCGGCACGGCTTCCAGCCCATCCGTTCACGAGATAGCATCGGCCGTCGTCGTCCCACAACGGGCATGGGTCAATCATTCCCTTGCCCTCGATTACGCACACGGGCTGCTCCCACGAGCCGCGCGGATCAGCGGTCTTCACCATGAAAATGCCGTGGTCGGGGTCGCCCCAATAGATATAGAACTCACCATTGTGATGACGTATGGCTGGCGCCCATACACCCTTGCCGTGCTGAGGATTGTTGAACAGCGCCTTGGGCAGCTGCTCCTGCAGGGCATAGCCTATGATTTGCCAGTTGACGAGGTCCTTGCTGTGAAGTATGGGCAGCCCCGGAATACAGTTGAACGAGCTTGCCGTGAGATAGAAGTCGTCGCCCACAGCCACCACGTCGGGGTCGCTGTAGTCGGCATACAGCACGGGATTGGTATAAGTGCCGTTGCCATTGTCGGGATGCCACACCTCCGAACGGTATTGGGCGTGCAGCGTCTGCGGGGGAGCGAGAAGCATGCCCGCAAAGAGCATTGATATGAGTTTGTTGTCCATATATTTGGTTGTTTACATTATTAAATATTACGTACGAAACAAAGCTTTTACGGCGAGATTTTTATCAAATAACGTTTTGCAGAATAGTTTTATTGCACTATCTTTGCAATACCATACATATAAATATGTAAATAAACCTATCTAAGACATTTGGGAAATATGACTTTGAAACCATTACTTCATGTTATAGCGCTCATTATGCTGCTCTTCGTAGGCACCGCCGATTGTCGTGCCGACATTGCAGACAACGAATGGCTCAACCATGTGACTCGTGAGAACGGACTTGCAGGCGAATCGGTATCGTCGGTGATATTCGACAGTCAGCACAGAGTATGGATGGGCACCAACAACGGTGTCAGCATGTACAACGGAAAGCGTATCGTTTCGTTCCGCTTTTCGCGCGACGGCAACATCGAACCCAACTATATCTACGACCTGTGCGAGGGCGACAACCATTCAATATATGCCGTGTCCGCCCAAGGAGTGTTCGAGTTGCGACAGAACGATGACCGCTTCAGGCTTATTCTTCCCGACATCTCCAAGGCAGAGGCTGTGCTTGTGCATAACGGAGTGCTATATCTTGGCAACCGCGAAGGTCTGCACATATACGACGGCAAGCACCTGAAGCGCATCGTTGTAGGACCCACACCAATGTCGATAGAGAACGGTGTGCGCGACATCAAGGCCGACATCAAGGGCAATATATGGTTTGCCAGCCGATATATGCTCAATTGCTACAACCCTACAACGGGCAGGCACAAGTCGTATAACGTAGCCAAGAAGATGCCCGAACGTGCCGCCCTGAGCCGCTTTGCCATTAGCGGCGACCGCTTCTATGTAGGCACCAAGAACAACGGACTGTATCTTTGCCTACCCTTCAAGGGCGAAGTGAGCCATGTGGAGGGCGTGGGCAACATCGTTACATCAGTATATGCCAACCGCCGAGGCGACCTGTGTGTGAGCACCGACGGGCATGGCGCATTCCTGCTTAATGCCGCTACCGCACGTATAAAGGAGACCTTCAACGCCTCTGCCAACCAACTCCACAAACTTAACAGCGATGCCGTCTACTGCTACCGGCGCACCGAGCAGGGCACCAACTGGTTCGGACTCTTCCGCTACGGACTGGCTTACACATTCTACAGCCAAGCCTTGTTCCATACCTACGCAATGGGCAACTTCACCACTGAAGGCATGAATGTGCGCTCGTTCTATATCGGCAACGGCGAGAAGGTAATAGGAACTACTGACGGCGTGTATCTCATTGACGAGCACAACCATAAGGTGAGCCACGTGGCATCAAGCGCCTTGGGTGGCGCACACATCATCACTAACATTTATTATTATAGCGGCAAGTATTATATTGCAAGCTATGATGCCGGTCTGCGTGTGCTTGATCCCAAGACATTGCAGGTTAGCACGGTGACATCGGCACCGTTGCTTGCCTCGACAACCGTTTCTTCATTCGCCACAAGCAAGGACGGACAGCTGTGGATCGGTTCCAGTGAGGGCATATATGTAGTCGACCCCTCGGGACGTGCCGTTGCACATTACACCGAAAACAATTCGCGCCTGTGCCGTGGCAGCGTCACTGGCATCTTCTTCGACAGCCGTGGCAACGGCTGGATAGGTTCAGAGGGACTGTCGCTTTATGTCGCTGCAACACGCACTTTTGAAAACGCCAATTTCCCCGACGGCTTCTTCAATGGTCAGAACAACCTCTCCGTATACCGTGGACACGACGGACTGCTGCTGTTCTCCCGACAACATCGTGTGTTCTACAGCGACATCAACATGAAGCGTTTTGGCGAAATCAAGAAGCCTACCGTATTGCTTGGCAGCATCAACTATGCCTTTCTCGACGACCTGAAGGGCCACTACTGGTTTGCCACCGACAACGGACTCTTCCGCACCGACTACCAAATGTCTGCATACCAACACTTTGGTTATGGCGAGGGCCTGCGTTGTCAGTTTGTCAATGTGGGCGGTGTGAAGACCGACACTAAAGGCAATGTGTGGGTAGGCACGTCCAACGGACTGATGATGGCAGATGCAATGGCTATGCAACGTTGGCAAAAGAGCGACGAATTCAGCATTGCGCTGTACGATGTGCGCAAGGGAAGCGACCTCATGACATACGACATTGAGAACAAGATAAACCGCAACCGACGCATATTCCTCACATGGAACGTGCTTTCGCAGAAGCTTTCGTTCCGACCCGTGCTGCTCGACTATGCACGTCAGAACGGACGTATGTATCAGTGGCGACTATCCGACAACGACGAATGGCATAACGCTACCGACGAAACGGATATAGAAATAAGCGGTCTTTTCTTAGGCAAGCACAACTTGCAGTTGCGCCTTGCCGGAACTGAAGGCACCGCTACTGCATATAGTGTGATTGTACTGCCGTCGGCACTGGCTGTTATTGAGTTTGTCATATTGATTGCTGCAATAGTGTTGTTGATATTGTGGCGCCGCTATCACAAGAACACCAAGATTCTGCTTAACGAGCGCGACGAAATAGAAGGAGCACTTATGGAGGCTGAAGAGGCACAGCAGAATGCCGAGATGAAGATGCTGCAGATGGCAGAGGAGCAGTCGGCAGCAGTCCAACCAGCCACTAACGACAACCCAACCCAGCCTGCCAAGTATAGCCGTGTGCGCATTGACGAGGCTGAATGTGCCGACATCGTAAAGCGCATGAAGGATTATATAGAGTCCAACCGTGTGTTCACCAATCCCGAACTCAAGATGAGCGACATTGCCGAGGAGCTTAATCTCTCATCGAGCCGACTGTCGCAGATATTCAGTCTGTATATGGGCGAGAACTACTATGAGTTTATCAACCGCTACCGATTGGAAGAGTTCAAGCGACTCATTGCTTCGGGCGAATACCGACGCTTCACTCTGACGGCTCTGAGCGAACAATGCGGATTCAAGAAGTCAAGTTTCTTCAGCACTTTCCGTCGTGTTGAGGGCATGACTCCAACCGAATATCTTAAAAAACTGAACATTAAACTATGACGTTTCAAGCCTTACGCAGTAGTGTTACGGTTTGTCTAATTTAGTTGGACTGCGCCGTAACCTACTGACATTTAACCTGTTGTACGAAATGGACATTCAGAAAAATCATTTGGCTTTGCTTTGACTTGAAAAAATTGTGACATAATGAAAACGGCGGTATCTTTGCAATCGTAAACCAAACAGCAAAAAACCTATTTCATTATGGAACATGACAATAACCAGCAGAACCAGGAGATTGTAGCAACCATTTATAATATGTACTACAACGACCTGAAACTTTATCTTCTGAGCTACACGCACGACGTGATGGCTGCTGAAGATATGCTTCAGGATTTATTCCTTAAAGTGATGTCGCTTGACATCATAAGCCTTGACACAGCCAAGAGTTTGCTCCTTGTTATGGCTAAGCGCATGATTATTGATGACGCACGCCATAAGGCATTCGTACGCGAAAGCCAGCAAAACATTGCATATTCCATAGCCCGGAAATTCGAACAGTCGCCGGCACAGCGTATTGAGGCAGCCGACATACTCTCGTTCGAAAGCCGTCATCTGGCTGAAATGCCAGCCAAGCGTGCCTATATATATAAGATGTATAAGCACGACGAAATGCCGGCAGACAAGATTGCCGAGGCATTGTCGCTCAGCAAGCGCACCGTCGAGACCCACATCTATCTCTCGACAAAGGATATGAAGGCTTATCTGCGCAAGATTGTATAATAGGTTTGGCTTCGCAACAAACGTTCAGCAGAAATGTTCAGTAAAACAATTAAATTTAATAACAAAATAAAAACCTTATGAAGCATAGTCTTTTAAGCATGTGCATGCTCGCAGGTATGGCTGCCCCTTGCCAGACGGCAATGGCTATTGGCGGACAAAAGCTTGCCACACTCATGCAGCAGCAACAGATTGAGGTGAAGGGTACGGTTGTAGACAACACCGGCGAACCCCTTATCGGAGTTTCAGTACAAATTGTAGGCAAGCAGGGAGGTGTCGTTACCGACATCGACGGCAACTTTGCCATAAAGTGTGAACAAGGCCAGCAGCTCAAATTCTCATACATCGGATTCACCGACCAGATACAGAAGGTGAACGGACCTACTATGAACGTCACCATGGGCGAGGACAAGCAGACTCTGCAGGAAGTTGTAGTAGTAGGTTACGGTGTACAGAAGAAGGAGTCTTTGACTGGTGCCGTTACCGTAATCGACTCGAAAGCATTCCAGGAGAAGGGTGGTTTGTCATCCCCGCTGCAGGCTCTGCAGGGTCAGGTTCCGGGTGTAATGATCAGCCGTTCGTCTTCGGCTCCTGGCGACGAGAACTGGGGCTTGAATCTTCGTGGTTCATCTTCAATGAACTCTACCGAACCTCTTGTTGTAATAGACGGTGTTGCTGCCAACAGCGTTAGCGAAATGCGACTGCTCAATCCTGACGATATCGAGTCTATCAACTTCCTTAAAGACGGTTCGGCAGCCATCTACGGTAGCCGTGCAGCAGGTGGTGTTGTGCTCATCACCACCAAGAAAGGCAAGGAAGGCAAACTGCAAATCAACTATTCAGGTAGTGCAACCTTGAAGACCGTGGGTTTGATGCCTGAGCTTTGCAACATCGACCAGTGGGCTGAGGGTGTGCAGACTGCTTTGCGCAACGACAACAATACAAGCAATGTGTGGTACACTTACGCCGAGCTTGCAAAGAAATACAAGGGCGAATACATCGACATGGAGCAGACAGCCAATCCTTTCGGACAGTCGGCATTCACCGATGTTAAGGACTTCGTATTCGATGACAATGTCGATTGGCTCGGTTCGCTCTTCGGCGACACTTGGAGCACCAACCACAGCCTGTCGCTTGCTGGCGGCAACGACAAGAGTTCTTACCGCATATCGGGCAGCTTCCTCTACGACGGCTCTACCCTGCAGTATGGCAACAACAATAACAAGCGCTACAATATTCGCTGGAACAACAGCAACAAGCTTAACAGCATATTCACCCTTGAGAGCAGCATTGCTTATAGCAGACAAGAACAAGTGGCTCCAACACTTGTGGGTGCAGCGCTTACAACTTCAATGCCTATGCCCGGTTTGCCTCTCACCGCACGCGACGGACAGCCTTACGCGTGGGGTACATGGGGTTCGCCGGTAGCCAAACTCTCTTTGGGTGGCGACAACAAGTTGTCTGTTCGCTCGCTCAACATCAGCGAAACGCTTAAGGCACACATAACCGACTGGCTCGACGCCAACGTCAATGTGGGCTACAACACAAGCGAAGCACGCCGACGCACAATACAGAACGCAATCACATATTATAATTATACTGGAACCACACAGACTCTTGAAGACCCGACTCAGGAAAAGTCGTACTTCAAGCAGACTTCGTCACGCACCGACTTCTACAGCATCTCGGGATTCCTTAACGGTCATAAGACCTTTGCCGGCAAGCACAATACAAGTCTGACACTTGGTGCACAGTATGAGTTGAAGGACAATGAGATGTTCGGAGCAAGCTATACCGACATACTCGACGGACTCGACGTTATCAACGGCAACGGTACGCTTACGCTGACAGGCGACGAGAAGAACACTTATCGCAACGCCATTATGTCTTACTTCGGTCGATTGAACTACGACTTCGACTCTAAGTATCTGCTTGAATTCAATGGTCGTTACGACGGCAGCTCGAAGTTTATGCCACAGAACCGCTGGGCTTTCTTCTGGGGAACCTCTATCGGATGGCGCATAAACGAAGAGGCTTTCCTTAAGAACGTAAAGTGGTTGAGCAACTTGAAACTCCGTGCATCGTACGCCGAAATGGGTTCGCAGAGCGGTATCGACAACTACGACGGCTACCAGTTCTACAATCTCCATACGCTCAACGGTGCTTATGTGGGCAGCGACAAACTTACATACATCGCCACTAATGGCAAGTTTGCTTCTACAACACGTCAGTGGGAGCGCATCAAGAACTACAACGTGGCTCTCGACTTCGGTTTCCTCAACAATCATCTCACTGGTACTGTGGAGGCATTCCTTAAGAAGAACGACAACATGCTCGTAGCCATTACCTATCCTGCCATACTGGGCGACGCTGCACCTACAGCCAACTCGGGTAAGTTTAAGGACTGGGGCTTTGAGGGAAGCATCAACTATAGCGGTCGCATAGGAGAAGTTGACTATCACGTAGGGGGCAACATCACCTTCACACGCAACGAGCTTACCGACTTTGGAGGCACAAGCGTACTTAAGTCGGGATATACAAGCACACAGCAGGGCTACTCGTTGAACTCTATCTTCGGCCTGCGATATGGCGGCAAGATACAGAATGAGGAACAGCTTAAGGCTTACATCAACAAGTATTACGCCAACAACGGCATCGGTATGCCGTCCAATCTCCGTGTGGGCGACAATATGTATTGCGACGAAAACCATGACGGCGTGCTCGACTACCGTGACTATATCTACCTCGGAAGCGACTCGCCTGAGATTAGCTATTCGTTCAATGCTGGTGCATCATGGAAGGGATTGGACTTCAACATCGTGTTCCAAGGCTCTGCCAACCGCTTTGTATATCGCGGCATCGATTCTTGGACAGTACCTTTCCGTTCGCTTTATACAAACACCACCACATCGAGCATTGGCAACACATGGAGCACTGACAACCCCAACGCTTACTATGCGCCATACACTACAGATGCCAACATCGTGAACTATAACTACCAGGCCAACTCACTTACAGCTCAGGACGGACGTTACATCCGCCTTAAGAACCTCACCATTGGCTACAACCTCCCGGCACAGGTGCTTAAGAAGATAGGATTCATCAATGCTGCACGCATCTACTTCACTGGCGAAGACCTTTGGGAGAGTACCAAAATATCGGACGGTTGGGATCCTGAAGCAAAGCGAAATGCAAGTGGCACGCAGCGCTATCCGTTCACACGAAACTTCACATTTGGAATGAACCTCACGTTTTAAGGGAAAAGTGAAAAGGGAAAAGGGAAAAATCCAATAGTGAAAAGGATATGGAAATCCTAATGTTTTTCTAACTATATAAATAGAACAAGATATGAAATCATATATAAAATCAATAAAGCTTGCATGTATGGCAATGGCAAGTATGGCAATGGTCAGTTGTCTCGACTTCTCGCCTGAGGCGCAGATGAACGACGACAGCGTATGGTCGAAGGCCACAAATTATCAGCTCTTTGCCAATCAGTTCTATACATACACACACGACATACAGAGTGGCGCAAGCTATCAGTATGCCGTAAGCGACGGCCCTCACAGCGATACACGCAGCGACCTTATCGCCGAAGCCAATGTCAATGTATACAGCCAAGGCACAAACACCATTCCGCAGAGCGACGGCAACTATACTTCGCTTTACAGACAAATCTACTATACCAACCTTCTGCTTAAGAAGGCTGCCTCGTTTGACAATCAGGCGGCTATCGCTGTGCCCGTAGCAGAGGCCAAGTTCTTCCGTGCTTACTGCTACTTTGAATTGGTGCAGCTCTATGGCAACGTCATTCTCCTGACAGAACCTGTGGATATGGACTCGCCAAAGATGAACGCTCAGCGCGACGACCGTTCGCTTGTTATCGACCAGTGTATAAAGGATTTGCAGGAAGCAGCCAAGTCTTTGCCCGAGACTGCTGCCGAGGCAGGACGCCTAACGGGCGATGCTGCCAACGCAATGCTCTCACGTGTGGCTCTGTTTGAGGCTACATGGCAGAAGTTCCACACTGGCGGTGCCGATGCCACTACCAATTCGGAGCGTGTAACCTCTCTGCTCAACACCGCCAAGACAGCTGCCAAGGCTGTAATGGAGGGCGGTCGCTACAAGCTGTTCTACAGCGACAAGCTCGGCACAGAGAGCTATCGCTACATGTTCATACTTGAAGACGAGAAGTGCAATCCTGCCGGACTTACCACCAAGGACAATACCGAGTATATACTTGCACGCAGACATAAGTCTACCGACGGTGTCGGACTGAACATCACCAAGGCTTATCTCACCAATGCCATCTACCCCACCCGCAAGCTTGCCAATATGTACGTATGCCAGAACGGACTGCCTATAACCTATAACGGCACCGTCAACGCCATGTTCAAGGGCTACGACCAGGCTACGTCAGAGTATCAGAACCGCGACAACCGTATGCTCACCACACTGGCACCACGTGGCACTAAGGTGTGGGACAACACCGTTGACCACTGCCGCACGGCTTGGGACAACTCTGACCTGGCACGTGCCAAGGAGGTGGGAGCCACCGCCAACAGCGGATACCAGACACACAAGTGGGCTGTAGAGCGCCAGGTGGCAGACCGCTACGAGTGCATGGACTTCCCCGTAATACGTTATGCCGAGGTGCTGCTCAACTTTGCCGAAGCCATATACGAGCTTCAGGGACGCATCTCCGACTCCGACCTCGACAAGAGCCTCAACCTCGTTCGTCTGCGCTCCAACCCCAATATGGTGAAGCTTAGCAACGCACTTGTTGACAACAACGGTCTGAGCATGCGTGAGGAGATTCGCCGCGAGCGCACCGTAGAGCTTACCTTCGAGGGATTCCGCATTGACGACCTCAAGCGTTGGGCTACCGCCCCGGTGGAGATGCCGCAGGATCAGCTTGGCGTGAAGTGGAGAGGCACACAGTTTGAGACTCTCTGGGCCAACCAGAGCCGACAACTCAACAGCGAGGGATGCATCATTCTGTACGACAACCGCACATGGGACGACAAACTCTACCTCTATCCGCTGCCTTCCGACCAGCTGCAGCTCAACCCCAACATCGGACAGAACCCTGGCTGGACAAAATAGTGTTTAATGAGTAATGTTTAGTGTTTGATTATTCATTCTTAACAGAATACAATTATGAAAAGTTATAACAAGATATATACATTGATGCTGATGTTGGGCTTGACAACCGCCTCGCTCACATCGTGCAGCGACGACAATGAGAGCGGCAGTCTCTACCCGGCTGTGATTCCGGCTAAGGTGGTGTTCAATCTGCCCGAGGCTCAGCAGCAACTCGTCTATACCGACGCCACAGGCGCCAAGTGTCTGCCTATGGTAAAGGGCGAGACGCTACAACTCAACTATACTATGACACCCGAAGACATCACCTTTAGCGATGTGATATGGTCGGCATCTAACGCCGACTTTGCCACCGTAAGCAATCAGGGACTTGTAACGGCTGTCAACGGCGACGGCTACTCTATCGTTCAGGTGACTCCCGTAGGACTGCACGAGGGTAGCGGTATCAACGCCAACCTCAAGGTTGTAGTATCGTCGGAGATGCGCAAGGCAACAGCCATAAACGTTACGTCTACCTCAACCGAAGTTTATGCGGGCGACACTCTGCACTTCTGCGCCTTCATTGCTCCCGACAACAGCACCTACAAGACCGTAAAGTGGAGCGTGGACAACGAGGCAGCTGCCACAATCGATGCCTCTACTGGCATACTTACTGCCAAGCAGGCTGATGCCATAACTACATCGGTGAAGGTATTGGCTACGGCTCTCGACGGATCGGGCGTTGTTGGCGAGCGTGCCGTCAACGTAAAGAAGATCGTAACGCCTGAGAACGTCATTATCGACCAGAAGTATTCGGCTGCCAACGGCTACGAGTGTGCGCTGAACGAACAGACTCTAAACCTTGCCTTTACTACTGTTCCTGCCGAGTGCACTACTTCGCTTATCAAGTGGACATCAAGCGATGAGTCGATAGCTACGGTTGATGCAGGTGTAGTAAGCTTCAAGGGATACGGTAAGGTGACCATATCGGCTGCCACACCCGACGGCAATACAAGCAGCATCGAGCTGAACATTCCTTGCGGACTTGTGCGCGAGACCTACCGCAACGACAGCCACTACAGCTTCCGTCCTGCCAATTCGGCTGTGAAGTATGCTTGGGGCGACGGCTTCCTTACAGTCACTACAGCTGCCACTAACGCCACTACACAGCGTGCCGACCTTAAGTGGTACGACCTGCCGCTTACACTCCATGCAGGCAACTATCCCATACTTGCCGTGAAGATAGAGGATGCCAAGGACCTCGGCATAGGCGTAAACAGCCGTAACTTTAATATGGACGCTGTGGGCAAGAGCGAGAGTGGCAAGGAATACAAGGCTCTCGGTGGAGGCAACAACAAGTGGAGCAACGAACTGAAGTGTGCCGACGGCAGCCGTGTCTTCATCTACGACCTCTCTAAGGTGGCATTCGGAACGGGCGGTGTGGCTCCTACCAACGAGTCAATATCGTTCGACATCTTCCAACTTAAGTATGCCGACATCAAGACCATCGACCACAGCTTCGACTATAAGGTGTACTGGATACAGACCTTCAAGAGCATTGCCGATGTGGAAAACTACGTGAAGAACGTAGACGGAATAGCGTATGAGGTAATAAAGTAAACAAAAAAAGCAGAATCGTATTATGAACAAGAAATGTTTAATAATAGCAGGTCTGGCAGCACTCGTGATGCTGCCAACCTCATGCAGAGAGAACGAGTTTGGCTCGGTAGACCTTACTATGCCCGACACTCCTAATACTACACCCGATGTAGATGCTACATATACATTCAGTCATCCGTGCGCTATGTACACAGCCGACGACTTCGTACGTGTCAAGGCAGAATTGGATGGCAATACTATCCCGGAGGTGACACAAGCCTTCGCAGCATTGAAGGCAAGTCCTTACTCGTCGCTGTCGCGTATGCCTGAGCCGCAAGAGCTTATCGTACGTGGCGACCCTAAGGGCACCGGAATAGACAAGGAGAACTATGCCTATGCCATGCGCGACGCTGCCGCAGCCTATCAGACTGCTCTTATATGGAAACTTAGCGGCGACGAGGCATACGCCCGAAAGTCTGTAGAGATAATGAACGCATGGGCACTGAAGTGCAAGAAGATTACATCGAACGATGCCAACCAGGTGCTTGCTGCCGGAGCGCAGGGCTACACCTTTGCTTGTGCTGCCGAGATGATGCTGGGCTACAGCGGATGGAATGCCGGCGATGTGGCTAAATTCAAGCAGTGGATGCTCGATGTGTTTGCCCCGAAGAACAAGGACTTCCTTGAGCATAAGGATGCCAACACATGCGCCAAGCACTATTGGAGCAACTGGGATCTCGTGAACATGTGCTCGTATATGGCTATAGGCATTCTGACAGAGAACAGCGATATGGTCAACTACGTGGTGAACTACTTCTATAAGGGCGCGGGCAATGGTTGCATCAACTATCTTATCAATGGTGACCTCCTGAAAGACCCGCTCGGTTCGGGCGAGATGCTGGCACAAGACCAGGAGAGCGGACGCGACCAGGGACACGCACAGATGTCGGCTATGGTGACAGCCAACTTGGCTCAGATGGCTTACTCGCTCTACGAGCAAAACAAGCTGAATGCCGATGCAGCCAAGCTCGACTTCTTCGCTGCCAACGACAACGCCCTGCTGAAGCTGGGCGAATATGTTGCTCTGAGCAATCTGCGCAATGGTTCGGACAACGCCAACAAGGAAGGTCAGTGGCTTGTGGCGGCTGCCAATATGCCGTTCAACAAGTTGGAGTATTGCGTGGGATGCTCTTGCCGCGACAAGAACCACAGCGCCATACACACTTCTCTGGCTGACGACGCTGGTCGTGGCTCGGTTCGTCCGGGTTGGGAGATATTCTACAATCACTACGCTAAGGTGAAGGGCTTAAGCTCAGGCTTCATCTACGTGAAGCAGATGGCTGACAAGATGCGACCAGAGTGTGGTCCTGGCGACAGTCGTTATGGCAACAACTCGGGTGCATTCGACCAGTTGGGATGGAGCACATTGATGTTGTATAGATAGTCTATACTGAAAGCAATGAACAAGAATTGATATAATAGGAGGAGGGTGTGCACAACGCCCTCCTTTTTTTGGTGTTCATACTAAATATGTAGTGACACAACAGCCCGATATATTGTTTTAAAAACCGTAGTATCAAGGCATGAAACGGTCGTATCAAGGCATGAAACGATCATATCAAGGCATGATACGACTATTTCAAGGCACAAAACAGAACTGTATATCACGTTCCTTACGTTAGTATCACGTTATTAATACGACACAGAGTCGTATCATTGTAATCTATATTTTATTTTCGTAGTATTTCCATTTTCTTCTACGTATTAGTTGTTCTATATCCGTAACATAATAAAACAACGTTAATAATAACTTAAACCAACATTATAATGAACAATTTTTTACTTCGTGGAATATTAGGCGCAACTGTGTGCCTGGTAACAAGTGGTGCATTGGCACAGACAACAGTAACGGAAGACAACGGCGTCAAGCATGACGTGTCGTTGCCAACAGCTGATACGTTTGTACGTGCAGATAATAATAGCGACTATTCTTCAAAGACAACAATGGAGATAAGAAGTTCTGGGGACAGAACTACCGACTTTGTCGGCTTGATGTCGTTTGCCATGCCTACAGAGGTGGCTCATTCAAATTATGTCATAAACAAGGCTATATTAAGACTTGTATCAGAACGTGTGAAAGGTTCACGCAAAATAGACGTTTACAAGTACACTTCGTTCGAAGAGAATACTAATTATAAAAACGAGTCGGCAAATATTAAATCGGCGAGAACAGCAGATAATCTTATATGCTCATTCAACGCTGTAGGTCAAAATGCATCTATTGCCGTTGATGGTCTGAAGGATGAATACAAGGATATAAAGGCTTGGACAAACAATCTCGATTTGACCGATTTTGTGAAGAATCTTGGCACTAATACATTCTCCATATTGCTGGATAAGCCAAACAATACAGAACAAACTTTGTTGTTTACAAAGGAGGCTACCGACTTTACAAATACAAAGGATGTAACCCTAAGCTTCAGCAAAGCCGACCTCGTTCCTCAACTTACAGTCGACTACGCTCTCGCTACACATACCTTATCTGTTACTGATGCTGGCGCAGCTACTCTCGTTCTGCCTTACGAAGCAGAGATTCCGGCGAATGTCAAGGCTTACACTTTGACTTATACATCGGGCGACAAGGCTGTGGCTACTGAGGTTACGGGCGTTATTCCTGCAAATACTCCGGTGCTCATCAATGCCAATGAGGGCGACTATACATTCAAGGCTACTGCCAAGCTTACCACAAAGGAAGCCAACCCTGTTAGCGGCAACTTGCATGGAGTGTGGAACGAGGATGTTGTGCCAGTAGGATCGTACGTATTGCAGAACCAGAGCGGTACTGTTGCATTCTACCGTGTAGCAACCGAGGACTTCAAGATTCAGCCTAACCAGGCTTATCTATATGCACCAAAGGCTGCCAATGTGAGAATGCTTAGCATAGGATATGGCGGTGACGGTACTACTGCCATCAACGGAATTAAGGCTGAAACAAGCAATGCCAATGACAAAGTGTACACCATAGACGGCAAGAAGGTGAATGGCAACAACCTCGCTAAAGGTCAGATATACATAAGCAATGGCAAGAAGTTCATTTTAAAGTAAAACGGGAGGAAACGTTATGAAGACAAACAAATATGTCAAGCCGGAAATAACTGTCATTGAGATTGAGGCTCAGCAGATTCTTGCAGGTAGTGTTACGGGAACCGACGTTAGCGGAAACGATGCTGACAAAGGTATCGCTACATTGAGCTTGGAGTATGACGATGACGATGAAGAGGAATAAAGAAACGATATATGAAAATCGGTTATAAATATTACATTTTATCTCTTTTGGCATTGCTATCCTCAACGGATGGCAATGCCAAATCTTTTATCACAATTACTGCCACCAACACTACACAGCATCAGCGTCAGGAGGTTGTGGCATGGAACGCAAAGGACGTTTGGCAGCGTCTTGGAGTGAAGGAGGGCAGCAGCCTGATAGTGAAGAATCCTTACGGACAGACCGTTACTCATCAGATAACGCACGACGGCAGACTGCTGCTCGACGTATCGGTGCGTCCTAAGGGTACAGCCGAGTTTAGTGTAGAGCAGGGCAACTGCGCCGACTTCAAGCCTTATGTATTCGGCAAGCAGTATGCATGGCGCGTTGACGACATAACCTGGGAGAACGACATTGCAGCCTATCGTGTATACGGTCCTGCCCTGCAACGTTCGGGCGAGAAGGCTTATGGCATCGACGTATGGCTGAAGAGCACCAAGGAACTTGACGTTGATCATCGCTATGCGGTTACGTGGCAGTCGAACATCGACAAGGCTTTCTTCCGTAGTAAAGGCAATCAGGAGGGTGTAGACTTCGTTGACCGTGCCACATCCTTCCACCTTGACCACGGACAGGGACTCGACTGTTACAACGTTGGACCGAGTCTGGGTTGCGGTACGCCTGCCGTGATGCTTGGCGACTCGCTTGTAATGCCCTATTGCTATAAGGACTATGAGATACTGGACAACGGACCGCTTGAATTCACGCTCAGTCTTACTTATCCTACAGTAAATATAGCCGGACAGAACATTACGGAGCACCGCCTCATATCACTTGCCAAAGGCTCCAACTTCAACCGTATGACGGTGTGGTACGACGGTCTGACCCGTCCGACGGACATTGCCGGAGGCTTCGTTGTGCATACATCAGCCTCTGAAGACCTCACGCTCGGCAAGGACTTCATAGCCTATGACGACCCAACCGATTCGTACGAACGTCATAACTTCCAAATATACGTGGCAGCAATTTTCCCCGAAGGCGGAGTGAAGACACGTTTTGTGCCCGACAATAACCATCTGAAGCAGGGCATATATGGCAATGCTGTGGGCGTGAAGCGTGGCATGAAGGCTGGCGAAAAGTTCAGCTATTGGTTTGGAGCGTCATGGTGTCAGAGCGGAACACCCGACCACGACTTCTGGATGATGCAGATAGAGAGATTCAAAGAAAATCTTGCAAAGCCAATCATTACGAGCATCAAGTAGTAGGAAGTTTTAATGTCAGCATTAAGTATATCATACAACTCGTTCGTATTATTAACGTAAAACAGATAGAACATAATATATATGATAAAGACAAAACGACTGATAGCACTCTTGTTTGCTGCCTTTGCCTTGGGTTCGACTACAGGCATGCAGGCACAGACTCTCGACATAGACCGCCAACTGAAGTATTGCTGCACACAGGTGAACCGTGCTCTTGACGAACTTCGCCATAAGGACGGCACATACGACTATACGATGCAGCCACGCAATATTCTCAATGGCGACAAACAGAAAGGATGGAACTGCCGAAAGGCTAAAGCCGAAGAGTGGTGCGACGGTTTCTGGCCTGGAATACTGTGGATGACTTATCAGACTACGGGCGACGAAGCTGTACGACGTGCTGCCGAAGGCTATACGGAGTCGCTCAGAGGCATAGCCTATCAGCCTTGCTACGACCACGACATAGGTTTCCTCATGTTCTGCTCGTACGGCAAGGGCTATGAGGTGAACCATTCGCGCGAATACAAAGACGTGATTCTGGCATCTGCCGACTCGCTTGCCACTCTGTTCAACCCTATCGTCGGAACAATATTGAGTTGGCCTCGTGAGGTGAAGCCACACAACTGGCCACACAACACCATTATGGACAACATGATGAATCTCGACATGATGTTCTGGGCAGCCAAGAACGGTGGCAACCCATTGCTCTACGATCTGGCTGTGACTCACGCCAAGACAACGATGCAGAACCACTTCCGTCCTGACGGCAGCTGCTATCACGTAGCTGTATACGACACCATCAACGGCAACCTCATAAAGGGAGTCACGCATCAGGGATATGCTGACAACTCGATGTGGGCACGTGGACAGTCGTGGGCAATATACGGATATACGATGGTGTATAGATACACCCACAACCAAGTGTTCCTCGACTTCGCCCAGAAAGTGACCGATATATATCTGAAGCGACTCAAGGAGACGAGCGACGTCCTCATCCCGCTATGGGACATGGACGACCCTCGTGGCACGAAAGCTCCTAAGGATGCAAGTGCTGCATGCGTCGTAGCCGATGCATTGCTCGAACTGCAGGAGTATGTAGGTGGCGAGAAAGGTGCAGAATATAAGGAATTCGCCCTTCAGTCGCTCGCACAACTGAGCACACAGAAGTATCAGAGCGGCAAGAAGAACGTCTCTTTCCTCATGCACAGCACCGGACATCACCCTGCCGGAAGCGAGATAGACGCAAGCATAATATATGCCGACTACTATTATCTCGAAGCTCTGATGAGAGCCAAGCAGCTATAACTTTGCATCAGATACAAGAAGACAATGCGCTTCAAGTCATTCATTTATTAATAAGCATACAGTTAAATTGAATAGTTTAGTTAGATTGTAGTAGTAGATGTTTTAATGGTTTATTAGTTAGTTTAAGGTTTAAGGTTAGTTTTAGGTTAGTTTTAAGAATTTGAAAATGGGTTTGTCGGGAGGCACACCCTTTTTTTGTGCACTAATGTTAAGTTTATAGAAAGAAGTGCAGAAAAGTGTAGTATACGGGCCGTTTTATGTGCGGAAAAATGTATCTTTGTACGTAAATTATGTGCAGATAAATGTATCTATACATACAAATTATGTGCAGAAAAATGTAAACACCATTATGGAAAGACTTGTATTACAGCAATTTAAGGAATGGAAAGAGCGTAAAGACAGAAAACCTCTGATTGTAAATGGAGCAAGACAAGTCGGAAAGACTTGGGCTTTACGTGAGTTTGCCAAACGCGAATACGCCAAGGAAGCATATATTATATGCCGCAAAAACGAATTGGTTGAGCAGGTTTTCAAACAGGATTTCAACGTTGAGAGGATTTTACTTTCTCTCAGCGCCATTATCCATGTCGACATTACTCCAGGAGATACACTCATCATCTTAGATGAAGTGCAGGAAATACCAGAAGCCATTGAAGCCTTGAAGTATTTCTGCGAGAATGCTCCGGAATATCATATTGCAGTAGCTGGTTCCTTATTAGGTATCTCATTGCATCATAATGTTTCATATCCAGTAGGCAAAGTGAATGAAATAGACATGTACCCGATGAGTTATGGAGAATTTCTTTTAGCCAAAGGCGAGAAACAATGTTATAAACTTTTGGAAGAAAAGAACTTTGAAATAACCAACTTACTGCACGAAAAATACGTAGATCTTCTTCGTCAATATTATTACGTGGGAGGCATGCCTGAAGCTGTGAAGGAATATGTTGAATCTGGAGCACTTAAAGAAGTTAGAAGAATTCAAAAGGAAATACTTAAAGGCTATGAGCGTGATTTCTCAAAACATTCGCCCAAAGAACAAATAGAACGAATAAAAATGGTATGGAGGAGTATTCCATCCCAACTATTCAAGGACAACAAGAAATTCATATATGGTGCACTTCGACAAGGTGCAAGAGCAAAGGATTTTGAGCTCGCCATCGAATGGCTGAAAGATGCAGGACTGATTTATAAGGTAAACCGCTGCAAGAAAGCCCTGTTGCCATTGGATATTTATGAAGATTTTTCTGTATTCAAACTATATCTGTTGGATATAGGATTATTGGGAGCGATGGTCAATGTTGACCCTGCACAGATTCTTATTAATAATCAAATCTTCTCTGAATATAAAGGAGGAATGACTGAAGAATATGTATTGCAGGAAATGAAGAGCCGAAACATCTCACCGATATATTATCATAAGACAGATGATTCACGCTTGGAATTAGATTTTGTAATACAATATAATGGGAAGCTGTTGCCTATTGAAGTAAAGGCAGAGGGTAATGTAAGGGCAAACTCACTAATGTCCCTTCTCAAAGCCAACCCAGACTTACAAGCAGTAAGATTATCTATGCTCCCCTACAAACAACAGGAACAACTCTTCTGTGTTCCGTTGTATGTTATATAACCACACAACATTAATAATGCTTGCAGATAAGCCTACTTATCTGCAAACATTTGTTTATTCCTTATTCCTCAACACCTTCTCACGCAGCTCTTTCAGGTTGAGCTTATGGTGCGACTTCACGTGGTCGAAGCCAGTTCCGTACACTCCTACCACAGCCGACTGCGCCACAAAGGCGTGCGGGTCGATTTCGTCGATAAGCTCGAAGATGAAGTTCGACTCGCTCTTTTTGGCTATGCAGAATATCACCTTTATATCCTTCTTGGTATAGAAGCCGTTGCCGTTGAGCATCGAGCAGCCACGATCGGCTATCTGGTTTATCGCCTCGCCTATCTCCTGATACTTGTCGGAGATGATAAAGAACTGAACGCTTTGGCGCAAAGAGTTGACCAAATGGTCGACTACAAACGAGATGACAAACAGCAATACATAGCCATAAAGCACCTTCTCCCAGTCGCGCAGCACCACATACGAAGAGGTAATGATGGTGAGGTCGCATAGCAGGATGATATGACCGAGCGATACGTCACGATACTTATGCACCATAGCGGCTATGACATCCGACCCTCCGGTAGACCCTCCTGCCGAAAGACCCAATCCCACACTGGTACCCAAGAACACGGCTCCTACCATACACGCCATGAACTTCTGGTCGGCAAGCAGATGCAGATCGGGCGGCATGATGCTCTGCAATATAGTGGAGGCAAGCGTGAACACCACCACTCCATATATGGTCTTGGCGCAGAAATGCCATCCCAGCACCTTCAATGCCACAATAAGCAGCACAGCGTTGAGCGCAAAGAAGGTGTCCTGAACGGGTATTCCCGTACCCCAATACACTATCGATGCCACACCGATGATGCCACCCGTAGTGATTTCGTTGGGCAGCAGGAACAGGTTAAGACCTATAACGCCCAACATCATGGCGATGGTGATGATACCATAGTCGCGCAACTGGCGCAACAACTTACCTTTGTTTCTTCTTGATTGCATAAATTATCGGATTTGTTTAGATCAGTTTCTACAACTATAATTGTTTGCTTGCAAAGTTAATAAGAATAGCCAAAAACGACAAGAAAAAACTGTGTTCAACGTATTGCGAAATTGCTTATTTCGAAATAAGCAGGTCATAAAGTTCATTTCGGCTTTGTCAATTGACAATCATATACTAAATTTGCAGATGATAACCAAAACAATACATTTATCATCATGAAGCATTTTCTAACATCTTGCATGCTTGCCATGTGTGCCATGACAGCAAGCGCTCAGCAGACTCCCGTATATCTCGACGATACAAAGCCTATTGAGCAGCGCATCGACGACGCTCTCTTACGAATGACTCTTCAAGAGAAGATACGAGTGATTCACGCACAAAGCAAATTCTCATCGGCAGGAATACCACGCCTGGGATTTCCCGACTTCTGGACAGATGACGGTCCTCACGGTGTCAGACCCGACGTTTTATGGGACGAATGGAGGCAAGCCGGACAGTCAAACGACTCGTGCGTAGCCTTCCCCGCACTTACCTGTCTGGCTGCAACATGGAATCCAAGCCTCTCAATGCTATACGGCAAGAGCCTTGGCGAAGAAGCCCTGTATCGTGGCAAGGACATGATACTCGGTCCGGGAGTGAACATCAACCGCACTCCGCTTGCCGGACGCAACTTCGAATATATGGGTGAAGACCCTTACTTGGCATCCGCCATGGTGGTGCCTTACGTACAGGGACTGCAATCGAAGGGTATTTCGGCATGTGTCAAGCACTACTGTCTGAACAACGACGAGGAATATCGCCATCAAGTGAATGTAGTTGTGAGCGACCGAGCCTTGCACGAAATCTATCTGCCTGCATTCAAGGCTGCCGTAGAGCAAGGCAAGGCGTGGGCGATAATGGGCGCATACAATCTCTATAAAAACCAGCACAACTGTCACAACGAGTACACACTCAACCGCATATTGAAGGGCGACTGGGCATTCGACGGTGTGGTAGTGAGCGACTGGGGAGGTTGTCACGACACCGACCAGGCCGTAAAGAACGGTCTTGACATGGAATTCGGAACATGGACTGACGGCATGTCGAAAAACAGAAGCAACGCCTACGACTTATACCATCTTGCCACACCATATATACAAGGTATAAAGAGCGGCAAATATACCACACGCGAACTCGACGACAAGGTGCGACGGGTGCTGCGTCTGTTCTATCGTACCACGATGAACCGACAGCGTCCTCACGGATTCCTGTGCTCGGAGTCGCACTACGAGGCAGCCCGACAGATAGCCAATGAGGGCATAGTGCTGCTTCAGAACCGCAACAATGTGCTGCCTATCGACCGCAACAAGGCAAAGCGAATACTCATTGTCGGCGAGAATGCCATTAAGATGATGACCGTAGGCGGAGGTTCGTCGTCACTTAAAGTGCAGCACGAGATTCTTCCTATAGACGGATTACGAGCCAAATTCGGCAATACGGCTGAGATAGAATATGCACGTGGATACGTGGGTGACGTTACGGGCGAATTCGACGGAGTGAAGACTGGTCAGAACCTGAACGACAAACGCTCTGCAAAGGCACTTATAGCCGAGGCTGTAGAGAAAGCCAAGAATGCCGATTACGTCATTATGATTGGCGGACTCAACAAGGCTGGCTATCAAGACTGCGAGGGACACGACCGCAAGCAATACGGATTGCCGTACGAACAAGACCGCCTCATTGAGGCTCTCGCAAAAGTTACCGACCGCCTTATATACGTCAACGTGTCGGGCAACGCCGTTGCCATGCCATGGAAAGACAAGGTGGAAGCCATCGTTCAGAGCTGGTTTATAGGTTCGGAAGCAGGCAATGCCATTGCCGACGTGCTTGCAGGCGATGCCAATCCGAGCGGCAAACTGCCCTTCACATGGTATGCAAGCCTCAACGACTGTGGCGCTCACGCCCTGAAAACCTATCCCGGCACATGGCGCAACACCAACGACAAGGCTGCAGGATCAGCCAAAGTGATTGACGAGGAATACAAGGAAGGCATATACGTAGGCTACCGCTGGACCGACAAGCACAATATCCAACCGACGTTTGCATTCGGTCACGGACTGAGCTACACCTCGTTCAGCATCAGCAACCTGCGCCTCTCGTCGAAGGAAATGACCCGCGACGGCAAAATTACATTCACCGTAACGGTAAAGAATACCGGAACAAGACGTGGCGCGGAAACCGTACAGCTATACATCAAGGACATCAAGTCGACCATTGACCGTCCCGTCAAGGAACTGAAAGGCTTCAAGAAGGTATGGCTGGACGCTGGCGAACAGCAGGATGTAGACATAACAATCGACAATTCTGCCCTCACCTACTACGACGAAGCCACAAGCGCATGGAAGTCGGACAACGGAGATTTTGAAGCGCTTATAGGTAACGCATCCGACAACACTACCCTAAAGGGCAGATTCGCATTGAAATAGGAAGGGTTGGCATAAATCTCCACTATCGTATGAGCATAAAAATAGCCCAGAGCATATTGCCCTGGGCTATTTTAGTATATAAGCTTACTATTAAGGCTGCTTGCCGATGTAAGCCAAGATACCGCCGTCAACGTAAAGGATATGACCGTTTACGAAGTTTGAGGCATCGCTTGCGAGGAAAACAACGGGACCCATCAAGTCCTCGGGAGTACCCCAACGTGCAGCAGGAGTCTTAGCTACGATGAAGCTGTCGAACGGATGACGTGAGCCATCAGCCTGACGCTCGCGCAGAGGAGCTGTCTGAGGAGTAGCGATGTAACCCGGACCGATACCGTTGCACTGGATGTTGAACTCGCCGAACTCTGAACAGATGTTGCGTGTGAGCATCTTCAAGCCGCCCTTTGCAGCTGCGTATGCAGAAACAGTTTCACGACCGAGCTCTGACATCATTGAGCAGATGTTGATAATCTTGCCGTGTCCCTTCTCCTTCATGCCAGGAATAACTGCCTTAGAAACGATAAACGGAGCGTTGAGGTCGATGTCGATAACCTGACGGAAGTCCTCTACAGACATCTCAGTCATAGGAATACGCTTGATGATACCAGCATTGTTAACGAGGATGTCGATAACACCGAGTTCCTTGTTGATGTCGGCTACCATTGCCTTTACCTGCTCTTCGTCGGTAACGTCGCAGATATATCCATGAGCCTCGATGCCCTTAGCCTTATAGTCGGCAAGAGCCTGGTCCATGTGGTGCTGTGAACGGCAGTTGAACGCAATCTTTGCGCCTGCATTGTACAGAGCCTCAGCCATAGCAAAACCGATGCCGTAGGCTGCTCCAGTAACGAGGGCTACCTTGCCCTCAAGTGAAAACATTTTGTCCATTGTTGTTACTTTTAGTTTTATTTCAAATCAGTTGTCTGTATCTTCTGCATATCGCCGTAGTCGAGGTTCTCGCCTGCCATACCCCAGATGAATGTATAGTTGCTGGTACCGGCAGCGCAGTGAACTGACCATTGCGGAGAAATGACAGCCTGCTCGTTGTTCAGCCACATCGGACGGGTCTCCTGCGGCTCACCCATAATGTGACAAATGCGCTGACCTTCGGGTACGTTGAAGTAGAGATAGGTCTCCATACGGCGCATGTGTGTGTGAGCCGGCATTGTGTTCCATACCGAACCGGTCTTCAGCTCGGTTACACCCATCTGCAACTGGCATGTGCGTACACCTGCAACACCGTTGATGATGAGCTGATGTATAACGCGGTCGTTGCTCTCAGCGAGCGAACCAGCCTTGATGTTCTTGGCCTCCTTCAGTGTGACGAGCTTTGTCGGGAATGAAGTGTGAGCTGTAGCACTGTTCATATAGAACTTGGCAGGATTCTTGGGGTCCTTGCTTGAGAGTGTGATGTTGTTAGGATTCTTCTCTGTAGAGCGTCCTACGTAGATGCCCTCCTGGAAGTTAAGGTCATACTTCTTGCCATCTACAGTTACAACGCCAGGTCCGCCGATGTTGATGATACCCATCTCACGGTTCTCGAGGAATGTCTTGGCGAGCAGCGGCTCTATCGGTTCAATCTTGATAGGAGCGTCAACTGGCTCGGCACCGCCTATGAGGAAGCGGTCGTACATAGTGTATGTCCAGTTAACTTCGTTGGGAGCGAATACCTTCTCTACCAAGAACTCCTTACGCAAACGGTCGGTAGTGTAGTGCTTGGCATCCTCCGGATGATTCGCCCAACGTACCTGATAGTTTACGGTCTGTGCCATTGCCGACATTGACATGAGGGCAACGGCTGCTGTGATGAATAATTTCTTCATTTATCTATTGTTTGTTTTTAGATTTACTTGCGTGTCACATCCTTAACGATGCGTGTGCGGTTGTACCACATCATACCCAATGTGATGGCTACGAGGATGGCAGGACCTACGTACTTGATGTGGCATGAAAGCTTGTAGATGATCCAGCCGAATGACGAAGCTGCGAAGTCGAGAGCGCCACCCGAGAATCCTTCAGGAATGTGAGCGGCAGAATCGCCTGTGGCTGCATATACCTGATTGGCTGCCATGGTGAAGTCGGGAGCCATGTCCGTTACAAAGTACAGACCGATGATGAGCGTTACAAGACCGATGATGAGGGTCTTCACAACGTTGCCCTTAGTGAAAGGCAATACCATCGGGAACAGATAGAACATTCCGGCAAGCGATGCCAACGGAAGGAACTGGTTGCCCGGGAGGAACACTGCCAATGCAAGGATTACGGGGATGAGGATGACCGAAGCTACGAGTGTGGTGGGATGACCGATAACGAGAGCGGGGCTCATACCGATGTAAACCTTCTTGCCGTTGAACTTCGACTTGACCAACTCCTGTGTCTTCTCCGAAATAGGCTTCAATCCCTCGATGAAGAGCGATGTGATACGTGGGATAAGCTCCATAACGGCACCCATGGTAACGCCGAGGAAGAGTACCTTCTTGATGTCGAGCTGGGCAGCCCAACCGATGAGCATACCTACGATAACACCCAATACGAGCGGTTCGCCGAGCACACCGAACTTCTTCTTCATGCCCTCAGCGTCGATGTCAAGCTTAGAGAAGCCCGGAATGCGGTCGAGAGCCTTGTTGAAGATGATGGCGAAAGGCATGAAGCTCTGGCAGAAAGGCTGCGGAATAGAGATGCCTTCGAGGTCGTAATGCTTTTGGAACTTCTCTGCTGTGAGGTCGGCACATACAAGAGTGTTGATGTAGCAGATGATGGCTGCGAAGTAGCCCCACAACAGGCTCTCGCCCATAACGAAGTAGACAACGGCACCGATGAATGCAAAGTGCCAGTAGTTCCAAAGGTCGATATTGACAGTACGTGTGGTCTTGGTGATGAGCATGAGGAAGTTTACGCCAAGACAGATGGGGATGATGAGTGCACCGACAGCGGTGTTGTAAGCCACAGCGGCAGCAGCAGGCCAACCCATGTCAAACACGTTGAGCTGCAAATGATAGATTTCGGAGATGCCCTTGAGCGGATCGTTGAAGTTGGAGGTAAGCAATGCTGTAACAACTCCCAAACCAACGAAGCCCACACCGACATAAAGACCCGACTTGAAAGCCTTGCCGAACTTCATGCCGATGCCAAGACCGATGACGGTAAACAATATAGGCATCATCACCGATGCACCAAGACTAATTATGTAACTGAAAACTTGATCCATTTAATGTTATTATAAGGAAAGATTATAGTACTACTGCAATACCACTACCCGACTGTTTACGGTTGGGAAGGGGTATTTGCTATATATTCTACTTCGACTCGCGTGCCTTGGCAACATACTCCAACGACTCGCGGCACTTGTCGCTAACGGCCTTCCAGTCGCCTGCAGCGATAGTGGCCTTCGGGAACAGCTTAGAGCCCATGCCTACGCAGTTGGCACCTGCCTTAATCCAAGAAGCGATGTTGTCAGCGTCGGGCGAAACACCACCAGTGACCATAATGAGCGACCAAGGCATCGGAGCCTTCAAGCCCTTAACGAAATTAGGACCGAGAACGTCGCCCGGGAATACCTTGCAAAGGTCACATCCTACTTCCTGAGCCATGCCTACCTCTGTCACCGAACCGCAACCCGGTGTGTAGGGAATGAGTCGGCGGTTGCACACCTTGGCAACATCGGGGTTGAACAACGGGCCTACTACGAAGCAAGCACCAAGCTGAATGTAGAGCGAAGCTGTAGGAGCGTCAACTACCGAACCTACACCCATTGCCATATCCGGACATTCCTTGGCTGCAAACTTAACCACCTCGGCAAACACTTCGTGTGCAAAGTCGCCACGGTTGGTAAACTCGAATGCGCGCACGCCACCCTCGTAGCATGCCTTTACTATATTCTTTGCTATCTCTACATCGTTGCTGTAGAATACAGGTACCATACCGGTTCCGGTAATCTTAGCAAGTACCTGCTGTTTGTTGAATTTTGCCATAATAATGAATATAATTAGAAGCCCTACCCCCAGCCCCTCCCCCGTAGGGAGGGGAGTGGTATGTTGGGCTACTTATAAAGTTTTAAAGTTAATTTAAAAGTCCGTCCACAGTATCTTCCCCATCAAAGCCCTACGATAGAAAAAATAATGCACATCACTCCCCTCCCTACGTCTACAACAGCAAGGAGTT
>OQVZ01000104.1_pt1 | contig 28937 bp, 25 predicted proteins | sample 1691571 | NCBI WGS metagenome assembly OQVZ01 (sample SAMN03418261, study PRJEB22391) | human gut metagenome | biome: human-gut; feature: organic feature; material: feces | host: Homo sapiens | place: Tanzania | collected 2013-01
ATTACTATTGGAATGCCGGCATCTTCGTATGGAACATTGATACCATCAGCAAGGCAATCCGAACCTTCCAGCCAAACCTTGCTAGCATCATGGACGAGATGGCTCCTTCTTTCTATACCGATAAAGAGAAAGAGGTTGTAGGCAAACTCTTCCCTACCTGCGAGAAGATTAGCATCGACTATGCCGTAATGGAGAAGTCAAAGGACATCTTCACCCTCCCCGCCGAGTTCGGCTGGAGCGACTTAGGCAGCTGGGGCAGCCTCCGCACATTGCTTCCACAAGACGAAGACGGCAACGCCAAGATTGGCAAAGACATTCGCCTCTACGACTGCCATAACTGCGTAGTCCACGCAGCTGATGAAACCAAGGTCGTGGTTCAAGGCTTGGATGGCTACATCATAGCCGAGAAGCACGGACAACTTTTGGTTTGCGAGCTGAAAGAAGAACAGAGAATAAAGGAATTTAGTAAATAAGTAAAAAGACAATGAATAATTTCAATGATATAAAAATAGCGGTAGCCGGAACTGGCTACGTAGGTTTGAGTATAGCAACATTGCTGTCTCAGCACCATCATGTTACGGCAGTGGATGTAATCCTTGAAAAGGTGGAGAAACTTAACAATCGTATCTCGCCGATACAGGACGATTATATAGAGAAATATTTGGCAGAAAAGGAACTCAACCTTACTGCTACTCTTGATGGCAAGGCGGCTTATAAGGATGCCGACTTCGTGGTGATTGCTGCACCAACCAACTACGACCCCGTAAAGAACTATTTCGATACAACCCATGTCGAAGAAGTAATTGACCTGGTGTTGGAGGTGAATCCAGACGCCGTGATGGTTATCAAGAGTACCATCCCTGTGGGCTATACCCGTAGCCTCTACTTAAAATACGCAAAAAAGGGAGCGAAGAAGTTCAATCTTCTGTTCTCTCCCGAGTTCCTTCGCGAGAGCAAGGCGTTGTACGATAACCTTTATCCAAGCCGCATAATAGTAGGCTATCCTAAGATTATCGACCGTCCTGAGTTCGCAGAAGAAAACAAAGCCATCAATGCTGTTACCGATGTTGCGATGTTGAAAGAAGCAGCCAAAACATTTGCTGCACTTCTTCAGGAAGGAGCCATCAAGGAGAATATTGACACTCTTTTCATGGGCATGAAGGAGGCGGAGGCAGTGAAACTCTTCGCCAATACCTATCTTGCCCTTCGCGTAAGCTATTTCAATGAGCTTGACACATACGCTGAGGTCAAAGGTCTTGATACCAAGGCTATTATCGACGGTGTTGGTCTCGATCCTCGCATTGGCACCCACTATAACAACCCTTCATTCGGTTATGGCGGCTACTGCTTGCCGAAGGATACCAAACAGCTCTTGGCAAACTATGCAGATGTGCCGGAAAACCTTATCGAGGCAATCGTTGAATCGAACCGCACTCGCAAGGACTATATTGCAGATGCCGTATTGAAGCGAGCTGGTTATTATAGCTATGCAGCCGACAACAGCTTTGATACCGCCAAAGAGCACAACTGTGTGATAGGCGTCTATCGCCTCACGATGAAGTCCAACTCCGACAACTTCCGCCAGTCTGCCATTCAGGGAATCATGAAACGCATCAAAGCAAAGGGAGCAGAGGTTATCATCTACGAGCCGACACTTGAAGACGGCAGCACTTTTTTCGGCAGCAAGGTCGTTAACAATCTGGATGCCTTCAAGACGGAAAGCCATGCAATCATCGCTAACCGCTATGACGCATGTCTTGACGATGTAAAGGATAAGGTTTACACACGAGATATATTTAGAAGAGATTAATATAAATGTAAGTACTTTTGTATGGATAGAGAAACTTTAAAAGCAGTTCATGAAGAAAAGTTTGAAACTTTTCTGAAAAACATAAATGTTTATGACGGCATTTTACGTGGTGAATACAAATGTAAATTTTGTGGCAATGTTGTGAATTTGAACAATGTTTATACAATTTTTTCAGAAGCTGGTAAGGTTAAGTTTGTATGTGATACGACCAATTGCGTGGTTAAATTAGGTGAATATTTAAGTAAGAAGTAAAAATGAATATAAATATAACATTTTCTATAACTATAGGCTTGTTTTCTTTGGGTACATTGGGATTTATTGGATATATCCTTAAAGAACCCGATAAATTTGAGAAGGTTATCAGGCTTATTGCCAAAATGTTTCGTTACTTTTCGAAAAAGGCAGAATTGCTATATGTAAAATATGATATTCAATCAAGTTTGAATAGTTTTATTATTACTATTAAAAGAAATGTACCGAACTTGTCTATTACAAAAATTAAGTTGGAATGGATTGATGAAAATATTACGCAAGAGCAATTTATCAAGTCAGGACAGTTGGTTTTGAGAATGCATAATAGTAGAAATCCTAATAGAAATTTAGTAAATGCGACAGTAGCTTTTGTATCTTGTTCATTACTAATAAAGGCTAAATATTATTTGGCTAATTATCAGAAGACAGCGATAGACCTATTTGCTTCTCATAATATACTTCGTAAAGATAATCCTGAGGCTGTTGGTGAATTGATTGATTGCTATTTGCGAGAAGCTATGGATAATAAGAAAATCAATTTGCTCTATACTCAGTTTACTCATATAGATAGTGTTGGATTGTTTTTCCCAGTATATATCAATGAATTAAATTTTTTAGGTGAAAAGATATTTGGCACGGCGGTTAACAAAAATGAAATCTTTGAAGAAGTTAACCGTTTGGCAGCTTTCTTGAATAATTATTCAAATAGAAAGTTGTCTCAAGATATAATATCTGAATTCACAGGAAATCATTGTAAGTTTGCGATAAGAATTGTTGGTAAAAAGTACAAGGTGGATACTGAGGGAAGTAGAATTTATATAAACAATATATTAAAGATCCATTCAAATGTAGAGACTATTTATTTAATTGGAGACTTAAAAAACAAGGTGTTTATAGATAATGTCGTTGCTGAATGTTTGAAGTCAATACCTTACAGAATATATAATAACAAAAAATATAAGGCAAAGATAAAAGATTATAATGGTAATATCTATGAATGCGATAGCTACTTAGTTATATTAAGAAGCAATAATGTCATAACGTTTTATGAAAAATGATGTTGTGGGCAATTTATTATTCATAGTGCAAAAAACATTGATATTTTAATATTTAGTTAATGAATAAAAGATTAGAATATTTTGATGCGATGAAAGGGTTTGGCATATTATCTGTGATATATGTGCATTTGTTTACAATGGGGATGAGAGACGGTGAGTATACATCGTCCGTCACACCATTTATTCAATTGTATTTTATGCCATTATTCTTCTTCGTCAGTGGCTACTTTTCTGCAAAGATAGGAAACATCCAGAAAGCGGCAGAACTAAAGCCCATTGTTTTGAAAAAGACAAGAAACCTACTGGTGCCTACAATTGTTATGTTCACATTATGCGTTCTTTATTTTAGAATGAATATTGTGGACTGTATAATCGACTCGTTTAAAGGAGGTTATTGGTTTACTTACGTTCTATTTTGTATTTCAATACTGTATGCAGTTCTTACAATTGTCTTAAAGCCTTTTGGTAAAATCGGGGGGGGCATTACACCTCTTGATTGTATTGTGCTTGCATTATCTTTCAAGACATATAAACGTTTTCGATCCTATAATAAAAGCTACTTCGTTTGATTTTATAGCAGCTTATTATTTCTATTTCTATATGGGAGTATTGCTGAAGAAATATGAAGAGAACATAGGTTGTTATATTAATAACAAATATGTCTTAACGGTTTCTTTAATGATAGGCGTGCTGCCTGTTTTTTATGATGCACCTTGGTATGTTAAAAACGTATGCAGGTTAATCCTTGTATATGACATACTGGTTGTTTTTAGATACTACTCGTCTTATTTTGAGTCACAAAATGTTTTTGCTAAAGGATTGCGGCTAATAGGTAGAAATACATTGGAAATATATTTCCTTCATTATTTCTTCTTGTTTAGAATATATGGTGTGGATGGATTGCTAACCACACTATCCGGTGACTATTGTTTTAGAGGTCATAGCTGTTCTTCCTTGGTGGAACTTGCAATAATATGCCCCATTGCTATAGGTGTCGCATACGTATGTATTTTCGTTAAAAAACTCGTTCAACCATTTCCTTTTGCCAAACAGCTTTGTTTTGGTAACAATTAATATATATGTCAGAATCTCGTACATCAAAAAGTTTAAAAAACGCTTGGGTAGCCCTGTTATTCTATGCCATCAATGTTGTCGTTGGCTTCTGGAAGAGACAGGTGTTCTTCGATTATTTAGGTAGCGAAGTCCTTGGTCTCGACACCACGGCTTCCACCCTCTTTAGTTTCTTGAATCTTGCCGAATTGGGTATCGGCTCATCTGTAGGCTATTTCTTGTATCGCCCTATGTTTGAAGGCGACACTGTCACGATGAACAAAATCGTAGCTCTACAGGGATGGATATATCGCCGAATTGCAATGGTTGTGATGGCAGGTTCTGCCATCCTCATGTGCTTCTTTCCAATCATCTTTGCGAAGATACAGCTTCCGTTATGGTATGCTTACGCTACGTTCTCCGTTATGCTCATCGGTTCGATGTTGGGCTACTTCATGAACTATCGCCAATGCATTCTTGCAGCAGACCAGAAAGGCTATAAGGTTACTCAGGTTACCTCTTCGGCATCCGTTGTCTTTCAGATACTGCTGATATTCTTGCTTCCAATCGTTCCCTGTCCGTTCATTCTCTATATTGGCACAACATTGTTAGGTTCTATCATCGGTTGCTTATGGCTAAACCATGTATTGCATAGAGATTATCCCTGGCTCGCAAAGGTAGAAGAGAGCGGTAAACAACTCCTTAAGGAATATCCTGAGATAATAAAGAAGACCAAACAGATCTTCTTCCATAAAATCACTACGTTCATAGTCAATCAGGTGTCTCCTTTGATTATGTTTGCTTTCACCTCGCTTACGGCTGTAGCGTATTACGGCAACTACCTTGCCACCATCGACAGAGCAAAAGATGTGTTGAAGACTGCTTTTGCAAGCACCGGCAATGCTATAGGCAACTTGATAGCAAGCAGAGACGATCAGCGTATACAGTCGGTCTTTTGGGAATTGATAGACTCGCGCCTTTGCATCTCCTTCGGTTGTGTGCTTGTATTAGGACTTATCTGCGAACCGTTCATCTCTGTTTGGTTGTCGCCTAAATATCTTTTGGGTCATGAAGTGCTCATACTTGTGTGCATTCTTTCGTTCCTCTCCATAAACAGAAGCACCGTTGACGGATACATCGGAGGCTATGGCTTGTTTCAAGATATTTGGGCTCCTGTAATAGAGGCTGCAATCAATCTTAGTCTTGCTTTCTGCTTGGGTTATTTCTTCGATATAGCAGGTGTTCTTATGGGTGGTTTGGCAAGCAACTTAATCATAGTAAACGGTTGGAAGCCGTATTTCCTCTACACACGAGGATTCAAAATAAACCCATGGCGAGGCTATTTTTTGCCTATGGCATGGCGTTGGGGATTGTTGGCTGCCAATGGCGTTCTTTTTGTTTGGTTAGACAGCATGCTGCATCCCGACAACCTTAATTCATATCTTAGTATTGCTATATATGGATTTGTCTTGTCCGTGATAATCATTCCAACAATATATATACAGTTCTATATATTGACACCTGGAACCAGAAAGTTCCATCGCAGAATGTGGGGAATTGTTAAAGAAAAAGTCAAATTTTAAAGATATTAATATTTATGTTACTAAGAAGAATAATTGATGGTATAGTCCGTCGGTTTGATTGGTATGTAAAAATACCTCTTGCACATAAGCAATTTGATAGAATAAATATTCTCAATTCTATCGACTCCATTAAATATATTATCGAACATAAGTGCTCGGTAAGTAGATATGGTGATGGAGAAATTGTAATGTTATTCGGGGGGGGTATTCCGGATATCAAGGTGCAGATAAACAATTAGCAAAACGGCTCAAACAAGTCCTTCAGGCAAAAGATGCTCCAAATCATGTAATAGGTATGCCCCTGCCCTTAAAGACGACAAGCAACTTACGCCATGTGTCCAAAGAGTTTTGGGACTATTTTACGATGCGTAGATGGAAAAGACTTCTTCCTTTTCTTTCTTCTGAACTACAATATGTTGATACACAATTGTCCCGATTTTATATTATCTATGACGACAAAAGCCATTGTAAGAAACAGATAGAGCTTTTAAAGATGATTTGGAATGATCGTGACGTTGTAATTATTGAAGGCGCACAAAGTAGAACAGGCATTGGTAATGATCTCTACAGCAATACCAAAAGTATAAAAAGAATTGTAGGATATGCGACAGATGCATTTTCACACTATGACAAGATGCTAAAGGCTGTGGTTGATAATGTATCGAAAGACAAACTTATATTGCTGTCTTACGGGCCTACAGCTACCATTCTTGCTTATGATTTGGCAAAACTCGGCTACCAAGCCATTGATCTAGGACATCTTGATATCGAATACGAATGGTTCAAGATGGGAGCTATTGACAAAGTTGCTATAAATGGCAAATTTATCAATGAAGCTGAAGGAGGACGTTTGGTTAAGAGTAATGAAGAAAAGGAATATTTACAACAAATAATATTTGATATAACAAGCATATAATAGAGACAATGTTAATAACAATAATTATACCTATTTATAATAGGGCTAAAACATTACCTGATTGTTTGGATAGTATCATCAATCAGGAACATTCTGAATTTGAATGTCTGTTGATTGATGATGGCAGTCATGACGATTCTTTAAAGGTTTGTAACGAATATGCTGATAAAGATTCTCGTTTCCGTGTATTCCACAAGCCAAATGGCGGTGTTGGCTCTGCCCGTAATTTGGGGTTAGAGAATGCAACTGGTGAATGGGTGGCATTTGTTGACAGTGATGATATCATTGCACCAAACCATTTGAGCCAATTTGCAACAGCAATACAAAAGTATTCGAATGTAGATATTCTGTTTTGTGGTTGTCAATATGTTTGCAATGGCAAAAAAACACGTCCTGATCACACTTATAGCTTGGCGAAGTACGAAGGAAAAGAAGAAATCAAGCACTTTTTTGCCTCTACAGATCTTCTTCAATATATGTATGCGTGTGATAGAATCTATCGAAGATGTTTGATAGAACAAAACAACATGCGATTCGACACCACACTTTCATTGTCAGAAGACCGTCTTTTCTGTTATCAATTTCTCAAACACATTAGAGGAGCAGCAACTGTGCCTGAAGCAACCTACATTATAAACGAAGAAGGCAACAACAAACTTAGTCAAAGACACCTTTCTTCAGAAATGTGTATTAATCGTTATCATAAGTTGTCTGTAGCAATGCAGGATTTGGTGGAGATTTATCAGTTATATGATGCTCGCATAATGCCCTTTTGGAAATATAACTATATACTACTTCATAATATGTTGCATTCTTTGTACAATGTAAAAAGTAATATTTTCACAGCAGTAAAGAGACAGCGGTATTATTTCAATAAGTATTTCGACTTCGATTTCTATAATAAAATAAAAGATATACCAGCGTTAAAGGTGTTTATGTCAGACGCTCAAGCAAGAAGAATAATCAATATGCAATTTTTGAGCTACGATTTGCACATAATGTTCAACTATATTCAAATAAGACTACATCTAAGAAAGCAATGAAAACAAAAATTGTATATGCCTTGATCGCTTCTGAGAATGATCTGTTTTTGGAGGAGCTGTGGGTGTCGCTCTATTCTCTTCGCCAGTTTCATCCTGAGGTGACGGTCAACGTGTTGGTGGATGAACCGACGAAGAAGTACGTGGAAAGATTCCCTGAACTCTGCGCCATGATAACAAACATCGTTGTTGTGCCGGTGCCAGAGAACTATAACGCCAAGCAGCGTTCACGAGTTATCAAGACCACGGTTCGCAATGTGATTGACGGCGCATACCTCTTCGTTGATACGGACACTGTTATCTGCAAGCCTTTGGATGATATTGACAATCTTACTTGCGATATTGCAGCTGTGCCAGAAGAGCATCTTATGCTTAAAGATTTAACATTCTCTCCTGTGAATGAAATTAAAAAGTTATTTGGTGTTGATATCTCTGATTCAAAGTATTGGTTCAATAGTGGAGTAATGTTTGTGGCAGACAACCCTACAACAAGAGAGTTTTACAAACTATGGAATCAGAAGTGGAAGTATTCATGTTTCGTAAAAGGAAACAGTCAAGATCAGCCTGCTCTTTCTGTTGCAAACAAAGAGAGCAATATGTTGATAACAGAGCTTCCTGGAATATACAACTCTCAGGTGGCGATGTCCTTAAAATACTTTGCTGATGCAGCGATTGTTCACTGGTGGCACATGAGTTTCATTGAGAACCAAGACTATTCTCCGTTCTTCAGCCTGCAGATATACAAAGACGTAAAGAAAGCGAAAGGTCTCACGGAAGAAATCAAAGAACTCATAATGCATTGCAAGCAGAGTTTTGTGTCGCCAACGATGCCCGTAGGAAAAGAACACATCTATTTCCTTTTCTCCCCGGCAGGCAAAATCTTCAACAAAATCTACAAAGAGGGTGGGGCAGCAAGTTTCTTAATGAACAAGTGTGCCGCTGTCTTGGAAAAGATTCATAAATACACAAAGAAAAAATGATTTCAGTAGTAATACCTTTATATAACAAGGAGGCGTCTATTGCGCAGTCTCTGAAGAGCGTGCTCTCACAAGAGTACGACGACTTTGAGGTGGTGGTTGTAGACGACGGTTCTACGGATGGATCGGTTGGCGTTGTTGAGGCAATAAACGATCCGCGCATCCGACTTATAAAGCAGGAGAATGGTGGACCGAGCAAGGCTCGTAACACTGGTGTGAAGAATGCTAAAGGCGAGTGGATACTGTTCCTTGATGCAGACGACGAGATGTTGCCAGGGGCATTGGATTTCTTTAGCAAGAAGATACAGAAGCATACTGATGTAGATATGTTTTTGGGCGAGGTGATTGTCAACAATGGTAAGGCAGAGCACTTGGCAATTGAATACAAAGAAGGCGTTGTTAGCAATCCGTTCAAGTCTCATGTTTTGGGTCGTTTGTTTCAATGCTCAGGCACTACAGTATACAGAAAATCCATTGTAGAGGAAAACCCATTTGACGAGCGAGTGCGTCGATATGAGGATCTGCAACGCATATTCAAACTGTATCGCAAATACAGACTTTATCTTTGCCACAAACCGGTAGCAAAGATCAACTTGGAGTTCTCCGCTGCTTCTCGTGCCCGTAAAGACATAAAAGAAGACTTCTTGGGGCATCTTGATTTCAAAGGCAAATCGTTTTGGGAGAAGATGGCGTTGTATGCGCTTTATCTCGGTGAGCGCAACTACTATCCAGAGCAATGCAGAAAGCTGTATCCTGGGCTGCACCGCAGATACGATTGGTTGTTGCTGTACAAGTTAATTCACTTCTTAAAATAGAATGATAAAATTATTAGCAATAATAAAGAAGTTGCCAGTTTTAAGTCATCTGCTCCTCTATTTATGGCAGAAACGGCATAATGGCAAGAAAGTAAAGTTCTGTTACTCTACTCATATATCCTATCGTTGTGGCTTTGAGGGAATGAACATGGTTGGTCCACATACCGACTTCTTTGGTTCCTTAGGTTACGGCTCATACATCGGTGGAGGCGGAATGGTTAGTGCTGAAGTCGGGCGCTTTACGTCCATCGGTCCCAACTGCCGATATATCAATGCTACCCATGCTTATAAGGCGCCGTTTGCTACAACATGTCCTTTGTTCTTTTCTAAAAGCAACGGGAACAATCCGCAAGGCAAAACGTTTGCTTCAGAGCAAATGACAGAGGAGTTCAAGTTTTATGATAAAGGCAGAGAACTTGTAAATAAAATCGGTAGCGACTGCTGGCTTGGTTCCAACGTCACCTTAATTGGTGGTGTAGAGATACACGATGGAGCGGTAGTCCTTGCCAATGCCGTGGTTACAAAAGATGTTCCGCCTTACGCAATTGTAGGTGGTGTTCCTGCCAAAGTCATCGGCTATCGTTACGATGACGAAACAATCCAGTTCCTGCAGAAAACCAAATGGTGGAATAATCAGCCGGTATGGTTTGAAAAGAACTGGAGATTGCTGAATGATATAGAAGCATTGAAAGAATTTTTTAATCAGAATAATAAATAATAAATTATATGCTGTTCTGCCGATTGCATGGCAGTAGGAAACCCGTGCATTGTTATTAAAAAGTATTAACAAAAACTTTTAATAAAAATAAAATATGTAGATTTGCACAAACTAATGCAATACTCATATTACAACATATAAATGAAAGAATATATAACTATACATAATATTGGCCCGCTCAAAAAGATAGACAGGTTGGAGATAGCTCCGTTTACGGTGCTTATCGGTGAGTCTGCTATCGGAAAGAGTACGCTTATGAAGGTGCTTATATTGATGAGGTATCTTTATAAGAGGGCTAATATACGTTCTTTTCTAAGACATTCTGAAATTACGAAGTCGCCATTCAGGATTCGTTTCGAATCGTTGGTAAAAGCAACAAATTTTGTATCTATGTTCAAGGATGACTCGTACATACGATACGAGGTGACTACCGATTCTGGCAATGTCTACACTATAGAACATGGTAAGACAAAAAGAAAGATAGAGTTGCCTGAGATTAACAAAGAGGACCTTTCGTTTTGGAAGGAATCGTTTGTCTCGGAAAACAGAAATGTCATACCGGCTTGGACGGCGAACGCATTGACCAACAAAAATGCCTCGTTGGGTTTCTACTTCCATGAAACGATGAACGATTTCGCTCAAGCAGTAAGGGAGGATAAAGAGTACGACCTGTCTTATTTGGGGCTGAAGCTGACGGTGAAGCACCCGAAGGGGCGTCCTACAAAGTTGATTGTGTCGCCCTCTGACGCCGCTTATACTCCGATTGAATTAACAGAAGCCTCTTCTGGTATACAGACCTCCACTCCGCTTTCTGTGATAGTGCAGCATTTTGCAAAAGACTATTCTTTTAAGAATGCGTTCCGTCGCTCTGTGCTCGACTATCTGTATGACAATGAGTTGCTCACAAAGTTCTCACCGGTCATCGAACTTGCCGATTTGCCAAAGTATGTACACATTCATATGGAAGAACCCGAACTGAGTCTGTTCCCCGATGCACAGTGTCGCCTAATCGACGATTTGGTGAAGAACGCATCCATAGCTACTGCTAACGACAGACACATGAGTATCATTATGGCTACGCATAGCCCATACATACTTAACTATCTGAACGTGCTGTTGCACCAGCATGCTGAAGGTCGTGCCCACATCGATGCAGCCGATATGGCTGTATATAGAATATACGATGGAAGCGCACAGAATCTTTTGAGCGAAGACGACAAAGGCAATACGATTGTTGACACGTATGATCTCACCGAAATGATGTCTGTCATATATCATGAGTTTAAAGAGTTGAGCAAAGCAAAACATTAAGCACACAAGTGAAAGTATTGGACCATGGCTTTGACTTCGTACAAGTGAAGTATCCTACTGTTTATCAGTGGTAATGGTGTAAAATACAATTGTCATGTTACAGCAAAGACTGTGTGATATAAACTAATACTAATAATATGAATATTTTAAATAGAATAATTCGTCGCCTTTGTGCAGAGTGTACTTGGGCAAAATTGGGCGCATATACACAATTTGTATATTATAAGAGAAAGCCTTTGTTAGAATACAATATTTCTAATCGAGGGGAGCAAAACGCTGAATTCTGTGATTTAGCTGTCGTGACTTTTAACAACTCTGAAGTTGTAGAATATCAAATCAGAACACTTAAAAAGTTCTTTAAGTATCCTTTTAGATATACTGTGTTTGACAACTCCACAAAAGAGAATAAGTCTGAAGAAATACTTGCCATTTGCAAAAAGTATTCTGTAGGGTATGTAAAACTACCTAAGCAGGAGTTCTTACCAAAGGGATATGGCAGCTATTCGCATGGCATTGCATGTAACTACCTTTTCAACAAATATATCAAGAATGGTGGAGCCAAATATTTCATGCTTCTGGATCACGACTTGTTCTTAATTGATGACTTTGACATATCAACACAATTTGATAAGCAATTCTTTTATGGAACAAAGCATAGGTGTTATGTATGGCCAGGTCTGTTTGGAATGCCTATGAGTTTATTAATAAAGAAAGGTGTAGATTTTCGTCCTTCTCTTCATCTCCATGGTGATACTGGTGCATGCAACTACTATAGATATTTTGAAGGAATAGATTGGAATAATTATCATTTGGTGTCTGACAAGCATATTATGTTAGATGACAAGGACGATGACATTTTCAGAAATGGTTACTCTCTGATGGATGATTGCTGGCTTCATTGTTGGAACGCTTCTGATTACATGGGAAAGGGCGTTAATAATAAGATGAATCGCATATACTCTATGTTAGAGGCAAAACTGAAAGATTAATATAGATGAAGAAAACAATAAAGGCGGTGGCTCCTTTCGCTCACCCCGGCTTCTTGAACTTCAAGCAGGCGCCGTTTGCGGCTTGGGTAAGGAACGGGGGGCAGGTGGCGGAGGAGCATTATCCTCCTCGGTGGCTGCATGGAGCGGCGTACCGATGGGAGCTGCCTACGATATGGAAGAGTAGGAAGGAGGCGCGACTGAGGTTTGTTGAGCCAGTGTCGCTTTCGTTCGACTCGTTCCCCGATTATGCGAGGTACGAGGTTGTGCCGATGTTCTGGGACTGTTGGCCTCGCTACTTCGAGAAGACTTGCCGATGGCTGAGAAAGCATGGGGTGAGGACTGCGATATTTTCTTCGAGTCAGACCGCTGAGAAGATGCAGGAGCGGTTCTCGGGCAAGCACGAAGGATGGCAGAAGATAGATGTTATCTGGTGTGCGGAGGCTGTAGACGAATCGGTTTATCAGAAGGGCAAACTTCTGAATGACAGAAAGATTGACTTGCTGGAGTTCGGACGGTCGAACGATAAGGTGGTCAGTTCGGCGAAACTGGCTGGTGTGAAGATTAATGGGGCGCCGTTGCAGCATGTCTGCACGAAGCAAAACGGCAAGTTCATCTTCACCAACGCGCAACTTTACGAGGCGATGGGCGACGCAAAGGTTACGATAGCCCTACCACGTAGCATGACGCAGCCGGAGATTGCGGGCGACATCGAGACGCTGACGCAACGCTATTGGGAGTGTATGTTCTCACGGATGGTGATGGTGGGCCATGCGCCGCAAGAACTTGTCGACTTCATCGGGTATAACCCAGTGGTAGAACTGCGAGACGACATATCTACAGAAGACCTGATTGCCGATGTATTGGAACACATCGACGATTACCAACCGCTTGTAGACCGTAACAGAGCAACGGCGGAGCGGCTCGGTAGTTGGACGGTAAGAATGAAATGGTTGATGGGAGAGTTGAACAAACGCTATATATAATATTAGTTTAGTGAAAAAATCTACCATATCTTCCAGCAAGCGCACAATGAGTTGGGTTACAACGAGATAGAGGCTGGAAGATAACTGGCAGAAGACCGTTATCTACCAGCCTATCTGCCAGCCACAGACACATATCTTCCAGCTGCAGGCATGCAACTATCAGCAGATATACAGTGCGCATATCGTTACTGCTATGCTAAACAGTTGTTACCGCGGTGCAAAACTGCTGTTACAGCATTGGGGAAATGGTGCTTTCTCGCTGCGGTAATAGAGGTTTCTCGCTGGAATAATTTATAAACAAACGAATATGATACCAAAAATTATACATTACTGTTGGTTCGGACGCAATCCGTTGCCCGAATTGGCTCAGAAGTGCATTGCTTCATGGAAAAAGTACTTGCCTGATTATGAGATAAAAGAGTGGAATGAGGATAACTTCGATGTTAATATCATTCCGTATACGGCAGAGGCGTATGCCATGAAGAAGTATGCCTTCGTGAGCGACTATGCCCGCTTCTGGATTTTGCATAAATATGGTGGCATCTACTTCGATACGGACGTCGAGGTGATACGACCTATTGACGACATCATCGCTCGTGGCAATTTTATGGGGTTCGAGACTGATCCGAATCCTGCAAAGGGCGACGCGAGCGAAGGGAGCGTCGCCCCCGGCCTCGGCCTGGGGGTAAACCCCGGCCTCGGCCTGATAGAAAAAATGATGCACTATTACGATGGGCAGCATTTTGAATTTGTTCCTGGCGGAATCGGTCAATTGACAATCGTGCATATTGCAACCGAAGTGATGGAAAAGGCTGGTCTGAAACAAGAAGAAGGAATACAGAAGGTGGACGATGTGTGGGTTTACCCAGCAGAATATTTCTGTCCTATCAATCTGACAACAGGCCGCATACACGTGCAGCCTAACACCCGCACCATTCACCATTATGCAGGAACTTGGCAGGACAAGCATTTTTCTTTTAAGGAATGGTTAAAGAAACTGTTGCCAGAAAGTCTGCTTCTTAAAATATTGGAGTTGAAATCTAAACATTAAAGACATAAAATGAGATCAATAGCAAGGTTTTATTCTTGGTTTTGGGTGCTTTATTTCCCATTGTGCATTGCCTTTTACGATTTGGTGAACGATTATGTAGACGAGTTCATGACGCTGATACTCATCCTTTTCACTTGCATGAAGCTACATTCTCGTTATGTCAACCGTCAACCGTTGAAGGAGGCTTGGGCGTGCATCTTGATATTTCTGTTTTACCTGGTCTATTCGTTGATACTAAAGGTGAATGTGCCGATGGCGGCAATCATCGATTTTCAGCAACAGATAAGACCGTATGCCGTGTTTTACTGTACGCTGATACTGATGCCTCAATTCAGTAAGCGCCAAAAGAAGTGGATGCTGTTTTCGATTCTTGCATCCTTGGTGGGTTATTTGTTCTGGAAACGATCAACGATATGGGGTTCGGAGAATGTGATATTCGGTAGTCTGTCAATTGGTGCCGGAATGACTTATTATCTGTTTACGAAGGAGACAGGCTTCAACCGTTATGTGTCAACAGCCATAGTTCTCTTCGGTCTGTTGTGTGGCAAGTTCAAGTATATCGGCGAGTGCGTAGCCTTTGTAGGTGTGGTATTCCTTCTGAAGAAGAAGATAAAAATCGGTTCGCAGAAAAGTATCGCATTTACATTTGTGCTAATTGGTGCAGTCTTGTTCTTTGCATGGAGCAGATTTGACAGCTATTTCGTAACGGGTATGAGCAACGACCAGTTGGCTCGCCCGATGATGTACAAGACAGCTCCGAAAGTGTTTGTCGACTACTTCCCGTTTGGTTCTGGTCTCGGCACTTTTGGCACTTCGGCTTCGGCAAAGACCTACTATTCGCCTCTGTACTACAAATACGATTTGGCAGAAATCTGGGGTATGTCGCCGTCAGACCATGGAGCTTTCAATGCAGACTCCTTCTATCCAGGTCTTGCGCAGTTTGGCTTTGTCGGACTGTTCTTCTTCATCGTCTTTTGGAAACGAAGGCTTTCGGCAATCAATAATATTCCAGACCTGCGCTACTACAAGATAGCTATCATGGCGTTTCTTTGTCTTGCCATTGAGAACACAGGCGATACGTCGTACCTCTCAGGACGAGGTATGGTTTACTTCATGCTGATAGCCATGTGCTTGAGCCAGCAGGAACAGAACCGTAGATTTATAAGAAACAGGTATATCAACAATAAGCCCCAATAATTTATGAGCAATTTAAAAGTTTATGATTTCGGTAGGGATAAGAGTGCTTTTCTTAAAGCATTTTTGCCATTTCTGATAATCATACACCATTGTGCTTGCATTGGTGTGCCCCATTTGGGTCCGATGAAACTGGCAGGAGTGACTGTATGCACATGGTTCTTTCTGGTCTCAGGCTATGGCTTGATGGCTTCTTTCGAGCAAAAGGGTGACGCTTATCTTTCTGGATTTATAAAAAAGCGACTCTCAAAAATAATGATACCCTACATCGTTGCTTTCGTAGCCTATATTGCCTGGAAAGTGGGGGTAGAGCATGTGGATCTTACGGCCTATTTTGCCTCTCAGAATTTCGACCATTGGCTACCCTACTCATGGTTCATATTTGTGATAATGGGGGGGGTATTTGCTGTTTTACTTAACATTCAAATATCTGCCAACCCGCATAGCACTATGTGCATTTATTAGTATCAGCATAGGATATATAGTCGTATTAAACCTACTTGACGTTCCGCGCTATTGGTATGGCGGATCGTTGGGAATTGCCATTGGAATAATGTGGAGATGCTATGAAGGCGAAATAAGAAGTCTATTGCGGTCAAACACTATTTCTATAATATTGTTTTGTTCTGCAGTGGTTCTTTGGGTGGTGTTCTCAAAATACATCCAGTTCAAGGAATTTCATCCCCTTTTCACCAGTACGATGCTTATCGTTCTGATTCATCGTGCCCCTTTTCCTAAGAATGGTAGTTTGGTTCGTTTTCTGTCAAGAATATCATTTGAACTATATTTGTTTCAAGCATTGGCAATGAGAATAGTCTTCGACTATCTCGGTTTCAATCCATCGTGGTATACAATGGCGCTGTTGTTGCTGACAGACATCGTTGTATCAGCAATTTTCCGTTATGGCTTGATACAACCAATTTTAACTAAACTTACAAAATGAAAATAGGAATTTTATCGAAGAATTATGCTGCGCAACGCCTCTTTCTGAACAAGTTGCCAGAAGCCAAATATAAAGACTTACGGTTCTACAACTGGTGTTTGTGGAAGAACGCCTATCTGTGGGGACTGAAAGCGTTGGGCAAGTTGAAGATGTCGCCAGAGGAGATGGTGGCAAAACTCTTCTACGACTTCAAGGCCCTAATGCCTACGGGCTGCGATGTGTTCCACTTCTTCAACTGCATAAACCTCGGAAAGCACAGCAAATGGGTTCTGAGCGTAGAAAGTGGCGTGCCATGGCCGGTGAATGTGACGAGATGCGTAGAAAGTGAGGACGCCGATTTGTCTTCTATAGCAAAAGACAAATATGTGGAGCGAAGAATGAAAGCGTTGGCGTCACCTAACTGTCTGGCATTGCTGGCATTGAGCCATTGTACGGAGAAAATACAAAGAGAGATAATAAAGCAGTTTCCGGAGTACGAAGACGCTATTGCGAAAAAGCTTATCACCTTGCTGCCGCCGCAGAAGCTGATAGTGAATGGGGTAGAGGAAAAAGGACTCACATGGAAAGATGATGAACGCATGACTTTCATTTACGTTGGAAGTGACTTCTATCGCAAAGGCGGACGCGAGACGGTGCAGGTGTTGGCTGATTTGCATAAACAGTATGACTTCAGACTTGTGCTGATTAGCGCAATGGCGGTTGACGAACAGCGATATCTGCGTACTAATAACGATGAGGAAGAAGCGAAACGACTGATAGAAGACAACAAAGACTGGATTGAGTATTATGACAGACTTCCGAATGCTGTGGTTCTCGAAAAGATGAAAGCTGCCCATGTTTGCATGCTGCCAACATGGATGGATACATTCGCTTACTCTGTATTAGAAGCCCAAGCATGCGGCACTCCGGTGATATCTACATCTCTGCGTGCACTTACAGAAATAAATAATGAGGAAGTTGGATGGTTGATAAAGGTTCCGGTTAACAGATTGAACAATCCTATTCATCTTACAAAAGAGCAGCAAGACAAATTCTCGGAAATGCTGTTGGCTGGTCTGCGAGAAAAGGTGAAATATGTATTGCAGAACCGCCAAGAAATTAAAGAGAAGTCGAATAGATGCTTGGATAAAATAAAGAAACTCCATTCTCCTGAGGATTACGAAAAGAAACTTAGAATGGTGTATAGTGGCGAAGTAAGCAAAATAAAATGACTAAAGTTTTAATGGTTGGCTCTGCGGAGCAGAGTGGGGGTGGTGTGGCAAGTGTGCTGCGCCTGATGAAGCAGATGCCGTTCTGGGAGAAGTACCGATGCGGATGGCTCGGCACGCAGATACAGCGCAGCTATGGCGTGAAGCTGTGGTATGCGCTGAAGGCATACGCTAAGGCGCTGTTCACGATATGGGGATATGACATTGTGCACTTCCATACCGTGCCCGACAAGATTTGTCTGATTATCCAGCTGCCGGTGCTCTTGCTGGCGCTGTTGGGCAAAAAGAAGATAGTGATGCATATACATATGGGCAACCAGCTGGAGGATCATACGCAGAACGGATTGTTCATCTGGTGTCTGAACCGGGCGGACTGTGTGGTGCTCTTGGCGAAGAAATGGCAGAACCTCTTCGAGACGCTCTACCCAAGGGTGAAGGCGAAGACGGCGGTGATATATAATGCTTGCGCTCCGACGCCTGCCGTAGACTATTCGGTTAAGGAGAAGAGCATCATCTTTGCGGCGCATCTGGACGAGAACAAGCGTGCCGACTTGCTGCTGCAGGCGTGGAAGCGGCTGCGCGGCGACTTCCCCGACTGGCGCGTCACGATCATGGGCAACGGCGACGTGGAGGGCTACAGCCGCTTGTGCCATGAGATGGGACTTGACGACTGCGTCATCTTCACGGGGTATATCACGGGCAAGCAGAAGGAGGACGTCTGGAACAAGGCGAGCATCTACTGCATGTGCTCGCGCCACGAGGGGTTCCCGATGGTGGTGCTGGAGGCTTGGGCAAGGGGCATCGCTGTGGTTACGACGCCGGTGGGCGGTCTGCCCGACGTGATTGAGGAGGGCAGGAACTGCCTGACGTTCCCGTTCGGCGACGCTGAGGCTCTGGCAAAACAGCTGCGCCGGTTGATTGAGTCGCCGGAGCTGCGCCGCAGCATGGCGGAATACTCGAAGACGTTCGGTGAGAGGGTGTTCGCACCGGAGAGAATCAGTGAGAGTGTGGATGCATTATACAAGGAAATATTGAAATAGTATTACACTTGCAACCTCCGTTTAAATCGGTTGTTAAAATATACTCCCACAGATGGCGCGGATTTACACGGAGCACGCTGCTTAGGGATATAACAACGGATTAATCGGATTAATCTGTGTTCTTGAAAACGGAAATCGTTGGGATATTCTGCAGCAGTAAACCCCGTTTAATCCGTTAAATCGGTTGTTAAAATGTACTCCCACAGATGGCACGGATTTACACAGAGCACGCTGCTTAGGGATATAACAACGGATGAAACGGATTAATCTGTGTTCTTGAAAACGAAAATCGTTGGGATATTCTGCAGCAGCAAACCCCGTTTAATCCGTTAAATCGGTTGTTAAAATATACTCCCACAGATGGCGCGGATTTACACAGAGCACGCTGCTTAGGGATTTGACAAGCGGATTAATCGGTGTTCATTAACATAGAGTCATGCAGCTTTTGGAAACAACAACGGATGAAAAGGATTTAACGGATTCGTTTTTCTTGGTTGGTGCACCACTTGCTCGGTTGGTGCAGCTGAGACAGCTGCACCCCCTTGAAGGCACCCAAAATCCGTTTAATCTGTTGTTAATCCTACGCACCCTAACAATCTGTGTAATTCCGTGAAATCCGTGGGAGAAAATGCGCACCCTAACATCTGGTGATTTGTGACATCTGTAGGAGAAAATACACACGCTAAATTTGTGGATAAGAAATTAAGGTATAGAATATGTTGTTGAGAATATTACAAAAGATAAGTTTGGTTCCTTCTTATTTATGGGATGCGATGTGGGCGCCGGTGTGGAAGCACGGCATGAAGCATTGCGGGAAGGACGTGTATCTGCGCCCGATGTCGTCGGACATAAAGGGATTGTGGAACCTTTCGGTAGGCGACGGCACGTCGATACCGAAGGGCAGTACAATCTACTGCACCGATGCACCGATGCGCCGTGCGCCATTGGCAAGAAGGTGCTCTTCGGTCCGCACCCGACTATTATTACGGGCGACCACCGTATAGACGTGCTTGGTAAGTACATCGCTGACGTCACGGTAGAAGAGAAGTTCGTGAACGGCGAGAACCATTACGACCAGCCCGTGACGATAGAGGACGACGTGTGGTGCGGCGCCAATGTGACGATACTGAAAGGCGTGACGATAGGACGTGGGTCGGTGGTGGCTGCAGGAGCGGTAGTGACGAAGTCGTTCCCGCCGTATAGCATCATCGGCGGTGTGCCGGCAAAGCTGCTGAAGATGCGATTTACGGAAGAGGAAATCAAAAAACATGAAGAGGCATTATAATAGTATGATGCACCACTATTTGCTTACACGTTTCAACTTGGCTCTTTGGCAGGAGGACAAGAACGGACAGGCGATAGATAGGGAAGAGTGGATAAGAAAACGGTTGAAGCTGTTTGAGACTTACTGCTTGCCGTCTGTTGCGGGGCAGACCTGCCAGGAGTTCCGCTGGATATTGCTTGTGGACGCTGACACGCCGGCGGATCTCAGAGAGAGGATAAAGGCGTATCGTAACGTTTGTGGGCAGATGAAGTTCGTGGCGGTGAAGGCGGAGTATGCTTGTCGGTTTGCAGACATCTTCAGACAAGTAGTGATGGCTGATGTGAAGCAAAAGGGATGGAAAGAGGGCGACCTCTGCCTAACCACCTATCTCGACAACGACGACTGCATCGCCAGGATGTTTGTGGAGCAGGTGCAGAAAGAATGTGTTGGGTTCGGGTTGAGCAGAGACCAGAAGCGGTTCCTTTCGTTCGACTATGGCTTGCAGACTTTCACGCAGTTGCGCCATTTCTCGACCCGCATTCATTACCCAAACAATCATTTCATCACACTGGCGGAGTGCTTGTCTGCTGCAGAATCATCTCTCTCTGCTGTACGCACCTGCTATGGCTTCGGCAGTCACTTCCTGCTGGAGAGGCGCTGCTTAGCAAGGGTGGCGCACATCAACAACCGTGAGCAGCCGATGTGGATAGAGATAATTCATGAGGAGAACGTGGACAATGACGTGAAGATGACGTTCGACACGCATGTCGTGAAGGACAAGGACTTGCTAAAGCGCGACTTCTCGCTAAACGTAGATATTGACACAAACCACCGACTTGCTTTCTGCTTTAGGGCGTTGAAGCAGGTGTGGCGAAGAACGAAGAATAAGTTTAAGAATAAATGAAGCGACTGGCGATTCTACAAGTATTATCGTGAGTGGCAGTGGAAAACGTATCTCATAGCAAAGGAAATTTATTCAAAAAAAGATAGATATACTATATCTGATTTAAAAGAGTTATAGTTATGTCAGTAGCTTCAACATTATATGGTTATCACGTTCAATATCTCTATACGTTGTATAGGATGTTGGAGTCGGCTGATTCTAAAGAGGTGTTCATGCCTGAAGGAAGAGAAGATTTAGACATATATTTGTGTGGCAAAATTATTGAGACCGTACAGGTGAAATGTTATTCTGGGACAATCGGGTATGCAAATCTGTTTTCCAAGGCAAAGTCCACTTCTTTGTTTTCTCGTGGCAAGGATAGTTTAGACGCTAATTCTGAGGTTAAGATTTCGTTTGTGGCGGTAGGGCATGGCAATGACAAAGGGTTGATTTCTGATAAATTGACCAAGGTATCGTCTCTTGTAAAGCTGCTCAAAAAAGAGGAATCTCTTCATCTGGATTATGCTTCTTCTAAGAAACTGGCTTCAAAAATCCTGTGGCAGTCTAAATCGGAAACTGAGTTGGAAAACTATGTTGAATCTGTCTTAAAGAATCGTTTCCCATCGATAGATCCTTTAATCGTAAAGGATTATTTGCTTCAGTGGATTTGCTATCTTGTGATAAATAGAAAGTCTGCTACCTATGACGATTTATGTTGTCAGGTTGGGCGAATTATTGAGTTCACTGTGCGTCAAAAAGAATTCTTTACCCAATTTGGACTAACTGTGATTCCGCTTTTTCAGTCAGATTATCAAGAAGATGCTAATTCTGAAACATCTTATTATCAAGGTGTATCTGCAAAGGAAATTCATATTGCCAAGAATTATGATGTAGTAAGGGAAGAAAAGTTGCAACAGCTGTATGATAAGCTGAAAGACAATAGTCTCGTTTTCATAACGGGTGTCTCTGGTTCTGGAAAAAGCAGTTTGGCTTATCGCTTTTTGAAGATTTGTGGCTGCCCTTTACGATATGAGATTAAGTATGTAAATCAGAATAACATATCGCAGATTATTGCTACCATCAAAAACATTTCTAAAGGTTTGAAGAGCGAAGCTTTCGTATATGTGGATGTACAGCCATACGACACTTCATGGATTCAGGTGGTAAATGAAATAGAAGATACTCCATTTGTAAAATGTATAGTGACAATCAGACAAGATGATTGGAATAGATGTTTCAACAAGATAAACACAAACCTTCATTACTCTACTCTTGCAGTAGATTTAACAGAGTTTGAGGCAAAGGATATTTTTGACAATCTATGCGAAAGAAACTTGTGTCGTATTGATATATTTGACGAGGCATGGAATGATTGTGGACACCCTCAAACATTGCTTGAATATGTGTATTTTCTGACTCAAGGTGTTCCTCTTAGATCAAGAATTTCTGGACAGATAGCCAGTCTGGATAAAGATAATGCCTTCCTCCTTCAGTATGTAGCTGTGTCAAATATCTTGCAGGGTAATATTTCTGTGGATGCCATTCGTAACTTGTGCCATCTTTCCCCAATAGAGTTTTCTCGATGTATAGACCAGATGAAAGGTGAATTCTTTGATTATAATGATGATGGGTTTTCAGATGTTCACCCCATTAGAACTCATATCATTGTTGAAGAGATATTTAGAAATTATAGAAAAGGGTTAGAGGAGATTGGCATGGAACTGTTTGAGCATATAAATGAAAACACTAATCCTTTGTTCCTTATGACCCTTTTAGATGAAGGTAAATATACGCCAGACTCTCTTTTAAGGGAACTGGATGGAAAGAAGATAAACTCTATGCAAGCGTATATAGTGGCAAGGACTTTGGTGTGGTGTGGAATCAAGCATTATATTGATAATAATCAAGCTGCATTTGATTGGTTAAGGCAAACTGCGCCTCTGTGTTGGCAGTACTTGGTGCCTGTCAACTTTACGGAAATAGAACTTGATGAGCCTGTAGATACAATGTTTGGTATCCATATTGGAATTACTATGGATGATGTAAGGAAAAGATTTTCATCGCAAACTGAAGTCTTTTACTTTTTACGTAGATGGCTTGATAGTTCTATTTTCTTGGAGAAACCTAACGAGTGGCGTGACTATTATTGGCTGGCAAAATTCTTAACAATATGTAATCTACAGCTCTCTTACAGGCCTGATTTCTCAGAGTTTAAGATAGAGGCTGAAAATTCGAATGATTTGGATGAAATGGCAGATGTACTTCTTGGTCTTAAACTGGCTGGTTACGATTCTACCACATATAATAAACTGGAAGAAAACTTTGTTAAGCTATTTCGAATTCAAAACAATATCTTGGAGTTTGATATCTGTGCTAATGAGGTCAAATGTATTTCTTTCTTCGATTATTTTACTGCGGGAGAACAATATGGAAATGGGGATATGATGCATAACATAAATATGCATCATATTGATTTGCTTAGGAAAGCCTTTCCTAATGCAGATGTATATCATTCAGAAATAATAAAAGATGATATTTTTAAAGATATAGATTTGCCTTTTGAAAAACATATAAGTAGGGGAAACCTGCCGCTTGACGAGATGCAAGAACCACGTATAATGATGGTGCATCTATATGAAAGGAGCTATGTTCTTCCGTCCAGAAAGGCTTATTGTGATCAATTAATTACTTTGCGTAAACTATTTGTTGATGTTATAAAAGAATACTGGCAGGCTATAGATGAGATTCACAGGGTTGATAAAGTACACAATGTCAAAATGGACCTTGCTTATAAAAATGTGTGTGATAAGATTTTAAATACTAACATAGAGTTGCCGATATCTGAAATAAATAGATTCGGATTAGGTTATGAAAAAAATAAAGAGGAGAATGGTGATGTCAAAAGTTCAAAAGATAATTTGAAGGAATTAAACTCCTTGTATTCACATTATTCTACTTGTTTGACAATCTTCTTCAGACAGTGCTACCAACCCTCACTTGGGTTTATCAATGAAGTACAAAGAATGATTATGTTATTGTCGGATGGTCAGGCAAAGATGACAAAAATGCAAAACTTATTTCATCAGGTCTTTGATGGTTATGTTGATGCCATTGAGATAAAACAACTTGATGAAAGAGAAAATCAGCAGATGCTGTGCCTTATTACAGTTTATCATTGCTTGGCTCAAAAGCAGCCTTATATGTCTTGCAGACAATTATTAAAGCAGATAAAGCCTAAGAAGCAGGCGGATTGTCAAACATTTGATATAAATGATAATGCAAGTCAGAACAATTCTGTATCAATTGCAGACGCGATTGAAAATTTAGAGCTGCTACGGAACATTCAGTTGAATAATATTTATAGTAGATGCCCTCATCTTGATGACTTATCTACACACATCGTTGATAAATATCTAAAACGCTATGATGATGCTATAGAGAATATGAGAAGAAGTTATCAACTATAGTCTACAGGCATTTAATGCTAATGACTACTTCTTTGAGAAATGCCATAAGTTGAAGATTGGAGAAAAGAAAGATGAATTTGGTGATTTAATCCTACCAAAGCTGATGTCTTGGCATATATGGCTGATGAAGTATCATTAGACTCAAATGATATTCACAAAGAACCATTGACTAAATTAAAACAAGACACTATCATACGAATGCAAGAAGGTGGTGTCTTATAATCATTAAAAATTTATGCTTAAAATCTTAATTAATGCATATGCTTGCTCGCCAGGAATGGGCAGCGAGCCGGGTATGGCGTGGAACTGGGTGAGCAATCTTGCCAAGTTCTGCGAACTGTATATCATAACCGAAGGGGAGTTTCGGGAGAAGATAGAGGCGGTGGTGCCTATGCTGGAGCAGGGCGAGAACTTGCACTTCTATTACAACCCCGTCTCGGAGGAAATCAGGAAGATGTGCTGGAACCAGGGGGACTGGCGCTTCTATAAATATTATAAGGAGTGGCAGTGGAAGACGTATTTCTTGGCAAAGGATATCTGCTCTAAAGAGAAGATTGACGTGCTGCATCAGCTGAATATGATAGGATTTCGTGAACCGGGCTATCTCTGGAAGTTGTCGAAGGAGAATGGTGTGCCGTTTGTTTGGGGACCTGTGGATGCTAAGGACAAGTTCCCCGTGGCATACTTGGATGGGGCGAACATAAAAACAAAGCTGTTCATGCAACTTAAGAACTTCCTCACTGGCATTCAGTTGAGATATTCGGGACGTGTGCTTAAGGCTGCCCGTCAGGCCTCTGTTGTTTTCTCCGCTTCCTCAAACTCGCAGCACTCGTTCAAGAAATACATGCGCATCGACTCGCCACTGCTTAACGAAACCGGTTGCTACGTTCAAGAGCATCCCGTTACGGACAAATCGAAAAAGGAGACTTTCGATGTGCTTTGGGTTGGCAAGATGGATTTTCGCAAGCAGTTGGTTCTGGCTTTACAGACCATGGCATCTATTGGCAACAACAAGTTCAGACTACACATCGTAGGTGGTGGTAATTCGGCTTTTTATCAGCAGATGGCTGAAGGCTTAGGCATTGCCGACCAATGTGTTTGGCATGGTGCGGTCAGTCACGACGAGGTGCAGAAGTTAATGCAGGCGTCGGACGTGTTCTTCTTCACCAGTGTAGCAGAAGGTACGCCGCATGTGGTGTTGGAGGCAATCGGTAACAATCTCCCCGTGGTATGTTTCGATACTTGCGGTCAGGGTGATGCCGTGAACGACAAGGTAGGCAGAAAGGTAGCTCTCTCCAATCCAGCGCAATCAGCCGCCGACTTCGCAAAGTTGCTTAACGATATGGAGCATGACAGAACCCTGCTCAAGCAACTGTCGGAGAACTGCAAGCAAAGACAAACCGAACTGTCGTGGGAGGAGAAAGCCAAAACGATGGTGGAGTGGTATGAGAAAGTAAGATAATAAAAAATGTAAATGGTTGATGTTTGTATTCAGATATGTTTATATAATATCTAAATATTTTGTATCTTTGCAAAGTTAACTATATTGATGATTACGTTGAATAGTAATGAGATTAAGGAAACTCTTTTATAAGAATAATACGACTGGATGGAACGTTAATGAGGTACGTTTCGATAGGTTAACTCTTCTTGTCGGTGCCTCTGGTGTTGGCAAGACGCAAATATTGCGTGCCATTAATTCTTTGAAAACAATAGCTAATGGTCATTCTGTTAATGGTGCAGAATGGGAGGTTGAGTTTGTAGAGAATGGTGCTTCGTATTCTTGGAGTGGGTGTTTTGATAAATTAAAACCTAAAATTGAAGATATATATCATTTCACGGAAACCGATTGCGCAGTACTTCGCGAGACATTGCTGGTTAATAATAGAATTGTCATTGAAAGGAATAATTCTGTTATTACTTATGAAGGTAATCCAACAGTCAAGCTAGATGCAAATAAAAGTGTTGTTGATTTGCTTAAAGAAGAGGAGAATGTCGCTCCTGTTGCTAATGCTTTTCAAAAAATATATTATTTCTTAGACTCAGATGAGAGTGGCTTGAAAATATCGCCTTCTGTTGATGTTGCCCAAAAGGCAAAATTAAATGTCAAGCAGGTTAAGAAACAGAAGGGGCTGTCTCCTTTTGAAAAACTTTTTTTGCTAAAAATAAATGGGTTGGAGGAATACCAATTTATTTTGGACGACTTTAAATCTATTTTTCCATTAGTGGAGGATATAGACTTTGCTATAGGGGCTTTTTTCAATGATTTGACTATTCCTATCTTGAAAATTAAAGAGAAAGATGTTGATTCTTGGATATTCCAACAAGATGTTTCTTCTGGTATGTTAAGAACATTGTCACAAATTGTCATGTTAACATTAGCTGATAGTGGAGATGTGTTCTTGATTGATGAATTTGAAAATGGTTTAGGAGTTAATTGTATCAACCAATTGGCCGACTTAGTGATGAATCCTTCTGAGTCTTTTGAAGCACAAATTGCTTGCCAGTTCCATTCTGCAGTATATGGTGTAGAACCTACTCCTGTCATTGTTATAATTGTATTTTTAAATGTTAACTTTTTTCCCCATAGGGCTATTCCTTTATCATTAAAAGTGATGGTTTTATTATTTCCTTCAATAATGATATTTTTGTTAAGATTCATACCTGCTGTTTCAGCATCATTAAGTAATTCGATTGTTGTTTCATCAGAAGCGGCATTTATTGCTTCATCTAAACTTGTATAATCTGTGTCATTTATTCTAGCAACTTTTATTTCATCTGCTTTAATATTTGCTAAATTAATAGTAAACAGTGTTAATACTGCTAATAATATCTTACTTATTTTTTTCATTATAGTTCCCCCTGAATTATATTAATTCCCTTTCTTCTTTTTTATATAATGTTATGGTTTCTACGTTTGTGGTAGTTATATTGCTTCCGTTAAAACCTGTTTGCGGTGGTAATACTTCGATGTTACCTGTTCCAGTGTTTTTATCATAGTAGTATGTTACTCTTATTGTTCCATCTATATATGTTCCTATTGGTTCTCCTTCTACTGTGATAAATGTATATCCCTCAAAATCTTTCTTTTCAGTAGTATATTCATTGCCTACTAAATCTGTAGTTGTTACTTCTTCAGTAAGTCTATTGCCATCGCTATCAACATGATTTACCACTAAAACTCCTTTTAAGGCACTATATGATAATTGCATATTAATCATGAAGTTATATCCTAAGTAAGCATTACATGTATAGGCTCCATTTATATAAAAAGTCATTTTTAAGTCATTTGCTGTATTGCTTTCTAATAATCCTATTTGTTCTTTTATAGTATCTTCGCCTTTATCTTCATCTCTCATATATTCTCCAATAGAATATTTATTTGAATCGGCATCAGTTACTTCATCATCTTCTAATCCTAGTGAAAAGTTTTTATTATGGAAGTAATTGTATGATAAATTTAAGATATCTTTGTTTGTTTCTAGTATATATGGTGACATTTCATTACCATAATTAGCGAAGAATTCATTTTGGGCTTCTTCACACATTGTATCAAATGATGTTACTTCTTCACCACACATTTTGCTATATTCATCTTTGGCAAAATTAGTAAATATTTCAGTTGCATCTCTACCAGTAAATCCGGCATATTTTAATACATCATCTTGATATGCTTTCTTTCCTTGATTATCTTGTAGGAATTTATCTTTGTATATTTGAAAAGCATTATATAAGGTAGGAAATTTTCCTATATTTCTACTAACTCTTTCGATAGTATCATTATATCCTAGTATTTCTCTTATTACTCCATAGCTAAACTCATCTAGTCTTGTGTGATTGGTATTATATTTTGCATTATAGTAATCTACATAATATTTTGCTAAATCATTAATACCATTTGGATATTTTTGATTACCATTAGTATCTTTTAATTTTTTTAAAGCGGTATCTATATTTTCGTCTGTAACTTTATGGTTCTTATCTAATCCTAAATCTTTTAATGCTGGATTAGCTAGACGATATGTTATATAGCCTTCACCTATGTTTAATCCATTAAATGTAGTGTTTTTTTCTCCTCTTGTGAATGTAGTATTCTCTACTGGAAATATATCAAATGATTTTTCATCATAAGTATATGTATATCTAGAATTATTTATAATTGTTAGATTTACTTTGATATTATCTCCTGGCTCTAGTGAATTATTTAATTGTAAATATTCACCGTTTTCTAATAACAGTTGTTCTTGATTTTGTCTTGCAAGTTCTTGAAGTACTTCGGGAGCAATTACAATAGTATCTTTTTCGTAATTACTTGGGATAGTTATTATAACATCTACAGAAATATCGACATTTAGCTTAGTGCTTTCGTCGCAAATTAGTTCTCC
>OQVZ01000106.1_pt1 | contig 28715 bp, 33 predicted proteins | sample 1691571 | NCBI WGS metagenome assembly OQVZ01 (sample SAMN03418261, study PRJEB22391) | human gut metagenome | biome: human-gut; feature: organic feature; material: feces | host: Homo sapiens | place: Tanzania | collected 2013-01
TCGCACACACTGTTTACAACTTGCTGGTAATCAACATTGTTTGCATTCTTATAAGAACTCACGGATTGTTTTTAGTTGTGTAGGTATAACGCAATAGGGCACTGATTATCAAGCATCTATAAAATAAGGCTGCGCAATATATCACAACTAAGCGCAACAAATAGCACGCAATTTCGCACGCATTTCTTTGAGGTGCGTGCGTTTTTTATCTGGGTAATAGATGGGACTATTCGCGTATCTTGACTTCTCCCGTGTGGTCGAAGGTGGCGTTGTCCTTGTGATAAACGTATACCGTTGACGCGTCCTCTTGAATTATCTTGGCATGGGCATTGCCACAGAGGTTGACGAATACTCTGCTGTGACCTTGACATACAATGGTTACGTTACTGTCGTGCAATAAGAATACATCACCAATACCGTAGTCGGTGAAGATGATTTCTCCCGTGCAACTGCCTGCTAATAACATACGCATGGTCTTGCGACCAAATGCGGGATTTAGGAGATGTACTTCCTGGTCGATGTAGAAGTTGTGCTCGTTGAGAAAATCTCTGTCAAACAAACCCCTAATCATGTCGGCATCTGGATAGTTGTGGTGGTACAAGAAGTGCATTCCTGCTAATGCCTTGTCTACAAGCTCTTCGTCTGTAAGCTCTCTGCTCCACTCTGAATACCACTGGTCACACAATCCTTGACTGCGTGCAAGATTTCTGAAAATTTCTGATTTGTTCATATCGTTTTTGTTTTTATCGGGATTGCCATGCAAACGCAATGGGGGTGGTATGGGGGTAGGTCTGATGCTGAACTGTGTAACCCGACTTGGCTGTCGCACAGGTCGCATGGATATGAACTGCCTCGCATTACATACCACATGGCTGCTTTCTCCCTTTCGTAAAATAACTGTTGTCTGCTTCGGGCGATTATGTCTGTGACCGCTCTGTCTATGTTGTTATATGATGATTTGTAAAAGCCTGTCTTGACTGGTGTGTCGTAGTCGCTTAATGCTCTGAATTTTTCCTTACGCGCCGTTGCAAACAGGACAGAACCGTGCAACGCGGTGATGTTGGACTTTATGATGTTTGCTGTTTCTTGTGGGTTCTTGCCAAAGAACAGTGACGCTGCCAAGGCTATTTCAACCTCTGTTTTGTATTGTTTCGCGTATGCTCGCACCCTCTGTTCTATGTTGCTTCCATAAGTGTTCTGTTTTACATATAAAAGTGTTCTATTTTTCTCTTTCTCGTTTGTGCCATAAGTTGCTATTGTGCATGTGGCATCAACAATCTTTTCCACTAATTGGGAGATGACTTTGTCAACCTCTTTGTTTAGAGTGCTATTGAGGGCGAACTTGAAAGATTGTGGTCTTATGTTGTATTTGGCCGCAATTTTTGCTATTGAAAGTGCGGCCAAGTACATTAGTTCCTTGACTTTAGAGGAAATGCCACGTTGGAGCATCAGACGTTCTTCGATGAAGTCGTATGCGCGTTTCAGTTCCTCTTTAGTGTACGGTTCTTGCATTGCGCTATTCGGTTTCTTTTATGGGTTGTTGCATATTGGCCAAGATGTCCTGTTGCTGCTCTTTCTTGAACTCCCTTATAATTCTGTCGTATTCTTGTGCAGTAGAATACATTCGTATCTTTTCGGAGGCAGTTTCCTTTGACAAGAACCCGTTCTGTACGGCAGTTGCAAGATTGTTGACAAGCTCGGAGTTGTTCATGTGTACGTAAGGCTCGATGTAAAACGACACATTCATTTTGGTGAAAGCGGAAATTCTCTCACATTCCACTCCATAGCCATGCTTGAAGATTTTTACGATGCCATTCAAGAAAGGCTTGTAAAGTTGTGCGTCCTCCATTGCGCGTTCGATAGACTGCGAGAAAAGTAACTTTACAGCGACTCCTGGCAAGTCACCCGATTTAGGCTCTGGGATTTTTGGTATAAAGCTTTGTTCCAGAATCAAGTCGTACAACTTGGTAAGTTGCATTTTGAAGAACTCTGAACCATCGGGCGGATTTAAGAAGCCAGCTTCGGAGTTGGCATCCATTGTGATGACTTTGACGGAATCAGTCATTGGTTCGCCGCTAATCTCAATTTCATCGCCCTTCATGTACATGATAGGGAATGCGAAAGCGAGGTTGTTCTGCGACATATAAGAGAACGAGAGATCAAATTGGTCGATGGTGTCCTGTGAGAATTGCCAGCAAGGGCCACTTGTTCTGATATAAGACACAGGAATGAATGGGAAGTTGTGCGGCTCTTTAGACACAAGCGAATATCCGTCAAGTCCGAACTTATTCTTTATTTTGTTGATTGTGCCAGCTACGCCCGAATAGTTTTCCTTGTATCGGTAGATATATGTATCGTCCCACACTTCGGCCCAATGCACCATTATATTACCTTCTTCGTCCTCGTCATTGTATCTGCGCACGAACAAGTCCAGTTCTCCAGTGACGTTGTCGTAGTGAGGGAAGAGTGTGTCGCCATTAAGATAAGAGAGAACCTTCCAGCGGAAAGCTCCTTTGTACATGTAGCCAACAAAAGCGGCGTCAGCCGTGATTTTTGCAGAGCGTGCAGCCTCATACCATGCGATTTCCATGTCGTGCGTTTCCCACCCTCGTTGAAATTCGTAGAAGTTTGCATTGTCTGTTTCGGACGGATTGTCTATTGAGAGCGAGAACTGAATGTCATTGCCACAAAGCGTAATGGTGTGTTTAAGAGCAATGATTTGCTGGAAAGAGAAAGCACATCTGATGACATACTCGATATAGACCTTCCCCGTTTCGGGGTCTTTCCTTACTCTGTCGGGGTAATAATGTCTGTCGTATATTTTGTGTCCTGTGGGGTAGTATTCGCGCAGGAAGTCGTCTTGTGTGTAGATGTCAAACAAGTTCCGTCCGTCATTGACAGCCCTTGGCGAGAGGTCGGTGCTTGGAGCTGACAATACTGATTGTGTTTGCGACTCTGCCTTAATTCTGACAAAAGGTTTCTTTACGAGTAGTTGCTTTATAGAATCCATAGGTTTTTGCGTATCTTACGTTTAACAAGTTCAAATATCATTACCATAAACATAGCTTCAATGTAGTCGGGAGAATGTCCCACATACGTTTTCATTCGCTTTTTATTTATCAGTGTGAAGCTTCTGTCAGAAGAGTCGGCATCTTGTCTGATGGCCTTTCTTTCCCTCAACAAGATTTGTTTCAGTGGCATTTTCTCAAATCCGTCGCCATTATATTTTCTGTCAAGCAAGTTGGGGTTGATAGAGAGTTCGTCCGCTTTCAGTTTTGCCGCAAACATATATGCGCACTCCGATTTAAGATTACCGAATAGCGACTTTATCACAGTTCTCTCTTCGCTACATCTCGGAAGTGGTGCGGCCATGTTGTTGAAAGGCACTGCGCTCGGGAAGAAGCCCTTGAACACCTGCCCGAGTCCGTTCAAGTCATACGTCATGTTCTCCTCCATTACGCCCCATTCCTTCAGTTTAGCCTTGACGAGGTCCACCGCCATTTTTGCATCGTTTCTGCACACGAAAACATCTTCAATATGCCAACCGTCCCAAAGCCACATGACGAGCGAGTCGCCACCTGTAAAAGCCACGTCGCATGACACCCTTTTGCGCCCCTGGTCCTCGATGTTTTGTGGCAGGCTGTAAAACCTTTCCATGCAAGTGCGTGAGATAATGTCGTCGCCCCCAGCACGAATGTCCCAGTTGCCACTCAGGTCGCGTCCACGCTGCTCCTCGTCCTGTTGTGCAAGGTTTGCGATATAGTTAGGGTCAGACGACAGCAATTTGATATTCTCTTCGAGTTTGCCATAGATGAAGCAGACCGACTTGATGAACATGGTCAGTTTGTCAAACCCCAATTTCGCGTATGCAGGTTTCCATAGTCCGTCAATGGTCCTTTTACATTGCAGATAGACCTCGTCGGGTGTGTCGCCCCATATAATAGAGTTAGGCGTGTTCCCCTCCATGAAGCAATATCTGATAACCCCGTCGCGTTCGGGAATTGGGAATCCGTCGTCGCCAATCCACCAATCTATGAACTTTCTCACCCATGAGTCGGGGTCTGGGTTACACGTGCCATATACCCTGTTCCTTATGCCGTGTGCGTTTCGGTTGTCCGTCATGAGGTATTTGAACTTTTTGTACGGCATGTGCGTAATTTCGTCAATCCCAATGTATGCGTACTGCTTGCCTTGGTATTTTTTCTGGAAGTCGGAGAAAGCCTGTGAGTAGATGCCAAAGTGCAGTTTGCCGCCAGCATGGAAATTCCACGTCATATCATCTTTAGAGCGGTTATATTTCCCGTACTGCTCAAAAATCTTGTTCGACTCGTCAATAAGGTTTTCCAAATCGGGCTTCTCCTCACGCAGAATAACCGCATTAAAGTAAGGGTTGTAGACATCTTTCAGCGTTTCAATCAACAAGGCGAAGCTTTTTCCACCGCCGCGAGAACCGCCAAAAATGGTTAAATCGGCGTGAGTTGCGAGGAATTTTTCTTGGCAGCCAGCTTGTGCAAATACGTTTTTGCTTGAAGTGCTGTCAGCCTCCTTTGCTCTCATTTGTTGAATAAACTCATAAGAGTAAATATTGTTGCCTTGTACAGTTTTGAAATCTTCTAACTCTTGCATATATATAAATATATGCGCAAAAATAGCCAAAATCAAACGTTATATCAAATATTTATGCAAATTATTGCGCATATCGATGGATATTTATACATTTGCAAAAGACAAAATACACGTTCTAAATAGACCGATATGACAAAAGAAGAACTTTTGGAAAAGCTAATTGCTAAAGTTGGAAAAACCAGCCTTAGTGAGCGAACGCTAAGTGCTTATGCAGAGAACACGTTGAAATTAGTGGGTGACGACTCAAAAGTAGATGACGCGTTCTTGGAAGCCCATGCCTCGATATTGAAAACGATGGAGGGGCAGTTAAGCCATGAAATATCAAGCGGCATTGAGAAATGGAAAGAGGGTAATAACCTGAAGAAAGAGGGTAATAACCTAAAGAAAGAGGGCGGTGAAGATGGCACCAATGAAATATTGGAGCTTATGAAGCAAATCCGCGAAGACAATGCTGCGTTGAAAGCAAGGCTTGACGAGGCGGACAAGAAGCAAGGCCAGAAAGATTACAAGGCAAAGCTTATGTCCGAGATGCGTTCAAAAGGTGCAGAGAACGAATACATCTTGAAACAGACCCTTGGTCAGAAAGAATTTGACACAGCGAAGTCCGTAGAAGATGCTGTTGAAGAAAGCCTAAAGGCTTATGATGCGAATTACAAGTCATGCTTTGGTGACGGAGCTACGCCGCGCGGCAATTCAGGCAATGGCACTGATGGCAACGACACTGGCAGCAAGGCCCTTGACGCATTCTTTGACAGAAAAGCAGCAGAGGGAAAATTCCCGAAAGCAGAGTAGTAACTTAATATTATTTAACACTATGAGTAGCTTTAATACTTTCGGTTCGTCCAAGAAAGAGTTTGGTAGCGGCAAGAATGTATGGTACGAAGTGACAGGCAAATGGCCTGGTGGTGGCAGCGTAACCAATCTGTCTGATTTTGATGAGAATGACGTTATTCCAGCAGGTTCGATGGTTGTGTTTGACCATGCGAAGCATCAGGCAAAGATTGTAAAGGCGACAGATGTAAAGACTGCCACAAACACAGGTGGCACGGTAGAGCCAAAGACCATCAATGGTTTGCTTGAAAACGACATTTGGGTAGAAAAGGGTACGACCTATGCAACTGCCACCGTTGTATATGGTGGCAAGATTTATGCAGACCGCCTTGCCGAAGAAGTGCCTTCGGAGGTGTGGGCCGTACTTACCGAGATACATGCTATCAAAGAAAAATAACAAAAACAGGATAATCTTATGAATACAAGACCAGGTAATTATTACGAGTTGCTTGCCTTTGGCCTTGGTGACGTGACTTTTCAGCAGTTTGTTGACAGGTTCAAGACCAAGTACGACAAGGAGCAGACCGACGGCTTTGCATGGGACCCCGAGGTGCAGTTAGATTACACCTACGAGCAGCTTGAAGTTAATTTGGGCATTACCACGCTGCCTACCTATGTAGACTCGGAGAGTGATGCTTATGACCGCAGTCTTGGCGGTTTCGTTATTGGGTCAAATAAAATTCCGACTCAGAAAGCGCGTTATGCGATGAACCGCAAGATATTGCGTGAGCGCATGCTTGCTGTGAAGAAATTTGGCCAAGCCGCTTTGACAGGCGAGTCGCGTGACGCCATTCTGAACTTGATGTTTGAGAGTACAGACCAGTTGCTCCAAGCCAATGTGAATGCGCGCACCCACCAGCGTATGCGCATTTGCTCGACTGGCAAGTTCACCATTGACGCAGAGAACAACCCCCAAGGTTTGACAGGTTTGACCTTTGACTTTGGCATTCCAGCCGAGAACATGGACGAACTGAAGACCACCGAGCGTTGGTGGACAAAGAGCGAGCATGTGCAGGCAAATGAGGGTGCTGCGTCAGACCCATTGCAGTATTTGAAGAACAAGGTCAAGATGATGCGCAAGAATGGTTATCCAGCAGGTCACTTTGAGATGTCGCAAGACTTGTTCGACGACTTGCTGACACACTCAAAGGTTTTGAAGCGCATTGGTTTGGCCTTAAACCCCATGGTGACAGACGAGAGTGCCATTGTAGCTGCAAAGAACCTGACAGATGACGTGCTAAAGTCGCAGATTGAGCGCATTATTGGCTGCAAGATTGTGACCCGTGACAGTGTGGCTGCCGTTGACAAGTATGACGCAGACAGCAAGTCGTTGAAGCCCGTGTCGATTGAGAACTTTGCCCCCTGCAATGTATCGTTCGTTCCCGACGGACAGATTGGTACAATCAAGTCGGTACAGCAGTTGACAATGGACGACCCTGCCGAGCGCGTGGCATGGTTTGACGGCAACCGCACATTGCTCACCCAGAGATACAACTCTGCGACCAAGACAATGTACGTGCAGAGCGAAACATCGATTTTGCTTGTTCCGCAGATGCCGCGCTATATGCAAATTTACACAGTGACAGCATAGTTATGACGACGATAGAAGAATACTTACATGGCGTGGTAGGCTTTGAGGTTAAGGATAATGCCATAACGAGCATATTGATAGACCGCGAAGTAGCACCCGAAACAGATGTTTCGACGCTTGACAAGCGCACAAAGGATTTGTGTCGGGCAGACCTGTACATGTGGTGTGCTTCGACTCCGAGTGTGCAAGGTTCAGTTGAGGACGCAGACGGTGTGTGGAAGCACAAGGAAGGCGGCACTCAGAGTTCGGCTTTTGACAAGCGTAATCTCCGCCAGATGGCCAATGACATATACAAGTTGTATGGCGAGAACACATCATCGAGCAAGGTGGTGGTCAGAAGTTGGGGCATTGCACGCAGATAGAGAATAAGAAATGTATGAAGCAGGTAAGGTATTACATAAAGGATATATTAGAAATGTTGTGCGTAAAATTGAGCGACGCGAAAGTTGGAGCTTGCACCTACGCAGAGCATCGCCCTATCGGTATAGGCGAGCAGAAAGACAGTATATCAGTAGTAAGCCTTCCTGCGGAAATACAGAACCAGGGGGCTTATCAGAACACAGAAGTAAGGTTTGACCTGATTGTAAGGAACAGAGAGGGCGGCATATCGGCGACAGACGAGTTGCAAGAGATGCTGGACAACCTTTTGGGCCTATTCCCGATAGTAGAAGAAAGATATTCGATAACGAGTCCGAGGCTTTTGTTTAAGGGAGATGATGGCAACGGCTTTACGGTGTGGGTTGTACAAGCTCACATGGTGATAAACACAACAGACAGATTATGGCAGTAGAAAATCCGAGATGGCCTCACACCTGCAAGGTGTACAGAATGCGTGGCGTGTCGAATTTCAGCAAGGGCGAGCAAGAGATAATATACGAAGGCCCTTGCAGGAAATACGGCAACACATCAATCAGAACCTTTACAGGGAACGATGGTGTGCAGCGTGCAGACTATGCGCTTTCGATACCAGGGCAGATAAGAGGTATTTCGACAGGTGTGTTGATTGACGTAGAAGACCTTGTCGGCACTATTTGCGGTGCGATAGCCACGGACTCATACCCTACGAACTTGGGTACTACTGTGTACTTCTGTCTTCCGAAGAATTAGAAGAAGCATGAGTTGCCAATCAGATAATCTGTCAGTGTTCAGAGACGGAATGAAGCGTGCGCATGACAAGCTCTTTCAGTCGATGATAAGATGCCTTTATAATTGCGGCATATTATTGATTTCGTATGCTATTGAGCGGAAGGAATGGACAGGTTTCACAGGTAATGCTCAAACCTCGTTTACGATAGGCATTTACAACAATGGTGTGCTGCAAGAGTATGCCAATGGCGAGATGGTGGCAGGTCGCAAGGCTTTAGGCAAGAAGATACGTTTAGGCAAGCGTGTATATTTGAAGCGTCCTTTTGAGGGCCGTCCGCGTGCGGTGAAAGGCAAGGTGGACGCGACAAATGAATACGCGACCCAGACAGCCCTGGCCTTTTTGAAGTCGTTCAAGGCCATCAGCAAAGGCTTGTCGATGGTAATGACTATTGGTGTGGAGTATTACATGTTTTTGGAAGGTGGTGATGCGAGCGTGTTAACCAATGCGTACAACAAGACCCCCTCGATGCTTAACAAGATTGTTTGGAAAAGAATCAGAGTATAAACTTTTAATAATAAACATTATGGCTTTAACAGTAACAAAGAATATTGACAATCTTGGTACGATATTCTCGAGCGTGAATCAAGTTTTCTTCAAGGCTGGCGAGTTGAAAGCAGCAGACCTAAAAGCCGCGCTTACGGTAGACCTTGAGTTGCCAATTATTGAGGATAGCGTAGGATTCAACACTGGCGAACCTGACGTGACCCAAATCAAGCTCATTAACGGTAAGATTTGGTCGCAGAAGACAAAGAGAGGTGACTCAGACATTTCGTTTAATGTGGCAAGTATTGATGGCGCAGTAAACGACCTGCTTCTGAACAAGCAAAACTCAACTGTAATAGAATCTGGAGCCGGTGTACTCTCCGAAAAGACTGAAGATGCAACGGTTGTTTATGAGGGTGACGCATACGACCTCGACCCGAAAGTTGTGCTTGGTTCTCTCATATTCAAGTCAGAGGACAAGTCGACTATCATTGTGTTGCCCTATGCTCACATTGTGTCAAGTTTTAACGCTTCAGATGGTGACAACCCTGCTTACTTCAAGGTGGTTGTGACACCTCGTCCAAGTTCGGAGGGTTACGAAATTCTGTTGTTAAAAAAAAAGTAGTTGAAGGAACGTCTGACGAAAAGAAAGAAACGGAAGGCACTAAAACGCGACAAACTAAGTTGTAAATCTTAGCCCGAATGGGGCGGCGCAAGTCTCCCTGTTTGGGCTATTTTTTTATTTGACAATATGGCTAAGAAAAAGATATTAGAGCAGCCCGACGAAGATATGCAGTCACTGCAAAAAGCAGTGATGCACGACAAGGCTGATGTGGTGTATTTAAGAAAGAAAAAAATAAAGTTGCGCTGGATAAGAGGTTGCGTGAGAGACCTCATGACAGACATACTACTGAACGAGAGCAGTGAGTCGAAAGTGAGTGCCAAGTGCGCAGCGATAATAGTGCTCAACGGTTATTGGTCAATCAAGTTGTGGTATTGGCTTGTGTGGCGATGGTTCTACTATGTGAAGCAGTACACAGAAGAAGAGTATTCGCCATTGATGATGATGTGTAAAAAAAAACTGGGTGCAGAGAATTACTTTCTGCTTACCACATTGATGATAGGGATAAAGGACACGATGATGGCGATGACGAGGAAGGAGACCGAACGTATCCTTCGCGAACAGAACCAGGCGCAGCGTGGTCTTTAGGCGAGAAGCACCCCGACTTGGTGGCGAGCAAGAGTTTCTTTTGGGGACTTATAAACGTGCCGATGTGGAACTACTACTATGGCATGACACTCGCTCAGATAGAATTGCTCACTTCGGACTGCCCGATAATAATATACAACACCAAGAAAGACAAGAAAGATGGTGCGAAGAAGCCTCGAGCTGGCGAAGTAAACGATGCCATGAGGCGTTGGAAGAACAAGTATGGAAAGAAAGGCAACAAGGTAAATTTAGACTTAAACGAATATAAATAATGGCAAATCTCGGAAATCTTTTTTATGAAGTACAGATAAAGGATAGCACTTCAGCAGGAATAAAATCTATTGAGGACAAGATACGGAAGCTGAATGTAGTCATATCCCCCAAGATAGATGTTAATGGCTTGAACTCTGCACTAAGTGCTGTTTCGTCGAAGAAAGGAACGGAACTAAAGTTGACAGTGAAGGCCGACACTAAAGCTATTGTTGCCGATATAAACAGTGCTATTAGCAAGAATAAATTTACCGCAATAGTAAAAGCCAACGCTTCGTCATTGGCTGCCGACATACAATCAGCCATAAACAAGGGGTCGTATGTGGCGAAGGTGTCCGTAGACACGTCGGGCATTAAGAAGGCTGTGCAGTCGGCAGTAGGAGAGACTATTAAGGTTAAGACAACGCAAGACACGGGCAAGAAAAGCCAGCGCAGCGAGCCAGCTGCGCAGCCTGCAAGACAGGGCGCAAGACCGAGTGCGAAAAGCAGTGCAAACGCTGGCTATTTGTCGGGAGGGTGGAAGGAGAAAGTAGTAACCAAAAGTGGGTGGATTCCAGACCTTAAATCTCTTTATAGAGGGTTCTATTCAACTCCGCAAGAAGGAAGAAATTTAGCTGCATTTAGCAAAGAGGCTAAAGAAATAGCGGAGATGCAACGCTATGTGAATAGCATGAAGGGCCGCAAGCGTGCCAATATGCAAGCACGTATTGCTGCGATAAACAGCATGAAAGATTCCTTGAAAAGCGAAAGCGGTCAGCAACGTTATGTAGAAGGAATCAGACAAATGCTGAAAAATCCATACCGTGTGATGACGGTAAGGAATTTGCCCGAGAAAGGTTCTGCACGCTATAATGCTTTGGAAAAGGAAAGGGCTGTACAACGTGCGAGCAGAGAATCGGATATTAAGAATGCCTTTAAGAATGCAGACGCACTGGCCAAGGCGAGAGAAACCTTGGCTAAGATAAGCGCGTACACATCAAAGGGTGGTCAGCTGTCGCCAGAGTTGAAGAATGCGCAGTCAGCACTTAGCCGTTATGTGCAGACATTGGAAAACGCCAAAAGGGTTGAGAACAAGGAGACGCGTGCGCCACTGCTTTACAATCAAATAAACAAGGCAGCTGCGTCGGCCACCACGCAGTTGAAGGCGTTGAATGCGGAAAATGCCAAGCAAGCGCGTGTGGCAGCGGCTAACAGAGCCGCGTTGCGTGTGCCATTGCAAAAGAGTTCAGAGCCATTGTCGAGTGCTATTGGCTACATACGCAATGTAAACCGCAGTTTTCCGATTGGCAGTGCGGCAAGAGATAATGCTTACAACACGCTAAAGCCGCTGATAGCAGACGTGCAAAGATACAGGCACGAGATAAGGTCGAATGCGATAAATGGCACAAAGGCCGACCCTGCGACACTCAGCAAGTTGAACAGTGCGGTAGATGCGCTGAATGCCAAGATGCGTCAGATAGACAAGGTGGCATCGAACATAAAATTGAGCAAGCTGAATGCTGGCGGATATGCGAGAGACCTGCGCAACATTGTAAGCGAGATGCAGAATGTTGGCAGCAGAGGCGGCTGGCTCCGTGACCAGTTGCAGAACATATTCTCAATATATGGCGCAAAGCAGTTTTTGGACAATCTGATACAGATAGGTGGCGAGTTTGAAAAGCAGAAGATTGCGCTCGGAGCTTTGTTCGGCAGCAAATTGAAGGCCGATACGATGTATGCGAAGATACAGAACCTTGCAGTACAATCGCCCTTTACCTTTGGTGAACTGACGAATTTTACGAAGCAGCTTGCCTCATTCGGTTTTGAATATAAAGACATATACGACACGACAAAGCGGCTGGCAGACTTGTCGGCAGGTATCGGTGTGGACATGGGCCGTGTAATCCTTGCCTACGGCCAGGTGTTTACTGCAAAGTTCTTGAAAGGCCCTGAGTTGCGCCAATTTACGGAGGCAGGTATACCCCTTGTGCAAGAACTCGCCAACAAATACACCAAGGAAAGAGGTCAGCAAATTTCGGCAGGCGATGTGTATAACATGGTGTCGGAAAAGCAAGTGCGCTTTGAAGATGTAAAGGAGATAATAGACAAGTATACGAGCGAGGGCGGCAAGTTCTACAAGATGCAGGAGAAGCTTAGCGACAGCGTAGCTGGCAAGTGGTCGAACCTGAAAGATAGTATAGAGATAGCCTACTCGGAATTAGAGACATCGAACAAGGGTGTGTTGAAAGGTGCAATTTCCTTGCTGACGAAAGCGATATTAAACTGGAAATTGTACGGAAACGTGATAATGGGTGCGGTCGCAGCATACGGTTTGCTCGCGGCCAAGGGGCGTGTGGCTGCATTTATGAGCCAGCGTGCGGCTTCGACTTCGGCCATGATAAAGCAGCAGACCATAGCGGTTAGAGCACAGACTGAGGCGTATAACGAGCTTGTTGTTGCGCTAAACAAGAAGAATATTTCACAAGGTTTTGAGAGGAAAGATGGCTCGTGGTACAGCGGAGCCACCCATAGAGAGCGGAGAGCGGCTGGCCGAGAGGCTCGCAGACTGATACTGAAAGGCCAGAGTGCCGCCAACCTTACCCCCTTGTATATGGGCGCGCCGCAATATGACCCCACGACAGGCCAGCGGATAATAAGTGCCAAAGACAAGGATTGGATAGCTAAGTATATAACTCCTGCCGAGAATTTGAGGACCAGGATGGTTGGTCTGAACAAGGAGCTAAAGCAGATGCCATTAAGCTTTGCCAAGTGTGGTGTTGGAATGAAGATGCTTGGTGTAAGGGCGCAAATGGCTTTCCTGTCAATAAGGAACACTGCCCTTATGGCAGGTTCTGCGATTAAGGCCATGCTTGTGTCGATGTGGCCGATGCTTGCCTTGACAGCTGCGTTCAGCCTGTGGGCGAACTACAAGGAGGACGAGAACATGCGAGAGGACCATGCGAAAGACAGCATGGAGGGCTTCAAGCAAGCTTACAAGGAACTGAAAGACTTTGTTGACGCGAACCCGATTGAAATAGCGATAAGTTCAAAGAATGAAACGCAAATAGCAGACCTTGTGAACGCCTATACCGAGCAGTTGCGCAACTCGCCAATAAATGTGGATTTTGCCTTGAACCATGCGGACACTATAACAGATATGGCGGAAAGGTTGAAATATCTGAAACAAAAGGCAGAAGAAGCTGCCGAAGCTGCGAACAAGGTAAAGCTGAATGCGGCTTCGGTGTCGGACGCGATAGACGACGAGACAGACGACTGGGGTCCAGATGACCAGTTGCATCAGAACGTGAAGGATTACGTACAATCGCTGCGAGATGTGGAGAAAGAGTCTGTGAAGGTGTCGCAGGACGATATGGACAAATGGTTTGACGAACAAGGTGACCATTGGGCAAGAATAAATCAGAATAATTGGCCAAAGCAGTATAGGAAAGATTTGGCAGAATTGAAGCGAGAGCTTGAATTTTATAAGGGGATTGGTGACTCTAAGGGCTTTGTGAAATCAATAGCAGATTTTAACGCTAAATATCCCAACACCCAAAGGAATCCTTTTATAGAGTTCTATTACAACAGCTCCATGAAAGATCTGGCAGATGTTATTCAAGAAAGCGAGAAGCAATATAATACGTTCGCTTCAGACATGGAATCTGCCTCCGCTGTCATAATGGAAAGGTTGAATGCAGACTCGAGTGCCGTTGTGCAAGAGGTGTTAAGCAATGGTGAGAAAGTGTCAACATTGACTGACGCTGGGCACATGCAGATGGTGTCGTACATACAGGACTATGCTAATCTTCACAAACTTGGTGCAGAGGAGACACAGGCCATGATAGCTGAAATGGAGAGCAAGTACAGGGCTTCGAGTGATGCGACATGGCAGCAGCAAAGCGTTTCGATGGACGCACTGATGGACTTGATGCAAGAAAAGACTAAGAAGCTCTTTGAGGGGAAAGACCTGTCGAAAGGATTCAGCCAGTCGCAAAAGGAAGCCATAAACAGAATGATAGACGAGTTGCCGCAACAATTTGATGGTTACAAGGCTAAGCTGCGACAGATGTGTAATGCTGCATCGAGCGAGTTGATGATTAGGATTGGCATACGGTTTAATATGCTGAACACGCCACAAAGCGTAGTGGTAAGTAATGCGCAAGAGACCTTTCGCACGGCTTTCCCGACAGGTTCTGGTGATTCTGTGAAATACGCACACCTTGCGCCGACAGACCCTGCCATGAGCACAGACGAAATGATAAAAGGCTGGCAGGCGAACATAGAGCGTGACACGGAAAGATTGCGGTATCTGAAAACTGTAACAGCGAAGAATAAAAGGAATGACCAGGAAATAAAGAATTTAGAGAATAACATTGAGATGAACAAGGAGGCACTCAGAAGAGTAAATCCTTGGGCATTGTCTGAGACTGAAACAAAATTAAACAAGAAAGACACCCAAGCTGCTGAAAAAGCACGCAGAGCCAGGGAGAAGCAACAAAGAGAGAAAGAGAAGCAGCTAAGAGAGTATGAGAAAAAGAAGCAAGAAGAATACAACCAGCTGAAGCGTGTGAAAGATGTGTTTGAGAAGCTTCGTGACTTGTATGGCGACGTGGGTGCTTTGAATAAAATCAGAAACAGCGGTCTGTTCAAGAAAGAGTTCATACCAAATGCTGCAAAGACCCGAGAGGAATTTGTAGCGGCCTATAAGAATATGCTTGTGAAGCTGAAGGGCAGCATAAAGCCTAACAGCGACGCGCTGAAAAAGCTGATAGACGAAATAGAGCGAGAAAAATTTGACATATCGTTCCAAGTGGACAAGGACAAGCTTGACGAGCAGGTGAAGACATTGGAGTCGGCCTTGGAGAGGGCTGGCGATGCTTGGTCGAGGTTCAAGACGCTGCAAGAAGGTGGGTTTACGAGAGAACTCGCTGGGCGTTTTGCGTTCGGACAAGATTACAGCAATAAGTCGGGTGCGAACATGGCGGAAGACTTGTATGCGAAATTGGGGTTTGTCATGACTCACAATACGCCTTCGGGTGTGGAAAACTGGGACGATGTGTTAAGAATGAACTCGGAAGAGATAAAGAAAGCGTATGGGTACAATGCCGAGGCATACAGTCCTGTGCTGAAATATGTGGAAGCTTATCAGAAGGCCAACAAGGAAATAAAGAGTGAGAATGACAAGCTGTTTACGGATTTGTATAAGAGTTCGCGAGACTATGCCGAAAAGGTGAATGCGGTAGAGAAAAAGCAAGCGAAAGATATAGCGACCATTCGTGAGCAAGGACGAGGATATAATGAATTAAAAGCGCAATATGACGAGACAAAGGAAGAACTTGATTTTGCTAAAGAAGGGCTTGATTTTAAGAATTTAGAGCCAGAAAAATATAAGAAGCAGTTAGAATGGGTAAATAGGCTTGAAGCCAAATATAAAAAATTAAATGAGCTTATGGGCGAGAAGCTTCCGCCCGACGTGGTAGAGCGTCTTGTTGGCGAGCGTAACAAGCAGGCCCTTGAAGAGCTTGGCAAATTGGAATGGGAAGAATTTCAGAAGGGCAGCAACTACATGATGTTCTTCCAGGCCGTGCTGTCGATGTCGGAACAGACCATGCAGTCGGTGTACAACACTATAAGGGGCTATTTGGACAAGGCATTTCAAGATGGCAAGATGTCGGCAAAGGACTATTACGACAACTTGCAGAAGCTTGACGAGCAGAAGGAGAAGAAGGAGAACGACACGACTAAGGGTCGCAAGACTTTCCTTGAAGGCAGAAAGGGTGCAGCGCAATGGGTGGTTGACCACTACAAGGACGCCTACGAGAGCAAGATGGTAGCCTATAATAATGCTTCGGTAGGAAGGCAGAATTATGAACTAAAGAATGGCGACAAAATCAAGAACGGTGGGTCATTTTACAAAATGGCACTTTATGGTTTCAAGGCCGATGAGAAGCGCAGAAAGGTGGAAATGGAAGCAGCCAAGACCGACTTGGACGCTGCCAAGAAACACTTGAAGAAGATAGAGGAGACCTCGCAGACCATAGGCAAGATACAGAGTGACATGGGCAACCTTGGGACTATAACAGGCTCGTGGATGCAAATGACCGAAGGCAGTGTGGTAAACGGACAGTCGTCGAAAGCATTTAGGGTGGCAAGAGGTGCAAACGCGGCAGTATCGGTTGCGCAGAATTTGCTTAGTGCCGCAGACAGCTTTAATAACGGAGACATTGCAGGTGGTGCAGCGGCCATTGCAGAAGCAACTGCTGCTTCAGAAGGCCTTATGGCACAGGCAAACCATGACAGGTCTGCAAGGCGTACTGCGGAATCAAATACAGCAGGAACGGTTGCGTCGGACCTTGGCAAAAGAGCATCAAAATATGGTATTTATACGAATGTGCAGGACTTCGCGGCAAATTATACAAAGAACAACTATGGCCAGTTTAAGAATGTAAGTAATGTATTAAGAGGGATAAGCAATAATAATGGACAAGAGATAATAAACTCGATGTCCAATGAAAAGAGCAAGGAAGCATTAAGAAAAGAGGGCTTTGACAAAGCAACGAACATATCTGCTTTGGGTGCTGAATATGCTGCACTTGTTCAGCAAAGAGACCTTATGAAGGAAGCCGCAGAAAGTGAGAGACACGGCAGTAGTGGAGATGCCGCGAAAGCCGCAGACTATGAAAATCAGGCGGCAGAACTCAATAACCAGATTAACGAGTTCAAATCGAATGTGCTTAAAGAAATATACGGCATTGATTTGACGAGTTTTTCTAACAGTTTGTCATCTGCCTTGGTTGATGCCTTTAAGAATGGACAAGACGCGGCAGAGGCGTTTGCGAACAGCGTGAACAATTTGCTTGATACCATCGTGAAGAATGTGATTGCGCAAGCTGTTATCATGCCAGAGGTGGAGAAGCTGATGAAGCAGATAGAGGACACTTATGACTTGAACGACCCAGACTCAATATACAAGGTGATAGACATTATTTCGAATTGGACCGACAAGATAGGCACGAAGGTTGTAGAAAACAGCGAAAAGATATCTAAAGGCGTAAATGAGCAAACTGGAGGCAAATTATTTGCTAACGGAAGTTCATCGTCGACATCGTCGTCAATCAAGGGTTTGACAGAAGAGACGGGTTCGCTGCTTGCATCGTACATCAACGCCATACGTGCAGATGTGAGTATGAACAGAGATATGCTTAAGCAGGTGGTAGAGGTGGCCTTTCCGCAGATGAATGTGCTTGCCGAACAGCAGTTGAAGCAGTTGGACGCCATAGTGCAACAAGCGAAGCTGATAGAAGCCAATACACGCTCGAACGCAGAGGCGGCGAACAACATACAATCGGCATTGAACAGCGTGCTGACGTTGGGAAATGGCGGCAAGGCTGTTCGCATTAAGACATAAAAAAAGGCCCAAGCATAAAGCCTGGGCCAATTTTTAACCAAAAAAACCAATAAATTTTGGTGTCAATGAAGATTGACGATACAAAAGTACTACTTTATTTTTGAATTATGGATTATACGAAAGGATTTAAGACGGCAAACAGCAAAATAGGGCTTGACGCTCGAGAAAGGGCGATGGCCGACTTGACCTTGATGGGCTGGAAAGAGCAAGATGCCTATGTGCTGATATATGGCCCTGGTGCTGCATATAGTGACGAATGGCACAAGCAAAAAATGAAAGAGATAGTAGACAGAGAGGTGTTTGCCAACTACATAATGAAGGCAAAGAAGAAAGCGGACAAGGAGGCGAGCAAGGCTGTGGACAATGCCATACAGGAAGAATTTGAGAGCATAGATGCTGCGCGCCAGATGAGCAAGGAAGATGTGATGAGCGAACTTGTGCGTATAGCTTTCAAGATGCCAGCGAATGACCCGAAGCGTGCAGACATATTGATGAAATATGCCGACCTTACGCAGATGAAGAAAGACGAGGTGGACAAGGAAGAAAAGACTGTGCACACCTACTTGCCGTTGACGTGTAAGGACTGCCCACTTTACATGAAGCACAAGCGCAGGCAGAATGGTTGATAAAGTGTAACTCGGTGGTAGCAGGCCACCGAGTTCCTTGTTTGGTAAGGTTATACTCTCAAAGCACCAGTGGGACACCAATGTGTGCCGTACTTTGCATCAATTTCTGACAGGTACTTTTCGATATTTTTGTTTATTTCTTCAAGTTCGCTGTATATACGAGCATAGTTATCGTTATACCAATCTCGAAACTCTTGGCTGTCGTGGTCTTCGGGTACGTCATCGCCATATTCGTAGACAAGACCATCGATGTCGTCAATGTCGAGCAACATGCTCACAATATCTAATTCAGGCAGTCCACTTTCGTTGATGGACTTTTCTGTTTCTATTATATCAGTCATTGAGTCGTTGTCGGCACTTTTGACAATTCTGTCAATGTTGCAGTGGAATTTGTGGCGGACAGCACAGAGTTTGGAGATAAGTTCTGCCTGGTATTCTGTCATGCCATTTTCAACTGCAATTTCTTCGTTATTGAGGTTGCGTGCTGCTGCCGACTCTCTGCGGTAGTCGTATTGTCTTTGGTTGAGATATGCCATAAAAGTAGCCCGTCATGCCGATAGCGCAGCGTTTAATTCAACAGAATGTTTCAAACTCCTCCTTTGTAATTTCCTCGAATATGTCGCGACTGTCATCTTTGAAAAATGGGATTGTACGTTTGATGTAGATTTCTTCTCCGTCCTCTCCTATGAATAGGAATGCGTCTTCGTAGGGGCGATTGGGATATGATTGTTGTATGCAGTTTGGTGCTTGGTGTACTTTGCCATGTATTACCTCATCGTCTGTAAGGCAGATTTCATCACGATTGATGCCGTGTTCGACATCGACGAATGTCTTCAATATGTCTGACGGGATTTCGTTAATTTTTCGAACGGCGATTTTTTCTTCGCCAAAGTCGGTGCTCATATAGAGTGTTTCGCCGTCCTCATCGCCTGGCTCGACTTTTTCGTACATATCCTCAACCCAGGCTTCAGAATAATTTAATTGTTCGTTGGGGTGACAAAGCTGCCCGTAGTCATCTTTGATATAGATGTCCCAATCGCAGAGGTCGCTGCCGAATGCGCCATTATAGATTTCGCTGTGCTTACACAACAAAAGTTCTTCGTCTCGTTTTACACAAGTGTCAAAGACCTTAGATAAAAATAAATCGGTAGTCATAAATTCTGATTTTTTTGTGATAAAATTGATTTGATTGATACAACTTGTAGAAATTATGCTCACAAGAGCGTTTCAATCCTCAACCCTATCAAGGGGTGAGGATTGAAACGCTCTTGTGAGCATAATTTCTACTATTGTAGATAAAGAGTCGAGAGTTAAATCTCGTGGTAAGCCCCACCCCATGACGGTGGGGCTTTTTGCTATTTGATGGGTTCTATTTCTACTGCCCACGCTGGGGTAGTATAGTCCTCGTTAGCGATTGCGTAGTAAGTATCGCCTACGCGAACGACTTCAAAATAGTAGTCATTCTCGTGAGCTGATAGCCACTCTTTGTAGTCCTCTGAGCCAAGTTTCAAAAGGAACTCATAAATAGCTCCTTGGTCGTCTTGCTCTGATAAAGACTCGGATTTCTCGAAATAGCGAGGCTCTACGACCTCGTAGATAGCCTCTTTTGCTTTAAGGTCTGATGTCAACATATTGTTTATAAGTTTATGGTTCAACAAAATTGTTCAAAGTAGTCTTTAACTTCGGGTGAGAGGTTTCGTAGTCCGCAACAAATATATCCAGCAGTCATGTCGACAGAAGAATGTCCCATCATTTTGGATATGGAGTAAAGGTCAGCCCCTCTAAGGTAGAGGTTTGTGGCGAAAGACCTGCGTGCGGTGTGTGATGACACAAAGCTGCATTTGTTGGACGTGGAAAATCCTCCCCTCCTGTAAAGCGTGCATTCGGAGTCGATACCCACGCTTTTGCAAATATCCCGTAATATGCGGTTGAATGTGGTGTCGGCCATAGAGGTATCTTTGATGGCCGACAAGTCGTCAATCAGTCTGTTAACCATAGGTGCGATGGGGACAATAGCCTCGACGTGTGTCTTGATGGACACGTATCTTAAAAAGCCCTCCTGTGTGATATTTGCTTTAGAGAACTTCAAGAAGTCGGAGTGCCTTGCCCCTGTAAGACAGCCTATCAAGAACATGGTTTTAACGATACGTTCATTTTCGGTTGTGGGATTGTAGCTGGACACCAATTTGATTTCGTTGTCTGAGAGGAAAACTTGCTGAGAAGCCTCCTTTTTGACGTAGATGGCATCTTCCCAATTTTTGGGTAGCGTAATCTCATCTTCGTAGGTGCGCAAGACAGACTTTAGCATTGCGCACATAGTGCGTGCTGACGACTTGGCCATGACCGACTTTAGAAAGTTTACATAGTCGTAAAGGTTGGACTTGGTCATGTTTGTCCATGTGAAGTCGCACCCTGTGGCGGTTACGAACCTTTCTTTGGTTTTATCTGCATAGTTGGGGTATTTTTTCCGGTATGCATCAAATAAGGTTGTTTTCATATATTGGTTTTATTGGTAATAGTACCATCACTTGTAGCAACACAAGTAATGGTCGTTCCGACAAGCAGTTTAGTCGGGCAGTTCGTCTTGGTCGAAAGTCAGTCCTTTCTTTTCGCAGTATTTCTGAAGTTTCTTCTTGAAATAGTCAGCGAAGAACATCATGAGCAGTTTGTGCAAGCCATAGGCGAGTGGAATGCCGATGATGAGTGCTGCAATATACCAAAGACCCCCGAAAAAGAGAGCTGCAATAATAAGGACGCAAATAATAGCAATTATAGTCATGATGGTGTGTTATCTGTTTTCGATGTTATACTTAGGCATTTCGTACCAATAGAACCTCTGGTAGAAGTAAATAGAGGCTATGTAAAGGACGATGAAAAGAAGTGCAGCATAGACTACTGCACCACCCCACCCACAGGCGGAGACGAGAAAAACAGAGCCAATGCAAGCAAGGAAACAGATGGCGCATAGTGCGCCACAAACAATCATGCCGTAAGCTATGGGCGTGATGCAGTTATCACTAAGGTATTTCTCCTCAGTGGTCCAGCCTTTATACTTTTTCTTTTTGTCGGATAGGGTTTTGTACTCCTCTTTTAGCTCGCACGCCTCGTATGCGCTTAACAGCCCGTACTTGAAAATGGCGCTAACGATTTCCTTTGCCTTAATTTTGGGGGTCGGTTCTGAGTGCGATTTTGCCAACTCTTCAATGTCCTTTGATACCTCAGAAGGTAATCCGTTTTGAGCAATATAGTTACGGAGTCCTATTCCTGTCTCCTTGCGAAACAACTCATAGGTGCCGCCATTTGAAGAATTATACGTCAAAGCGTAATGATCATCTTCTATCAGCAAAGTGTCACCATTGTTATGCGTAGCACTTTTATAGGTGTATTTCAAGTCTATGGCACCGTATGAGTCATAGGTCTCAGCTACTAGTAGTAGCTTACGATAATCTCCTTCACTTCTAAATTTATCCAAGAACCTTTTGTTATAGGTATCCTGTATATAGGCAACAGACGCGTAATAAAAAAAAATCTCATAATTGGTTTTAATTGGTTAAACATGGTTAGTGGCATGGAAGTAAATCCGCACCACTAATGATAGAATGAAAAATATTATCAGCGTTGTTCTTTATCTGTACTAATTGCAAATATAGTTGTTTTTGTAATACGGAGGGTGTGCGACAATGCCATTTTTGGCGTTGTACGTTGTTTTTTGCATGTGGGAGGGTAGTTGAACCCCTCGCGCTGCCTTGTGTCAGCCCACCTTTTGTTCTGTTTCGATGCCGATTTGCATTAGCACCCTGTTGATGGACAGGTAGTCGAACTGCATGAGGTCTATGCTATAATATTCGTCAATGATAGCGGATAAAACCCCTTTTTGCGTGATACCTACCCCGATGGCCTTGAATGTAAGATTGTTGACAATGTCGTGCAGCATGACAGCTGCACGGAAATAGTAGGTGTGAGCCTCGTGATGTTGCAAGAACGTTTCGATGGCGCACATGTCCTTGTCGGAGATGTCGTTAAACATTTGGCGATGTTCTTCGGATAGTTCTAATAAACTTTTCATGTTAATTGGTTTTAGTTGGTTTGGAAGGTATGCAGCACATGACAAAATTATGCTGCATTTTAATCACTCGTCTATTGATAGTGCCTCTATTATTTTGTTCAGATTTTGTAAATCGAAGTCGTCTAAGTAGAACCAATAATTGTAGTCGCTATATACGATTACTATTCCTCTATTTACGGATATTCTTCGGATTACGAAATTTTCATTACTATGCCTTGTCTTTAAGTGGCCGTAGTATTTTTTGAACTCGTAGTTATTGCCCTTGCTTGCCACATAGTCGACTATTGCGTGTTTTGTTCTATGTAACAAATTAAGGTAGTCGCGATTGTTCAGACGGAGTGTTTTTAACAGAGCTTCTTTCATAATAATTGGTTTTAGTTGGTTTGTGTTCCTGCCAAGTGTTTAGTGACTTGGCAGGTTAGGACTACTTACGTTTGATGTAGAATTCGAAATCGTCTCCGCTCTCGTAGATGTTTTGTGCGTTTACGTATCGTCCGCAATCGCGGTCGCATTGCTCAAAATCTTCAGATGCTTCGTTTGTGAAGTAGAACTCGTAATCTTGACAATCGCGCACATTGTATGCTCGGAATGCCTCGCAGCAATTACTTGCGAGCAAAATACCCTCGTCTTGCATTTTTTTGCAAAGTTGCTCGAACTGCTTTACAAGTTCCTCCTGTTCGCTTGTTAATTGAATGAGTGCATTACAACCTTTGATAGTGCGAGAGCCATTTTCGTCGACAATTTTGTATTCGTTGTAAGACAGGCATTCTTCTTTTGTTTGGTAGATGTGTTCTCTGTCGGGTATTTCGTCACAGGTGAATCGGTCATGTTCGTAGTCGTATTTGACAACTTTTATATCCGACACTTTTTGTGAGACAGGGCACCCGTGTTGGAATGTCCAAAACACGTCACTTTCATACGAGTCTGTAAGTTTTTTGAAAGGACTACGTCTGTCACAGGCAATATGTTTCCCGCGCTCAAAATCGAGCCTTGACGCATAGACTTCGCTTTCGTCAATTACGATAATTTCGTCGCCTGTAACGACTTTTGCGGAGGTTATTGCGTGCACAGTCTCCGGGGACTTGCTATCTCGCTCGAAAACGGTTTCGACAAGTTGAACCTGTATCAGTTGACATTTTTCTTTGTCGAAGTAAAATGCTTCATTAGTAGAGAAAATTTCGCATGAGTTTTCGTTGTAGGTCATCATAATTGGTTTGTTTTTTAAGTGGTTAAAAAATGGTTTGCCGTGTGGGGTTAAGCCCACACGACAATAAAGTTAATCATAGTCAGGCTCAGTCAGGAAAACATCTGTAAGGCCATCTCTGTTTATTGTAATCAGTCTATCGCTTGGCAAATAAGAGAAATAACCTTTAGCGACCTTGGCGAATTTAACGAACATCGGTCCTCTCAGAATTATTTGGGCATTAAGCGATGTTTCTACGCTTTGCTCAAACTCGGTATCGTAATGGAACCCATAATCGTCATTGTCGGCAGTAGCGACCACTTTTTTTGTGCCTTTTGCGAGCCAAAATCTGAAAAGAGTGCAGTTTAGAGCGTTCTTTTCTATTTTTTTTGCCTGTAGTGAAAAGTCCTTGAACGACTTGCTTCCTAACTGAATATTTACTGCCTCCGTGCCTTTTATTCTATTTATGAAACGAGGCACATTTGGATAAAAAACAGGTGGAGCAGCAAATCTAAAAGTTTCTTTGTTCGTCAAAATGTTTATTTTGTCGCCTTGTGAGATTGTAAATTCCTTTCCCAATTTTCTGAAGATTTGATAAGGAATTATTATAAATCCGACATTGTTGCCTTCAAAAGCGAAATCTTCTTTTAAGACTATATGTCCGTCTGTGGCGAATGCCTTGCTTTCGTTGAAATCTAATGCGATGTAATTACTATATTCATTGGAGATATTACGCAATGAGATTTTTTGAAGGGTAGGGATTTTTGGGAAAGATACTTTTGCGGTTTTGCTTTTTTCTTGTAAATCCATAGTTTTATTGGTTTTAAGCGGTTGATAATATGTTTCCTCACGTCCGACAATGGACGTGGGGAATTAAATGTTACTTACGCTTCATGTAGAGAGTGCAATCCAAGGAATATGCTGGAATATAGACCTCGTTGTTAAAGGCTTCATGTTTGCGTGACACTTCCTCATAATCTTCGAAATCGGGTTCATCATAATCGCAGTCCCATTTTTGGATATTGCGGAGGTTGTACGCTTGCATTTCGCCATCGCAGTCAGGCAGCAACAATACGTTGTTGTCTTTGAGTTGCTGAATTGTCTGTTTCAGTGTGTCGAATAACGCTCTTTGGTCGTCGTCGAGCATTACGAGTTTGTTGATACCGACACGCTTTGTAACGCTGCCGTCGGCATGTTTTACGTCATACTCATTAAACGACAAGCACTCTTCTTTTGACTTGAAGATGTTTGTTTGTGGAATGCCTTCACAAGTCCAAGTCCTTTGTTCGTAGTCGTAAACTACTTCCAAAGGTCTGAGGTCTATTGTTACAGGTTCTCCGTCAACGAAAATCCATGCTTCGTCAATGCCACTGAATCCGTCGGGACGAATGTAGAAAGGCGAGCTACTAACTTCATAGCACGCTTTTTGTTCTTTTTCGTAATCCTCGACACTTTTATACATCAGTATAGGGATTTGAGTGCTGTGCTCTTTGCCGTCAGGACCTTGGAGAATGGTTGTTACTTCATACTCCTTGTCTTCAACACTTTGACGGGTGGCAATCAATTTCTTTATTGTCACTTCTGTAAGAGTTCCGTCAATCATCGTGAAACCTTTTGCGTCGCAGTAAATTTTCATAATTGGTTTTGTTTTAAGTGGTTAATAAAATTTATCGTTGCTTGGGCGTGTGCAAATACGCCCAAGCATTGTTATGCGACATGCCCAACAATGGTTTGTTGGACGATGTCGCCATCGTCATTGATTAGGTAGTCATCGAATTGGTCAGCGTATATTTCGGTGTAGTACTCCATCGTTTCTTTGTCGTTGTTGTTTATATCCGTTTCGCTGTTAAATTCCTCATCGAGGATTAAATCCTTTAGCCTTTCGGCATAGTAATCGAAAAGGTTGCTCCATCGCAGTTTCAGACAGTGCGACAATAGTTTGTCAGCCTTGTCTGACAGGCCGAAAATGCCTTTATACTCTACGAGTGAGTCCACAAACTTTTCGTAGTCAACGACATCGAGGAAGTTGTAATTATAGAAACCTATGCTCCAATCTTTAAGAGAGTTTCTAATTACTTCTAACTTTTCACCTACCCAACCCATAGCGGATTGCTCTATGAGTTCGTAAAGTCTGTTTGAAAGGCTGTCGTTTTCTTCGATTACGTTTAGAAGTTCGCTTGTACTGAGTTCTGATAAATTTTTCATAATTGGTTTTGTTTTTAGTGGTTAAAAAGTTAGCTGTGCGACAATAAAGCCGCACAGCCTACTAAACACTACGCAGGTTGCATTACGCAACCTTTTCAATCATAAGATTTTCAAGAAGGACGTATGCAGGGAATGCCTTTTTATCTTCCATTGTGGGGGCGATGTAGTAATAAAGTTCGTCCCGTTCATCATCAGACAAGTCGTTCAAGTCCTCGTCTGTGCAATACAGCCCACAAAGGGCTTTTTCCTCGCAATACGCTAATACACACTCCAATGCGTGTTCTTCGTCAAATGCAAAGACTTCAAACATAGCTACATTGTAGCCTGCACCTGTCCACAGGTACACTTTGAATTTCTTGTCTCCACATTCGTTGTTATTAACTACGTATGTCATAATATTTGGTTTTAATTGGTTTATAAATTGCAGGGTGCGCACTTTCGACAATGCGCACCCTGTTTTTAGTCGTTTTCTTCTTCTTCTTCGTCGTCGTCCTCGATACCCAACCATTCTTTGATGGTATCAAATTCGAACCACATCATGTCATTCAAGTCGGTTGCGTCAATGCCATCGGGATAGGCATCTTCGAGAATTGATTCAAGGTTGTCGAATTGTTCCCATGACAATTCATTTGCATTTTCCTGAGCACCACCCCAAAAATCGAAATGGCGCAAACTTTGTTCACTGAAAATCTTCATCTTATTGGTTTTAAGTGGGTTAAACAATGTACCGACACACCTTGCAAGAGGTGTGTCGGTTTTTTACATCATTTCTTCGAGTTCGTTCTGAACCGACAATAAATCCAAGCCACTGAATAGTTTATTAAGCCTTTCATAAAGTCGCTTACATGCCTTGTAAGTCTTTAAGGCTTTGATGCTATCGTCGCTATAACCGAACTCGCTGCAAAAGTCCTTAAAAGTATTCTGTGCAGCGTATGAGTCCGACAATATGCAGTTTAGTGCGTTTTTATAGTCGGATTCGTCAAGTTCCTCTTTTCCGTTTCGCCAGTCATTGTAAGATGTCCAATAACTGAAATATCTACATTTTCCGTCATACGATATTCTAACCATAAAACGGTAATGGTGGTTATATCTCGATTCGTCTTCAGGAAGACGATAATCACCATCTACAAGACGTGAAGACATTTTTACCTGTCCGAAACTGAAATTTAATGTAGCTTTCATAATAATTGGTTTTAATGGGTTGATAAAAAGCTATCGCCTGCAAACCAAATTGCAGGCGACATTCTTAATCGGTTTTTTTGGAAATCCTGTACAACAATTTTGTTACGTGTACAAGCACAGGAATTGCTGTAACGCACAAAGCCAGTGCGTTATGTGTGTATGCTGCAATGAACATACACAAAAGAAAGAAATAGTACATAATTGGTCTTTGTTGGTTTTCGTGGTATTCGGGTGTATCAAGCACCCGAATACATTTTAATCCTCTACGACATAGGCGTAATATGTACGCTTTTGCGGTTCTACCTCAAATAAAGAGATGGTGTAAATAGCACCATAAAAAACCACGTCAGCAGGAATCGCGGTATTTAACCCATCTCTTAATGGGTTTTCTGTAAGGTAATATGCGGCCATATTGTCTACTTGGCCGCAAAGAGTTTCCATTTTGCCGAGTTCGTACGGGTTGCAGTAAAAACCCTTATTACCATTTTTTACATTCGCGATTCTTTTCAGCAATTCAATAGCTTTCATAATTCTAAAAATTTATTGGTTAATAATCGCACGCACGTACACGTCTCCATATACGCACGTGTTATGTGTCAGGTGGTTAACCATTCCACCAAAAATAAATTACTCGTTTCTCGTTGTATTTCGTCGTTTGTCCGTTCTTTGCCATAAAGGCACGGCCTAAAACCCCTACACGAGGGAAAAGTTTTGCCCTATTTTTACCATACGGCCCAATTTGGGCGCGTGCACTTTTGTTCCTTTCGGATTTTGTGTACAAAATAGGAAGGTATAAAGCCGTCAAAATTACCCGAATCAATTACAAATGCGTTTGTAATTATGTATTTAGATTCAACCTATATAAAACGGCCAGCAACGCACTAAAATAGCACGCGAATAGTTACGAAGATTCGGCACGCACCCCGAACTATTAAAGCGAGTGCGTGCAAGCCTGTATACATTACAGGCAAACCAATATTTTTGTTACAATAAGTCAAAGAGCGAATTTGCCGTACCACCTCCATACAATTTGCCAAAGATTGTGCATAAGTAGGTAGCCAACGCGGCTATTATCCCCACTTTGCACGCCCTTTGTCAGCTATCAGCCAACGCGGCCGATGTGCCAACAAATTGCGGTTAGCAGTCGTGCAAGCACTTAAAAAGTGCTTTTTTAATATGTTGCGCCCTAACTCCGAATCGAACGGAATCCGCATACCATATAGGGCAAAAATTAGACCCCCCAAAAAATGGGAGGTCTACAAATTCATGCAATTTTAAGGAGGTTTTCAGCGTTTGCCCTCGCTATTTCGGAGGGCAAACCACATTTGACGAGTTCAGCCACCATTTTTGCAAGTGCTTTTTCTCTTTTCTCGGTTGATTTAATTTCTTTTGCAGTGCGTGCCTCAAAGTGTTTTTGCCACCTTGTTGCGTTCGCCTCTTGCTGTCTTTTTTCTCGCAATAGTTGCACGAGTATGTTTATATAGCTTTGCGGGGTCTTGTTGCAAAGTGTGTAGCTTTTGTAAGTTACACCCCCCACACATTTAATTACCTCGCTAACTATTTCAGCATTTCCGCAAAAATCAACGCAAAAACGGCCGAAAGAGTTAAACCCTATTTTGGAGGGTTTAATTTCGAGTTCGTGCAAAATGCTGTAAAGGTTACTTTCTTTGTCTTTTGCTATCTCTCGGAGTGCCTTAAAAACTTCCGTAGGTTTCGCAAAAAAAGCATTTAATTCGTTAGTTGCGCCCCTCTTAAGGGTGCTTAAAGTCTTTACTTTATCCATGATTTTGTAGTATTTAGTTTGTAATTATATCAAAGAAACGGAAATAAAATACTACCTTTGCACGCGTCTATTGCAGACAACTGCCGATTCGGTAGTTTTCCATTATACGCGTAATATAGCGCGAA
>OQVZ01000111.1_pt1 | contig 28354 bp, 14 predicted proteins | sample 1691571 | NCBI WGS metagenome assembly OQVZ01 (sample SAMN03418261, study PRJEB22391) | human gut metagenome | biome: human-gut; feature: organic feature; material: feces | host: Homo sapiens | place: Tanzania | collected 2013-01
TGGGGGTCCTTTATTTAAAGAAGGTGGAATTATGATTAAAAAAGAAAATAGAGGTAAATTTACTGAAAGTGCAAATAGAGCTAATATGGGTGTACAAGAGTATGCTAGGCATATATTAGCTAATAAGGAAGATTATTCTCCAACATTAATTAAGAGAGCTAATTTTGCTAGGAATGCAGCTAAATGGAATGCTTTTGGTGGAGATTTAAATACTTATGGTGGTACTTATAATGGTGGTCTGGAATATATAGATAATGGTGGTACACATGAGCAGAATCCTTTTAATGGTGTACCTATGGGCACTGACAGAAATGGTACTCCTAATTTAGTAGAAGAAGGAGAAACTATATGGAATGATTATGTATTCAGTAATAGACTTAAAGTACCTGAAACATTAACAGATAAATATAAATTAAGTAAAGATATAACCTTTGCAGAAGCTAGTAAGAAATTAGGTAAGGAAATAGAAGAAACTCCTAATGACCCTATTAGTAAAAGAACATTTAATTCCTTTATGCAGGATTTACAACAATCACAGGAAGAAGTTAAAGCTAAGAAGGAATTAGCTAAAGCTAAGAGACAATTTAATAAGTTAAGTCCACAAGAACAATTAGGAATACTTAATGGTACTCCTGTACAAGGAGATAACACTATGTTATCTAATCCTAATGAAATGGCTCCTAATGAACCTCAACAATTTGATGATGGTGGTTGGATGTTTGATAATATGTGGGAAGGAGCACCTGAATATCAGAATAGTTATTTAAAAGGTAATATTCCTTATTATCAAGGTAAAGTAAGTAGCAAGGGTTATAGTGTTAAAGATATAGAAAGTACTGATAACTATAAGAACTTTACCAAGTATGCCTTAACATTACCTGATAGTCATAATTATTGGCAGACATTAAGTAATAAAACAGGTAAAGATGTTACTTACTTAAAGAATAATTATGATAGACTTAGAAATGATGGTAAATTAGGTTGGGTACATAGAACTCCTAAGTTTAATAATATTAGTACTCAAGCTGATACTCCATTTACTATATACCAACCTTTAGATGCACTTGGCAATCAGAAACCATTTAATATGTTATCACCTTATGGTATGGGATATAGTGCAAATGATATAGTACCTTTTAGTGATAGAATAGATGCTAATGGTAATACTGTTATAGATTTAAAGAATAAAGAACTTATATCAACAGACACTAAAAAGAAAACTAATAATAAAGAAGATAATAGCTTATTACCTACTTGGATGAGATATGCTCCTATTGTAGGTTCTGCTATAGGAGCAGCAAGTTCTTTATTGAGTAAACCTGATGAAAGTAGTGCTGATGCAATATTAACTGCTGCAAGAGAAGCTGGTCAATATACACCCATATCATTTAATCCTATTGGAGATTATATACAATATAATCCATTTGATAGAGACTACTATATTAATAAGTTAAATGCTGAAAGTGGTGCAACTAGAAGAGCAATAATTAACCAGTCTAGTGGTAATAGAGGCAATGCTATGGCAGGTATATTAGCAGCAGATTATAATGCTCAGAATCAATTAGGTGCATTAGCTAGACAAGCAGAAGAATATAACTTAGCACAAAGACAGAAAGTAGCAGAGTTTAATAGAGGTACTAATATGTTTAATACTGAAGGTATGTTTAAAGCTGATACTGCTAATCAAGCTGCTAAGATGCAAGCTAGAAGTACTTTATTACAAGGTACTATGCAGGCAGAAAGACTTAGACAAGCTGCTAGACAACAACTTGCAGCAGAGAGAAGTGCTAATCTTACTAATCTGTTTAATAATATTGGTAATATTGGTAGAGAGAATATGAACTTTAATATATTAAATACTAGTGCTGCATTCCCTTGGGCTATGACAAATAAGGGAGAATCTAAGTATAAATCAAGAAAGAGAGGTAACAATGGCTAATTATAGTTTAACAGTTAATTCTACATTTAATCCATACTCCTTACAGGAGCTACTTCCTATATATCAAGCTAATGCTCAAGCACAATATCAAGCAGAAGAAGCTTTCTCACAATTACAAATGAAAGCAGACCAATGGGAAAGGTTAGCTAATAATGCACAAGATGCTGATGTTTATAGTAAGTATAAATCATATTCAAATCAATTAAAGGAAGCTGCTAATGATGTACTTAATAATGGTATTAATGCTGCTAGTAGAAGAAACTTAATGAATATGAGAGCACAATATGCTAGTAACATAATACCTATTGAAGAAGCTTATAATAAGAGACAACAACAAGCTCAAGTATTATGGCAAGCTAGATTGCAGGACCCTACATTAATTGCTCAAGACCCTAGTGAATTAGGTCTTAGTTATTATATGAAGAATCCTACTTATACTCCACAAAGTTATAGTGGTAAGTTATTAACTGCACAATCAGCACAAGCTGCACAGAATTTAGCTAAGACTTTAAGTAGCTATGGCAAGGGAGAACCTATTGATAGTTATACTAATACATTTATACAGAAACATGGTTTAACTAGAAATGATATACAAAAGTATCTTAATGGAGAAACTACTGCTACTAATAAAGTATTAGGTGCTATTTATCAACAGGTTTATGACTCCAGTCAAATAGGTAACTGGGCTAATGAAAATCAAAGAAGACAAGCAGCTAACTTTATTAAACAAGGTATGTGGTCTGCTATAGGTCAAGATACTGTTCAAGCTATGGAGAACTTTGAAGCTAGAGAGAATTATAAGTTCAAGCAACAACTGGATTTATTACAAGCTCAGCAGCAACAAACAAATGATAATTTACCTATAAATCCTACACCTATTTATACACCAGAAGAACAGAAAGAAGCTGATGAAATGAGAGAGAAATATAAGCAGTATTTCTATACTAAGAATGGTAGAACTTATTTAAGTCAGAAAGGTAGAGAAGAATATGAAAAACAAACTACTACTAATGAACCTGTAAAGTATGATTCTAAAACAGGTAAATGGTACTATGTAAGAAGTTCTATGGTACATAGTGGTATGCAAGGAGAAGTATCAGGAAATAAACAATATGTAGCAAAAGGAGCTAAAATAGAATATGAGGGTAACACTCCCGTAGTTAAAATTAATACTGGACAATCTCAATTTAGAAGCTTATTAGATTCATTAGGAGCGCAGAAATACTTAGGTAAAGGTAAAAACTGGCAACCTGGAAATGTAGGTAATTTATGGAGTAAATATATAAGTACTGGAGTTAAAGGTGATGCTAAGAGATTTATGGAGTATAACTATGCTCTTAATGAAGACCAACAAAAAGCTTATAAAAATGCTATTATAACAGCTAACTTAGGTAATGATAAAGTATATGAAGCTAAATTTAATAGAAAGACTCAAAAATTTGAGAGAGGTAATTCAATAAATTTATCAGATTTGGCTACTGATGAAAATAAATATACTATTACTGATATTAGAATGAGTACATTTGGTAATACAGCTATTGTTCAAGATAAAAAGAATGGTAAAGTTTATAGAATAGCATTACCTAGTGGTATTAATTATGTAAATGAAAGACAAAGGGATGCTGCTTTACAAGCTGCTAAACAAGCATCAGAAATAGTTTATACTAAAAAATTACCTAATGGAAAGACTGCTACTCAAACAGAGATAGCACAAGCTGAACAAGATTATAAAAATGCAATTAATTATGCTTATTTATATCAGTCACAGTTAGGTATTCAAAATACAACAAAAACACAGGAATATAGTCCTCAAGGTTACTAATTAAATATTAATTAATATGGTAAAATTTAAACAGCAAAAGCCAGCAGATATAACAAAGACTGGATTACAGAATTGGAGACAATTACAACAACAGAATGCTATGAATCAAGCTGGTGTAAGTGATGATTATAATAATTGGAGAAATCAAGCTTTTGCCTTTAGAGGTAACAGTTTATATAATGCTAGAGAGGCTGCACCTCATGTAGTGCAGTCTCCTCTTTATAATACTGATACTAAATTAGGGGAATCAATGTTCGATGAGGATGTTTATTCTCCTGAGCAATTTCAAGATGCAGCAGATGTAAGAGCTGAAAATCAACCTTGGTATGCCCAATTAGGTGCTGGTATTGCTAAAGGGGCAATACTTGCAGGTACTACTTTTCTTGATGGTACAATGGGTTTATTGTATGGTGGTGCTAAAGCTATAGAAGAAGGTAGAGTTGGAGCATTATGGGATAATGATTTTTCAAAAGCCATGCAATCTATAAATGATTGGTCTGAAAGAGAATTACCTAATTACTATACTTCTCAAGAACAAGATGCTAGTATATGGGATAAATTATTTACAGCTAACTTTTGGGGTGATAGTTTTATTAAGAATTTAGGATTTACTGTAGGTGCATTCTATAGTGGTAGTTTAGAGGCAGGAGCTATAAGAGGTTTAGGTAGATTAGCTATGGCTGGAGCAAAGAATTTAGGTGCTACTATAAGCACTATAAAGGATATTGCTCAAACTACACAAGCTACTGCTTCAATTTTAGGTTCCTTTACCAGTGCTGTTAATGAAGGTAGAATAGAAGCCTTAAATAATAGTAGAGAATATTATAAAGCAGTGTCATCTGACTTACTTAATCAGCATAATGAAAGATTAAAATCCATACAAGATAATTATTATGGTACTGAAATGTATAATAATCTTGTAGCACAGGAAAATGATAATTATAATAAAGCTATGACTAAATTATCTGAGGATAGAGTTCATATGGGTAATGTGGATTTAGCTTTAAATATTCCTATACTTACTATATCAAACTTAATACAATTTGGTAAGATGTATGGTAGAGGATTTAAAACTGCTAGAAGAGCACAACAAATAGAGAATAATATTGGTGGTAGAGGAATAACAGGAACTTTAGGTCATTATGCACCTGAAACTACTAAAAAAGAAATATATACTGCTGCATTAAAGAGTCCTGTATCAGAAGGTATGGAAGAAGTTAATCAGCAATTAGCAAGTAATATATCTGCTGATTATTATAAGACTGATGTAGATAACTATTATAAAGCACTTACTGACCCTAATAATAGACAGGAAGCTAATTCTTGGTTAAAAGCTTCTATGCAAGCTTTTACTGAAACTATGGGAGACCAATCTACTTGGGAACAATTCTTAGTAGGGGCTATGACAGGTGCTATGGGTATGCCTAGATTTAGGTCATTTACTAAAGAAGGTAAATTTCAAAGTCCTATTACTATTGAAGGGGGTATTGTAGGAGAATATAGAGATGTTACTCAGAGAATTGCTAGAGAACAAGCTATAGCAGATAAACTTAATGAAAGAGTAAATTCACCTGAATTTAAAGCTTATTATGATGGTTATGTAAGACATCAAGGTTTTCAGAAAGCAATGAATAATGCTACACAGAATAATGATGAATTTGAATTTAAGAATGCAGAGAATTCACAATTAATATCAGATATAACTATGTTTGATAGTGTAGGTAAACTTGATGATTTAGTTGAAATGATTAATCAAGGTCTAGGTGATACTTCCAATGAAAACATAGAATCTATTATTAAAAATACAGGTAGACAAGTATCTAAGGATGAACAGGTAAATCAACTTACAGAACAGTTAAATGCTAATCAACAGGCACAAGCAAACACTAATGATGCTAGTGAACTTGTTAGATTAAAGCAGGAAGAAGTAGATATTCAGCATAAAATAAATACTGCAAAAGATTATTATATAAGTCCTTATACTGATGAGAATGGTAATAAGTTATCTGATGAAGAAATAACCAATCAGATGAATAAAGCTAAGACTGAATTCTTAGATAAGATTAATGAATATAAACAGACTAAGAATGATTTAATTGAAGCTTCAAATAATACATTAAGTGATGAACAGTTAAATGAACTTATTTATTTAAAGAGTAGTCTTAATGACTGGAAAGAAAGAGGTTCTTCTATCAGAGATAACAATAAGGATACTATATCAAAGATTATTAAGCAGCTTACTGATGTAAGAACTATACTTAATGATAATAATACTAAACTTACATCTGAGAAAGATGCTAAGGAATATAATAGTAATAAGAGAAAGCTTGATGATATAGAAAATACTATAAAAGTATTAGAGTTATTCAATAATAGTGAGAATCCAGATTTACTTATATCTAATGAAGGTCTTAATGTAAAGGCTCTTAAAGATATAGCAAAAAACTCTTTAGGTATTGATGCAGATGAATATAATAGATTTAGTAAAGATTTAGATGATTTAATTAAGATAGGTAAAGCTAGAAAATCATATAAGGAAAAGCTTATTGAATATATGCTTAATCCTGGTAAAATAGATGAAGCCCATGCTAATGTAGATAATCAGAATCAAAGAAAACAGAAAGACTTAGATGTAAGAAGAATACTTGATAAAGTTAACAATGCTACTACTTATAAGGATATTGATGATATATTTAAAGAAGAGAATATTGAAGATGCAAGTATATTAACTAATAATAATACTGAATTAGGTAGTACTTATGCTAAGTCTAAAAGCTTTATGAATAGTGTTAATAATGCTATTGATAAACTTGATATTGATGATGAAGACAAAGCACAATTAAAGACTTATGCACAAGAGAAATATAATAATAGTACTTCTTATGAAGAGTTAACTAATCCTGATTATCAGATAACAGATAATGAAGATTTATTAACTAATGATTATTATACTCAGCAACTGAATAATGCTATGGTTTCTGCTATTAAAGATATGTCTGATAAACAGTCTATTCCAGATGATAAGGAAGTAGAACATTCAAAGTTTACTATTGATACTAATGGTGAGAAGACTGGTGCTGATGATAATTCTACTGCTCCTGTACAGGAGAAACAGGATATATTATCACCATTAAGAACTGCAACAGAAAATATTAATAGACCTAATGCAAAGAATTTCTGGGATAAAGCTAATAAGATTATAGATAATTATAATAGTAATAAAGCTACATATGAAGAAGTTAGAAAAGCTATTGAAGACTTATATAACTTATATGCTAAGGAAGTAGATGCTAAGACTAGAGATTCTCTTTATGAAGAAGTAAATAAAGTACTTAATAGTATTCAACCTGATAGACCAGTATTAACTGAGAGACAAGAAGATACTAATAACTTAACTGAGTTAAAAACTGATGTAGAAAATGTAGAGAAGTCAGCAGAAAAGTATTATTATAAACCTGCTATTTCTGAGTATGCAGCTAATACTTTTACCAATTTTGATATAGCTAATCCTAATTATAAGGATATTTATCAGTATTTAGTTAGTAAAGGTGCATTTGATTATGTTAATAAGGGTAACTTAAAAGTAGGAGATGAACTTACTTTAAAGCATGAGAAAATAGGTGATTATGATGAAGTAGTAATGTATCATAATGACCAAGTGGTAGGTATATTACCATCTACAGCTACAGCTATAAAAGGTAATTATGTAGGTCTTAAAAATGTTAGAGAAAGAGTAATAAAAGGAGAAGAAATAAAACTTAATGTCTCTAAGATTATGTTGGGTCAGTTTAAATATACTGAAGACCAGACAAGACCTATTAAAGACCTTATGAATGGTGCTCCTATACAGTTAGGTGTAGTTAGCAACAGGGAGTTAATAACCAATAAGGATCTAACTACTGAGAAACCTTATAATAGAAGTCAGGCTGATGGTAAAGTATATTTATTATTAAAGAATAGTAGAGGTACATATTCTCCTAAACCTATTAGAGTAAAGCACTTTAATGAAGAAGAATTTGATTTAAATAAATTAAAGGATACTAATAATTCTAGAGCAAGAGAAATACATAGAATTATTGATGAGTTAAGTAAGACTACTAATCCTGATAAATGTACTGAATTATTCATAGATTTATGTCAGCAATTATATTTACCTAATAGCTTCCATATGAATATATTCAGCTATAAAGGTACTATATTCCTGTCTCTTAAAGGTGGTCCTCAAGGTACAAAGAATATTAACTTAGAGAATAATACTGGTAGCTTTACATTAAATGTAGATGGTTCTATTGGCGGTAGTGCTGCTACTCAAACAGACCCTACTCATGTTTATAATGAAATACTTAAGTATTTATATTCATTAAATACTCCTTTTAATATTGATAAGAATGAGATTAATAAGGGAGATTATAATGAGAAATTAGTTAATGATGATATACTTTATACTCACTTAGTAGATACTCAAATGACTAATAGTTGGTTTACTACCAATTATTATGATGAAGAAGGTAATCAGAAAGATGCTATTAATCCTAAAGGTACATTCTCTCCTACAGGAAATAAGGAAGGTATTAAAGTATCATTAGGTAAGAATACTTACTTTGTAAGAGATGGTAAAATCTATGATAGTAGTGAAAGTGTTGTAGTACCTAAAAGAGCTGATTTAATATTTGATTTAGCAGCTGCTTATGAACTTAATGGTAGTGCAGTAAATGGTCCTTATATTTATAATGGTATTACAAAAGTTAATGGTCATTATATTGATGTTACTCATAAATCTTATGCTAATGAAAAGCAAAAACAGATGTATGAAGATAATATGAATGGAAGACCTACTACTATAGATAAAATGAATCATACTTTAAATAGATTAAAGGAAGACCAAGCTAAAGTTAAGAGATTAGATAATGGTAGACCTGATAATACTATTGAAGGTAGAGAAGGACATGTTTATAGAATACTTGAAGAAGATGGTCAATATCATGAATATGAAGGAGTACATAATGTAATAGGTGAATCTTGGAAAAGAGATGAGAATCAAACTCCTAATACTTTAGCTTTACAATATGGTCAGGAATTTGATGATTTAATGAGACAGGCTTTTGAAGGAGATATTGATGCTATACAGAAACCAGATAATATGCCTAATGAAATATTTGAAAGATTTAAATCAAGAGCTAAATCATTAAAGGAATACTTTGAAACTAATGGTGAGATACCTATTGCAAATGGTATAGTTGTATTTAATAAGATTGGTGATAAGAGAATTGCTGGAGAGTTAGATTTATTAACTTATAATAAGCATACAGGAGAATTTAGATTCTATGATTTCAAGACATCTAAATATAGATTCTATACTGATGAAGGTAAACTTGATACTCATTATACTACTGTATGGCATAATAGACAGATAAGAAGTACTCAAGAGCAATATACTAGACAATTAAGTGCTTATAATGACTTATTTACTAGTAGATATGGTACACCTATAGCTAATATGGCTTTAATACCTTTAATTATCAATTATAATGATAAAGGTGTTACTGCATTTAATGCAGAACCAACAGTCAATATTACTTATCAACCTAGTGAATTTATGCAAGGTACTACTGTAAGTACTCCTAAAACAGATAACAATACTATTCCTGCAAGTAATGTTAAAACATTAGAGTTACATAATAGTAAAGTAAAAGTAGATATTAGTACTTTACCTGTAGTAACTACTATTAATGGTAGTGAAATTAAAGCTTATGTAGAAGAAGTTAAATCTACTAATAATTCTACCAAGAAGATTACTACTTTCTATTCTCCTTATATGGTATTTCCTAATGGTGAAGTTACTTATATGAATGGTAGAAGAGAATTACTTACTGATAAACAATTAGAAGAAAGTAAAAGTACTTGGGCTAGTACTATTCAAGCTAATAAAGCTGCATTTATTCAAGCAGGTTTAGTTAATGCTAAACCTCAAGAAGAAACCAAACCAGAAACTAAACCAGAAGTTAAAATTAATTATGATACTAATAATGTATTTATAGGTGGTGAATTTGGTGCTGGTACAATGGATATTAGTAATGGTTGGAAGGGTTATAGTAGTGACCCAAGAAGTTGGAGTAAAGATAAAACTGTTCCTGTATTTAGTGAAGTTAAGTCAAGATATGATGGTGTAATAACTATTATATCTTATAGAAATGAAGATAAGTTTGGTAATAATAGAGGTATTAATGGTATTATTATTAATATAAAAGGTACTCTTACAGATTCAAATAAAGAATATATAAAGAATACTTTAATTAATACTGATTTTAGTAATAGTAAAGAAGAATTAACTAAACAAGTATTAGAAATATTAAATAATTCTAATACTAAAGCTATAACTCCAGCTACTTCTATTAATGTTGTAGATAATACCAAGCCTAATGCTACTCCTACAGGACCACAGAGTGCTGAGGAAGATTTATTAAAGGCAATGAGTTTACTCAATACTTATAATAAGGAAGCTCCTGATGGCACATTGGGTAAAGAAGAAATAAAGCCTAGAACAGATAATGAAGAACAAACTGGTAGAAATGCAGATGGTAATATTACAGTAGATAATCCTGAAGCATTAAAGAAGTGGAATGAATTAAGTGATGATACTAGAGACTTACTTAAACTTATGAATATGAATGAAACAGATTGGAACAATATGTTACCAAAGCAAAGAGAATCAGAACTTAATTGTTTAAGCTAAAATAAAAAAGGGAGAAGGTGTAAACCTCCTCCCTTATTTTTTATTTATACCATCTTGCTGGTTCATCTGGATTTAATGAATTAACAATCTGTTTTCTAAATGGTAATAAATCTAAACCAATCTTTTCTGCTTTTGTATAACCTTTATATATACCACTGTCAACAGTAGTTGTATATACAGATGGGTCAACTAAATTTAGTACCTTTCTTAATTTATTTATATAAGACATTGATGCAAATGGAGAACTAAAAAACTTTAAACCTTCATCAAGCATTGAAGGACTAGGTAATAATACACCCATATCAGTTCTTAATCTAAGTAAAGCATAACTTGACATTCTTGCAAACCAAGGTTTATGCTTACCATCATCACCTCCTGCTACACCTAATGCAGCAATAATAGCATATAATGACCAATAGAAACCTAATTCAGTAAGACCCTTCTTTATATTACCCTTCTCAATATCAGATAAATGTTTCCATTGCCTGATAATATCAAACTCTGATTGTTTAATATCTTTCATAGATTGATATATAAATCTACCCATAGTCATATAATAACCTTCAGTATAATCCTGTAAATCATAATTATATTTACCTCTACCAAATCTATTAAGATATAAAGGTCTCATCCAATTTCTATAGAACATTACAAGTCTTCCTGCTGCTCTTTGTTGTAAGGCATTCTTATCTTCATCATTATAGATACCATAATTCATGTTCTGAACTGCTCTATTCTGATTACTGAATTTAATAATATCTTCTCTAGTAAATTCACTACCATCCATTTTAGTAATACCTTGTTTTACTTGCAATTTAGCACCTAATTTAGGTTTATCCTTATTAATAGGAACTACTTCTAGAGCATCCCATAAATCAACAGGATTACCATTTTTGTCTTTTAATTTATATCTTAATGCTAAAGCAATAGCTGCTCTATGTTGAACAAAATGGTCTCCTGCACTAGTAGTAAACCAAAGGGCATTACTATTAAATAGTCTTGAAGCCCAAGTCTTTCTATTCCATTGTACATCTCTTACACTTGACTTATAATTCTGAGGAACATTGAATAATTCACTAAATAAAGCCAGTTTATTAGTTTGAATTCTATTACCAAATTCTCCTAAGAATGCAGGTAATTCTTTAGCATATATAGCCTCAGCTTTAACTAATTCTGAATGATTAAAGAATCTACCACTAGTAGCTTCAATTCTATCAATAGTTAAGTTCTGTAATAAGTTAGCAGTACCAGTAAGAACACTTAAAGCTGTAGTACCTAATGATGTCATTCTATTTAAGAAATCAGCACCTTTAGCTACATCTATTTTACCTAAAGAACCTTCATCTTTATGTGTAATACCATAAACTTGCATTTCCATAAATGTATTTAATTTCTGCATGAAATATGTAGAATCTCCTTTCTTAGTAAGTACATTATGTATCTGTCTTCCTAATACATTAAAATGCTCAGTTTTAGTCTTATTACCTTCTGTCTGATTAACTTTTCTTTCTGCTAATACAAGTCTTCCTACTTCAAGAGTATCAATAACTTCATTCATTCTATTAAAGTCATTTACCATAGCCATATAAGCTATCATAGAAGAAGTAGTATCAAGAGATAAATCATTCATATCCTGTAAATCCTTAGTATAATATACTGGTAATCTCATTACCTGATTACCTTCAAAGTCCATTACTACAGATTTATCAAGATACTCAACATCATCTTCTCTTCTTACAAGAGAATCTTTCATATTCTCCCAGAAGTATTTACCTTGACTAGATAATGAAGAACCAGTAAATCTCTGTAAGAAATCTCTTCTTATCTGAGGAGCTTTACCTACAGATACACTAGATGAATTAGGTAATACACCATCAAGTTTAGACTTTAATTCCATTATATAACTATGGTATTCTTTCTGTGCTTCTGTAAGTTTATTCCAAGCAGGATTAGCATATTTCTCTATAAGAGGTCTTCTATTACCAAATTTATCTTTATAGGTATTTTCTTTATACCATTCATTGATTTCATTATCTCTTGCAATCTTTTCAAATCCTTCAGGGTTATCACCATATTTCTCTTTTAACTTTTTAAAGAATTCATTCTTAGCATTCTTATATTTACTCCACCATATCTTTTGTATAAAGTAACCTGTAAGATTACCATTTTCATCTCTTTCATACATAAAGGAAGTATTAGTTACTCCTCTACCTTCAAGTTCCTTAGCTTTAGCTTGAATTTCTTTAGCCATTTCAATAGTATCAAGTCTAGCTTCTCCTTTTTGTTTCTTTACAACTTGGTCATAAATCTGTAACATAGGGTCAGAAGAATCTGCCATTGAATCTAACCATCTATCAGCTAAAGTAATATCTCTATCCATAGAAGTTACTAATTCTTCTGCTGTATAAGTTTTCTTATATCTATCTCTACCAATAGTTATAGCTAAGCCATCACCAACAAAAGGTCTAATAAACTCAGTAAACTTATCTTTAGCTATCTCATAGAAATCTGATGATAAATCCTTTATTATAATATCATTCTGATTTAGAATATCTCTAATATTCTCTTTAATACTATCATCTCCTTCTCTAGAAGCTTCATTCATTTGTTTTCTAATATCATTCATAATGACACCATATGAATTAAGATAGTTTCTTACATTTCTAAGAGCTTTAAATTCTTCTTCTTTTGACAGTTCACCACTACCTATTTTAGCCATTCTCTTTTCAAGATTACCAAGAACACTAAGACTATTATCCATATATTCAAGAATACCTTGTATCTCCTGATGATTCTGTAAATCTGCTTGTAATTTATTTATAAATACTTGTTGAGCAGCACCAAAATCTTTCTTATCACCATATACTTTCAATCTCTTTAGCTCTTGTTCAAGAATTCTTTCAAGTATCTTAGCTGATTTATTAACATTACTTGTAAGATTATATAACTTAGTATTATGTTCTTTAGTATTAATATTCATAGTATATCTGTTATTTACTATATCATTAGCTAAATTATATACTTGAACTTTAACTTCATTAATTATTTTATCAATATCATCAGTATTCTTATCTTTAAATTTATCTTTTACTTGATTAAGATACCTATCAAATAATCTTTTATTAGGATTAAATACCTCCTTATCATTAAGTACATCAGCCATAATCTTACCTAATGCTTCTACAGCCATTAAGTCAAGATTATTATTGTACTTATTCATATAGTTCTGATATTCATCACCAAAGATTCTTTCAAGTATATTCTCATCACTAAGCACATTAGTCATTCTATCCTTCAATGGAGTATCTACTGCTTCTATTGCAAAGTGAGCAAACTCTTCTGGTAATACATCTTGACCTCTTTGTCCCTTAGCTACTCTAATTAAAGTTTTTAAGCCCTTAGCAGTAGTTAATGCACAATCAAAATCTGTTATACCATTAATTCCTTGATTTTCTTCAAGTTCACTTAATGCACCGACTCCTATACCCCAGTCAGATAATAGCTGCTCTAATCTCCTATTTAACTTACTATTGAATTCAATCTTATGAGCTATATCTTCTTTATTTTCTCTTATAGGTTTTATAGAAAGTTTTACTTTATCATCTACATTAGTTATTGTTGCAAAAAACTTACTTCTATAAGGACTATTCCTATTAAATGATACAGCTTGTTCCTCTAGATTCATTACATTAGTATAATTTCTAGCTACAGGACTATTATGCTGATTCAAATTTTTTAGCTGGCTAAGCTCATCTTTAAGACCATCCAAGCCAACTTTATACATTAGGTCTTCCATTAAAGGATTACCTTCATTATCATATCTAACATTTGGAAATGCTTTACTAAACTCTGGAGATTTAACTCTCTGCCAGTAATATAATGCTTGTTTAGTATTTCCAAAATAACTCTTTAATTGTGTAAATAAAGAGGGGATATTCCCCTCTTTATTTGTTGGTATAAATGTACATTTACTCATATTAAAATCTTGCTATTACATTATCACAGAATTTATTTCCTTGTTCATCCTCTGTTATAGGAGGAAGACTTTCTAGTTTATCAATAGGTTTTTGTTCAGTATAACCGTTTTCAGCAGCTTTCTGCTTAATTACAGCAAGTAAACTTGCTTGTGCAGATTGTTGCTGTTCCATAACAAAATTAGCCATATCTTGATTATCTGTAATATCTGTATTATCAACATAATCATTAAGATTAGCTTTATATGATTGTGGTTTAGGTACTACTGATTCCATATCTTCACTAGCATTACTATCATACTCTACATATTGATTCTTTACTCCTAAAGGTTGTACTCTCTGATATGAAGCTATTAAACTATTAGGAGCATTTACTCTTTCAAAATATAAGTCAGCTCCTTTATAATTAACATGAACATAAGGTAAATATTCAGGAGTCTTTTTATCATCAAATGGTTTAGCAATCTTCTTATCAGCCATAGATGAATTAAAATCAACTTTAACATCAAAATTTTCTGTTTCAAGATTAACTTCACTTACATAAGATGCCCCAGTAATATCTGGTACTAATGTTCTATCATCTAAGTGATTTCTAAAATATTGACCTATAAAAGTAGTTACATCAGCTTTCTCAAAGTACATATCTTCAAGAGTTTCTACATAATTACCAGTATTCTCTTTTACTGCTACAGGAGCTAAATGACTAAATCCATTAGGACTAAAACCTAAACCTTTATAATTGCAGTAAAGGAATAACTTAATAGCCATATCCTTACATTCATCATTAATGTTCATAAGTGTTTCCCAACTTCTAATATAGTCTTGCTTCTGTATATCAGTAATTCTACCTACATTGCTGAAAGTAAGAGATGGTGCTGGATTATATTTAGTAAACTTATTATACTTTACTCTATTTATAATAGGTAATTGAGATAACTCTGGATGAGCCTTCTTGAAAGCATCAAACTCAGCAGGGAATTTAGTAATATAATAAGCTCTTTCAGATATAGGATTACCATCCTCATCCTTATAGTTATATTCACTAGTTTCTGCTAACATATAACTAATAAAATCATTATATATACTATTTCTCTGCTTTTCATTTAAATTACCATATCTAGTCATGTCTTTTATAGCACCTATAATACTGGTATAAGTATTATTATAGTATGGAAAATACTTTCTAAATAACTTCTCAGTAGATTCTACACCATAAGTAAAGAATGCCTGTAATATAGGTAATGGACTATTAATAACACCTTCTTCTGATAAATTAAATGAGAGCAATGATGTTCCTGTAAGAGAGTAATTAGCATCTTTCATAGGAGCTTCCAATACTTTTTCCACTTTCTCAATATTAATTATATCTGAAGAGATATAAGGTCCTGCTCCACCATTTTGAGTATCTGCTCTGGTAGCATTAGTAAATTCATTCAAATCACCTGCTAATTTATTAAGTCTTGCAAACATAAAGCCTACTTTTAATTGATTAGCATAGAATTCATGACCTTCACTAGTATTAGCAGTATCTGCATCTTTTCTTGCTATAATATTACTTGCTAAGTCTTCATCTTTAAAATCATAATCTTCTATTTTAGTATAGTAACTATTAACATTAGTACCATTATTATAGTTCTTATACTTATTAATAGTATTAATAATAGCTTCTGCTAATGATACTCTATTGTTTTGTACTTCTTTTACTATATCTCTTATAATAGGTTGATTAATTATAAGTGACATAGTATTAATTCCTACACCCATTCTTAATAATGCAAATGCACTAGAAGCAGTAATTTCATTGAAGTTCATATCACCTGCAATAGGGTCTTTTGCATTATCTACAAAGGCTGCCAAGAAACTAGCAATATTTCTGGTAATAAACTCATTATCTGCATTCTTAATATCATGTAAAGAATTATATTTATGACCATTAAATGTCAACTGATATTCTTTATTAATACCAAGTTTAGTCTGCTGCATTAATGCATGAGAAGCATTATTAGTAGCAGCCATAGGAATAAGTGATGCACCAGACATATTTCTTTGATGAAGAGTAACCCAAGTAGTAGGTACTAATGGATTAAGTTTCTCCTTATATTCATCTGCTAAATCATTAAGTTCATCAAGACTAAGTTTCTCAAGTCCTTTTAAACCTCCTAATTTAGTAAGAGTTTCCTTATCAACATTATATAAGATAGTATTAATTCTAGCAGCCTTTTTTGGTTTATCAAAACCACCAGGTTCTAGAATACTCTTAGCAGTATCTTTATGTGATAATACACTCCACATAAGGTCAATCATCAAAGAATCTCTTTGTTTCTTACTATTAGCCTTTGCATTATTATAAATACTTAACTTGTCATTTCCTTCTATTTTATCAAAATCATAGTCATATGTACTAAAAGAACTATTTATTAAGTACTTGGATTTGTTTTTATTAAACCATTCAGAGAATCTTGTTTGAGCAGTTTCAGATAAATTATATCTCTTGACATTATTATCTTTCAACCAGCCTTTAAATTCTTCTGCTAAATCATTTAAATCCTCAGAATCTAAAGGTTCTCCTTCAGTTTGTTCAGCAATATATTGCTGTAAAGCCTCACCATAATTCTTATCAATCTCTTCAAGAATATCCTTACTTGATTCTAACTGATAAAAATCATCCCAAGCTTTCTTAATGTTATAGTTATTCTTAGTAAATAAACTATGAAACATTACATAAACTTTATCAACATCATAATCAGAACCTGCTAAAGAAGTAATCTCTTTAGGTAATATAATCACACTACCTACTTGTCTAGGTAAGAATCCCTTTATTCTAATATGTTGCATAGAATATTTATCCTCAGTAGGAACTCTATAACCTATTACTTCTCTATACTTTTCTGGTACTATATAATTACCTTTACTATCTTTCTTGTTAATATCAAGTTCATGAGTATTAGGGTCTAGTAAAGCATTATACAATTTTTCTGTTGGACAAGGAAGATAAGCTTCAAAATATTTAATAGAACCATCTTCATTATAAACAATTTGAGGCTGTTTACTTTCATCAAGACCAAAAGGAGAAGCTTGAATTAATGCTCCACCATTAATCTTCTGCTTAGTAACCCTATTTTTCAATATACTGTTAAGTAATGCCTGTATTCTTAAAGTCTGTGAAGGGTCTATAAGAGGAATATTAAAGTTACCATTCTCATCAAGAGTTAATGCTCTAATTAAGTCTGTTCCATATCTAGGATTACTTCTTACTTCTCTTATAAGTTCTTTCTCAACTTCATGAATATCATTGAACTTATCAGATACTTCCTTAAAAGCTTCTTGAATATTAGCAGTATTGATAGCATTAAAATAATTCATCCATTCTTCCTGTGTAAATTCCCTATCTTTATATTTTAATCTAAAGTTAGGGTCTCTATTAGGATTCATATCAGAACTAATCAATCTTCTAATCTGAGTACCTACAAGTTGAACCTTGTCAATACCATGCTCAGGAGTAGATGTCTGAATACCATAATCATTATAATCAAATTCATGTACTACATTTGGATTTTCTTTACCATTAAGCCTGGTAACATTTTCCAGGACAGCCATAGCAGAAGCATAATTTGTAGCATCATTAAGATTAATTGTACCTTGTAAACCATCCTTTACAGCACTTTCAAACATAGCAGAATCTATATTATTCTTTACCATAAAGTCATTGAGAGCTTGTAATTTACTTGAATGAAGTATTTGACCAAACATTGCTCCTGTAAGGAGAAGGAACTCTGAATTCTTATGTTGAGTTGGAACTTTTATAATTCCACCCATTCCATCAGGTTGATTCTTCTGAGTATAAAGATATGGTTTTCTTGTATTCCAAAGTACTAAGAAATCACTTGCAGTCCACTTATTATTCATAATATTATTGTAGGCTGTTTCTTCTGCATCAGACCACATACCTGCCATAATTTGAGTAGACCTAAATGATGGTAATGTATTATAAGCTTGTGCATCTGCTACATTGACTTTATTAAATATAGACATAATAGCAGCTTTATCATAAGCAGTAAATGCATCATCCTTATCTTTAACTCTGGCTTCAAGTATATCATTAATACTATCCATACTATTAGCAGGAAGAATATTATCTTTGAGATAAATAACTCTTCTTGCAGTTCTTCTACTTCCATCATTATTTACTAATACTGGTTTACCTTTCCAAGTAGCAAGAGTATTAAGTCTTTCTGCTGGAGCATGGTCTTGCTTATTTCTCTTTTGGAAATCCTCAAGATTTTTATAATAAGCTAAATCAGTAGTTGTAAGTTCAATAAATTGAGAAGTAAAATAAGTACTATTCCAGAACCATTCTCTCATTCTATCATTCATTCCTTCCTCAGAATAAACATTTACATGCTTAAATCTAGCATTCTTCTCTGTACCAATTCTATCATAAAGACCAATACTCTTATAATGTTGAATGGCTTCATTAAATCTACTATCCATTATAGACTTAACAGTATTTTTAATTAAGTTATCAACTTCATCCATAGATATCTGTTTAGCTTCATCTATAGCTTGAAGAAATGTCTTACCACTTTGACCTTTCTGATTTAATTCAGGGAAGAATTTAAATTCTGCACCTCCCATCTTTTTACCATTCATATCAAAGTTAGCAATAGGGTCTATATGATTATCTGTAGTAGCCCTTTCTTTAACAAGATTGATTCTATCAATTTCCTGATATACTAAGTCTTTAAATTTATCAAGTAACTTCTCTTCATAACCCTTCTTATATCTCTTGAATTTAATAAACTCAGCAGATTGTGCATCAGATAACATAGGCACTTGATAATAACCATAAGTTTCACTTCCACTTCTATCTGCTGCACCAGTCATATACATATTATATAAGGCTAATGTAGCATCTAAATCTGTCCAAGCATTATATTCTTTTCTATTATATTGAAGGAGTACTACATGCTTTAAATTACTTCTTACTTCTGCATTATTTTCAATTTCTTCTAATATACTATTTCTCCATTTACCATTCTTATTAAACCAATTACATACTCTATAATCATCAAGTACCTGTTTATAAGTATCTTCTCTCTGTAACTTCTTAATAAGAGTTGTTACATAAGAAGGATTGATATGAGCATACATAGTTTTATCACCTTGCCTTACACTAGATTCAATAGTATCTTCATCTACTTTATTGATTACTTCAGCAATATTATTAAATGCAGTACCATGAATATTAAGTAAATCTGCATATTCACCATCTTTAACCTTCTCATTACCTTTATTTAAGTCATAATAAATAGTTCTTAAATTACTTAATAAGACATTAACTGCTGGCTTGAAAGCTTTATTATCTAAGTTAAACTTTAATGCATTTTCAAGTGTTTCTGAATCTACACTAGCACCTAACATATTCATAGCTTTCTTAATTCTTGCTATATTCTCATCAGTAAGATTTTCAGCAATAGTTTCTCTGTCTTCAAATATATCAAGTAATTCATTAACTAAATCAAGACCTACTTTAGCATTCTTTAATTGAATGTCTCCATTCTTATCATAAATACTATCAGTAGTAAGAACATTACCATATTCATAGTTATCTCTCCATTCATCAAAATAATGTGAAGTACCCTCTGCACCATTAATAGACATTACTTTAGTACTTGTAGAAGTATCACTATTAGTACTTACTTTCTGAATGAAATAATTAACATAATCCTTTCTATATGCTCTATAAAACTCAGTAAACAGTTGATTATCATTATTTAATTCATTAATAATCTGTTTTACCCAAACTTTCTTTTTACTAAGCTGTTCAAGCATAGGAATCATATCCTCAGCACTAACCATATTTCTAAGAGCCTGTATTAATTCTGAATGTACATAACCTGCATTAAGATAGATATTATCTCCTAAATCATCTCTATCAACATTGCCTGTAGAATCATATCTTACCATATTACCTATGGCTTGTCTAACTCTAGCAGTAAGACTATCAAAAGTAGCTACCTGTCTAACATCAGTCATCCATCCATCTTTCAAAGATTCTTCTTTTTCAAATACATCTCCTTGATTAGTTTGTTTACCATCCTCATTGAAAGTATCACTATTTTCTTGTGTATTAAGTACAAAGCTGCTATTTAAGTTAACAGAAATACCCTCAGTTAATGCTAAGTTTCCTAATGATTCTTCTGCTAATACTTGAAAGTTATTAAGTACATTTTGAAAAGCTTTAGTCTTTCTTTCTGCAACATTTCTAGCTATATTAGTAGCTATCCTATCATCGAGATTAGGTTTAACACTTAATATTTGTTGCTTTTCTATAGCTATCTTTGCCTCTAAAGGAGCATCAGCATATACTTGGAAAGCTTTTCTTACTTCCATCATAATACTCTGTACACCTTCAGACTTAATAACACTGAATCTAGTAATTTTCTTTCTACCAAATAATAAATCATTTTTAACTTTAGGATTAGTTTCTGCATTAATTTTGTCATTATAAGCAGCTAACTTTTCCTTTAATTTATCATTTACTATAGATGAAAACATTCTAGTAATTCTTTCTACTCTATGTTTTCTTTCTATAGGAGACATTTGTCTAGCACATCTAGCTAAATCATCAGCATATGATTTATCATCTTCCTGTATAGGAGCCCCTTCTTGTGTAGAAGTTGTATCTTGTTTCTGATATATAGGAATATTAACTTTAGAACCATCAGTTTTCTTTGTAATAGTCCTTTCTCCTACTTTAATCATATCTCTACCTACATTATCAAGAGCTTTAATACCTTCGTCTGATATAGAACCCCAAGTAGAAACTTTAGCTCCTTCTGGTATTAATTTAATCAACTCTTTAAACAGAATCTTTCTTTCTTCTTTAGTAGTAGGAGTAGTATTTTCTGCATTATATTTAGCTCCTTCTTTAGCAGTTTTAAAATGTACAGAATAAAAATTATCCTCTTCATCTTTAACTAATTCAAAGTAACCTTTTGAATGGTCTTTGAGATAAACTCTTAAAGTTTTATTTGATTTTGTAGAGTCACTTTTCCAAGGTTTATTATGTTGTTCTACATCTACTAATGACTTATCTACATTATTAATATTCTTTAATAGAGTATTACTCTCCTGTACAGGAGCCATAGAACTCTGTTTACTTTCAATTTGTGATTGTATGAATTTCTCCATTTCATCTTTTGTAGGCATTGTAGGCTCTTCACCATCTTTAAAATTAGCACTTTGCCAAGCACTAATCATAGACCTTACCATATCAAAAGTTTGCATACAATCATATTTGTCTTTAAACTCACTTAAGAAATTCTGTACTATTTTAATATTATCTCCAGTGAGTAACATACAATGTATTGCCATATTCTTTATATTTAATTAAATTATTTGTTTGCAAAGATACAACTTTTATAGTTAGTTGCAAAACTTTTTAGTAAAAATTAAAGGTACTATAAACAAATCGCTTATAGTACCTTCTCAACATTATTAACAATTAAAACTATTGAACAATGTATTTAGTATTATCAATAATAAGCCATTTAATGGTATTAATATTGACTAATCTTACATTGTTTTCTGAATCTTCAATATCCATATCAATACACTGATACTTACCATCTCTAGATTCAAATTGAATTTTATATCCTCTAAGAACTCTATCTTCTCCTTCAACAATCTTAGGAATAGGATTATTCATAAGAGTATAAAGAGTTTTCTTAGCCCAATCTGCTACACCTTTCTTTGAATTTTTAACCTTATCAATTTCTTGACATATTTGTTCAGCCAAAGTATCTACTTCTGTTTTAAATTGTTTAGCACTTTTAGCTTTATCTTGCTTCTTAAAACATACAGTAAATACCTTACTACTATGAATATTCTCCCATATACTTCTAATTCCAGGAGTGCCATCTTTCTTGTCTTCTTTAGTAACTTTTACTTCTGTAGTATACCCATCAGCAGTATTACAGAAATTATGAAGATAATCCTTATCAATAGCTACTTCATTCTTACTTTCAAAGTGTTCAAGAATAACACTACTACCAAGAATATTCTTTACTCTATAATGAGAACTTTCACTAAGAATATCACCTTTTTTAATTTCTTTTTCAATCATAATTCCTTTTTCAAACATAATTATAAATATTTATTATTAATAAAATTTTGATGCATTGGATGTGCTAAATCATACATTTGTGGGTCAACTATCTTGTTATCTCTAAGTTCAAAGAAATGCTCCCAAGCCTCTTTAAATCCACACATATATAATTCTGTCTTAGTACTATTAGGTAATACTACTCTAGCCTGTTGTGGTTTCCAACCTTTTTCAAGAAGCTTAAAATAAGTAGCCTCTGCTGTAAGAAGATGTATCATAAAATCATACTCAACATTTTTACTAGTATAGAAATTATCATGATAATTCTTTTCAGTATAAGTACCTTCTTTTATAGCTAACCAACAAGGTTTAATAAATGTGACTTCATTATTGAATTTGCCTTTACCATAATTACAATATCTTTGAGATTCCTGAATAAAAGACATTGTTCTATGTCTTACTACTTCATGACTTACAGCTCTATTAGTAATAAGTTTTACTGTATATCTTTTAGGATAATTATCCAGATTTTCATCTCCAAAATCTAAGTATTCTCCTACATAAGGTACTTTATCTAATATAACATGCCAATGCCTATAATTAGTAGTAAAGTAAGCATAATTATCTACTGCTTTACATTTAATCCATTCCATATTATATAAATTACAAAAGATTAAATCTTCAGCAAATGTCTTAAGTAAAGTAATAGGCATCTTAAAATGAATAGTACCAAATTCAAGTGGAGCATCATGCTTATGTTCTTCTAACATATTTACAAATGGAGTAGCACTAATATCTGTAATTTTATCTTCACTTTTATAAGATACTCTAGCACATTTTTCTATATGTTTATAAATACCTAACAAACTAAAATCTGTTTGATTACAGATTTCATAACTTTGATTAATTAACTTCATATTATTCTAAATTAATACATTTATCATCAACTACCCAACCACTTAAATCATTAAGTTTAGTTTGGAAATTATTAATACTCTTTCTATGTTTATATTCTTCAAGAATAGCTCTAATCTGTTCAGGAGAATACTTCTGAGAATCAAATGCTGTAAGCAATTTATTATCATCATTTTCATCCCCTTCACTAATTTCAATAGTAGTAGTCTTACTCATAGTAATACTTACAGTAACATCTACTTTAATTTTCTTTGGTTCAGAGTTTAGTTCATTAAGACTTCTTTCTTCACTCTGCATTAATGTTGGTGTATTACTCATCACTAGTTTCTTTTAAATTATATAATTCTTTATATTTATTAAAAATACCCCTAATTACATTTTCTCCTATAGGATTTTCTCTTTTACTATCTCTTTCAAGACATACATCCAAAGGTACATTTGTAAAATCTTTAATTTCAACTACATATTTATCTTGACCCCCTTTAAAAGCATCATTCACCATTGCAATTTCACCTTTTAATTCCCCACTTTCTTTAGGATTAAGATTCATTTCATCAATGATAATAGTATCAAATTGAAAATTCATAGCAGATATCAATATAATACCTTTGCAAGCTTTAATATAATGCTCTCTTGCAGGAACCCAATATTTACCACTCATATTTCTTAAATCATCTCTATTAATTCTAATAGAATGTTCTGGGTCTTTAAGAACCTCTTGTTTAGCCCAAGTACTCTTACCACTGGCAGGAATACCTCTTGTAAGAATTATCTTTTTCATTTTATACTATTTGATTGTTCCACGATAGCCTCTTTAAGTTCTTTAAACTTCTGAGATACTTTCTTATCTACTAAATTATTTTCAATAAATGCACAACTACAAGTATATGTCATATAAGCATCACATATCTTCTTAGCCATATTATAAATAAGTCTTTTCCTATTATTCCCCATAATCAGTATGAAACATATTAATATAATTAGTAGTAGTAAAAGAGGCTAAAACTATTACTTTATTATTTTTAATTTCAATATTCTCTTTTTTAATTTTAGTCTTTATTACTAATCTAGACATAATATAATCTAAAGTATTCATTACTTTAATAATTTAAGAACTTCTTCACATTTATGTTTAATTTCTTGAGCATAATTAGCAGCTTCACTACTATATTCACTACAATAATTTATAATATTATTAGCAGTATTTTTAATAGATACTAAAGCTAAAAAAGACTCTTTTAGTTTATCTTTTTGTGTCATATTAAGTTATATTGCATAGTACTTTACTAAAATCAGAATTACCTTTATTAATATCATTAGTAAACCATCTTATAAATGCAAGATTATGATTATTCTCTTCTATTTCTTTATAAATCTCCTTATATTCAATTAACTGGTCAATAATATCTTTCTTAGGATTTTTCAGTACAGCTTTTTCATATTCTACTATTTTATTTACAATATGATTAGTTTCCTTATCTAAAGAATTGATACATTCGGTTAAATTATCATAAGTTAATTTTGTATAGACATCTCCATCACCTGCCCATACAGGAGCAATAGCATCTACTACTGCTCTATAAATAGGATGATTTCTACTAAAAGATATAAATAGTAAAGGAGAACCCTCTGGATTCTCCTTTCTTTTTAGATAAATATTTAAATAACTACTCATCCTTATTTTCTTTTAATTCAATATATTTATTAAGATACCATTCAGCTTTTTTCTTATCTTGAATATCTGTACCTTTAAAATTTGCTCTCCATTGATATTTAAAAGCATTTAACTCACAAAAAGCAAGTACTTTTTCTTTACCAAAAATATCAAGCATCACATCAATACATTCATACTTATTATTTTTATAATGAGAAGGATGATTAACCATTTCTTTTTGTTTATTTGGTAATGTATTAACCTTTTTAAAGTATATTGTTAATTCTTGGGCATTGCTCCAATAATGGTCTTTATTACCTTGATTATCAGTAATACAACCATCAAAGTCACTAATATATAATTCTCCTTCAGTGTAAGCAACATCTTTTGGATTACCATCCATTATAACTGATTTAATACATTCAAATTTATCTCCTTTTTTAATCATATTAATATTTATTTAATTGTTAAAGTATTCTTTGGTCCTATAAGAGAGAAGAATTAGTGAACCCAATGGTCTGATATTTCAGCATCAGAATCTAATTCTAAAGTTTTTAAGAAAGGTTTAGCTGCATCTTTCATAACTTCTGAAAGCTTTTTATCTGCTATTTCTACTAATTCATTTGGTACTTCTATATTAATTTCATCATGAACTGGAATACAGAATTTAATTTTATTAAAATATCCATTATCTACTACCCAATCAAAATACAGTTTATTAAATATTTTAAATATGCAAGCACCTGACCCTTGAAGAGGACTGTTACAAGCATTCTTCTCATATTTAGTTTTAGCTTTAAAGTGAGCAGAAACTTTCTTTGCAATTAAATCTCCTGTACCTTTATGATAATTTCTATATTCTTCCCAAAACTCTTGAGTAAAAGATTGTTGAATTTTTTTCCAATACTCCCAATCCCACCAATAAGATTTATGTCCTGTTATAGGAGATATAAGAATATAACCATTATTTACAACAAACTTTTTCTCTTTATTTTGAAATCTTGATATACCACTAAAACCTTTCATATAGCTATCATATACACTTTTAGCAAAGGTAGGTTCCATTCCATATTGTGAAACTAATGTTGTATCATTTCCACCATAAGCAAAACAAAACTCTGGATTTTTTGCTAATTGTCTAAGATGTTTATATTTAGCTTTTATATCCTTAATAGGGGTATCTCTAGGTATATCATTAGGAAATACCATATATGCAACTGTACTATGCATATCTTCTCCTTTTAGGAATACATCCAACATAGCTTTATCTTGTGAGAAATCAGCCATAAGAACAGATTCTTGTCCCTTATAATCTCTAGAAATCCAAGTATTACCTTTTTCTGCACAGAAACAAGCTCTTGTTATCTCATCAGCAGGTAAATTTTGTAACTGTGGATAAGCACATTTTAATTTAGGGTCTTTAGGAGTTTTTAAAGGTAATCCTTTTAACTTAGCTAAAGAGGCATTCTGTTGCTGTGAACCACATGCAAGTCTACCTGTATCTGTTCCTAATGACCTAAATTGAGTATGTACTCTATTAGTTTTAGGATTAATAGCATTAAGATAATTCTGACCATAAGTAGTACATACTTTATGGGCTTCAGAATAGGCTAAATAAGTATTATAAAACTCTGGATTTACATCTTTTTGAGGTTTTAATACTGAGGCATCAATACTATCCTTTTCTTCTTTAGTTTTTTTATCAATGCCTTTGCAATTAAATCCTAAAGCAGTTAAAAAAGGAATAACTTGAGGAGTACTATTCCAGTTAATAGTACATTTAGGAGTAGTATCAAATCCTTCCCATAAATCTCCTTGTCTATTAATTTTAAAGAATCTTTTATCTCCAAATTTAACAACAAATTCATTAAGTTTAGCTAATGCAGTATTCATCTTTTCTTCATCTTTTTTATTTTTATATTTGTTTTTTAGATATGCTCTTAATATTGAAATAGAATTATTTTTTAAAGTTTCAATAATATTATTTTTACTTAATAATTCAAATCTCTTACTATCTTTTTCTATAGCTTCGTTTAATTCTTTTTCTTTAAGCGTATAATATATTTTGTCGTAAACATTAATAATCTCGTTTATTGATTTTTTATAAAATTTAAAATCTCCTATGCCGTATAATAAAATTAGTTCTAATTTCAAAAATATTCCTACTCTTTTTAATTCCTCCAACCGAATTTTTATATTCATTATTTTTTGAGAATTTAAAGATTTTATATTTCTTATTTTTGGAAGATTAGATATATTTTCTTGTTTTATAAAATGTTCAATTTCTATTTTTAATTCGCTTAATATATTTTTATTTATAGCTATATTATTTTGAAGATTAAAAAATTCTTCTAATTGTTCTATCAATTCTTTATTTTTATTCGGATTTGCTTCTATTTTATCGTTTTCGTTATATTCAAAATTTGGATATAAACCGTTTTGATTTTGAATAAAATTTTCTTTATTTTCTTTTCTTCCTAAAGTAGCGCAAATATAACCAAAATCAAATTGTTTTAATTTTTCAAAAACATTTGCAGTTGCAGAATTATTATTTGAAACTACAGCCACGCTTTTGCCGTTATATATAAGATTGGCTATAATATTTAGTATGGTTTGAGTTTTTCCTGTTCCAGGTGGTCCCTCGATTACGCTTATTTGATTTTCCATAGCGTTTTTTACGGCTTGATATTGAGATTGATTTATTCCAAAAGGAAATATTAGAATAGAATTAAATTCTTTATCTTTTGGTTTTATACTTGGATTTAAATACGAATATAACGCTGTCCATTTTTCAACGAATAAAATTTTTTGATAAGCTCTATTTAATAAAGCTTCTCCATCTTCCGTTTTTCCCTCTGTGCCCGGCAACTGCCTAGAAAAATACACCTTTCACAAATATCTCAATCCCAATTCCAATCAGGATCACACCACCCAGAACATCTGCCTTTCCTGACAGCTTTGTTCCCAATGTCTTACCAAGATACAATCCGGTCTCGCATATCACAAATGTCACAACTGCAATAATGATGGAACAGACCAGCGCCATAACAAATCCATAATCTGCAATAGTAAATCCTACGGATAATGCATCAATGGATGTTGCGATTCCCTGCATCATCAATACTGCGAAACTTAATTTTTTTATTTCTTCAATTTCTTCTCCGCCCTTTACTGATTCCCATATCATGCTTCCGCCAATGTAAAGCAATA
>OQVZ01000113.1_pt1 | contig 28282 bp, 28 predicted proteins | sample 1691571 | NCBI WGS metagenome assembly OQVZ01 (sample SAMN03418261, study PRJEB22391) | human gut metagenome | biome: human-gut; feature: organic feature; material: feces | host: Homo sapiens | place: Tanzania | collected 2013-01
CGTGTCGGTGGTTTTGCGGTGCTTTTGCCACCAAAAGCACCCCTGCACGGAGTGCTTGAAAAAAGAATAGAAGAACCCTCACCCAGCCCTCTCCTTTTCCATTTAAAAATTTAGCAATAATTACTTTGACTAATATTGATTATTGAAAAGATTCTGAATCAAGTTCAGAATGACACTTAGACTAAAGTGTTCAGTTATTAATTCCGAACTAAATTCGGAATAATATAGACTGACGCGTTTTATTAGAGACTCTTAAACTACGCAATCACATTAAACATGACTCCACTTTGTTCCGCACTCTGCTCCTGCTGTTCAGGGTGACAATTAAATTTTTATAAATCCAAATATTTTATGCCCAAGGGTTGATTAAAAATTTGATGGCTTTGCCGGCAATGTGCTGTTCCATCGCATATTCAACTTTTTCAAGCGGTAAGGTATCAGTAATAAGTTTTTCAACCTCAATATCACCTGATTCAATGTATTTCAATGCTTGTCTAAAATATTTTGGAGTATGGTGAAAAACACTCATCATTTTGATGTCGCCATAGTGCATTTTTGTTGTGTCAAAAGTAACCTTTGAGCCTGATTTGCAGCCACCAAAAAAGTGAACCGTGCCCCCAGGACGTACGCAATCGAAAATTTGTTCCCAAATTTCAGGTAATCCTACACATTCCACAGCAACGTCAAGTCCTTTGTTTTCTGCTGAAAATTCCTTGAAAATCTTCACAGGATTTGGGTATTTTTTCAAATCAATAATTTCATCTGCATGTGCAAAATCCTCTGCCGCCTTGAGTTTCATCGGATTACGTCCGCCAACAATTACTCTTGCACCCATAAGTTTTGCAATACGTGCAAACATCAAGCCAATCGGTCCGATACCAATAATTCCTACACTGTCGCCTTCTTTAATTCCAGTACGTTCCGCTCCATGTACAACATTTGCTAATGGTTCACAAAATGCTGCGCGCTCAAAGCTCAAATCAGGTGGAAGAATAAGCATATTTTTCTTTACTATTCTTGCTGGAACAGTTATATATTGTGCGTAAGCTCCGTTTAGTAAGTTCAAATTTTCGCAAAGATTATATTCTTCTTTTTTGCAATAAAAACACTCTCCGCAAGGTGCAGAGTTTGCCGCAACAACGCGGTCGCCAACCTTGAAACCTTCAACATTACGACCTACTCTGTCAATAATTCCTGAAAATTCGTGTCCAAAACCTGAAGGAATTTCTTTAATCAAAACAGGATGGCCACGTCTAAAGGTTTTGACATCTGTACCGCAAGTCAATGCTGCCATGACTTTTACAACAACTTCACCTTCTTCCGGTGGTTTTACCATCACATTTTCAAATCTGATATCTTTTGGTCCGTAATACTGTATTGCTTTCATTTTAAACCCTTATTAATTTATTTTGATATATGCTTTCAAAATTTTGTTTTCAATTGTGTCGTTAATTGCTTTTTGAACTTTTTCAAGCGGATAATCTGTTGAAAGTTCTTTTACTTTGACTTTTTTGTCTTTTAACAATTCTAAAGAATCCTTCAAATCTGCAGGAGATGGAGAATAACTGCCTAGAACTGTCAATTCTCTATAATAAATTTCATTGTTCGCATAACCTAAATTTTGTGGAGTGCTTGAAAATACCAAGATTTTGCCTCCATCGCGAACATATTTTAAAGCGGTATCAATAGCCTTGTCAGAGCCTGATGTCATAAAAACACAATCAACTTTGATACTTTCACACATTTCAAGTACATTAAAAGCCTCAATTCCAAGATTTTTTAATAACTCGATTCGTGAAGAAATTAAATCACAGCCGATTACGTTCATCCCAAAAGCCTTTAGGGCTTGCGCCATCAATATTCCTATTGAACCTAATCCGATAACCAAAACAGATGAATTTTGAGCAAGTTTTGCGCGTTTTATTGCACGAATACAGCAGCCTAAAGGTTCGTAAAATGAAGCCTCTTCGCAAGTGAGATTTTCAGGTTTTAAATATGCAACATTTTTCAAGTGTTCATCTGATACAAAAACGCGTTCGCTAAATCCCCCAGGACGAATGTTTGTTTCTTTGAAATGACGGCACATTGAAACATTTCCGTTTTTACAATACTCACATTTTCCACAAGGTATATGGTGCGAGGTTACAATAATATCATCTTTTTTAAAACTTGTTTCTGAGTCAATATCAATTATTTGAGCAACGATTTCGTGCCCTAAAACAGTTCCGTTTTTTACAAGATGTTGTCTTAATTTAACAATGTCAGAGCCGCAAAGTCCACAGCCAAGAACTTTTACTATTGCACCTTTGCGACCATCAAGAGTTTCATCTTCTCTATTTTTTACGACCAAAATATTATTTTCGATTTCAGCAGCTTTCATTTCAAACTTCCTCCACCAAAATCTTACCACAAAAGGTTGTGTAATATCAAAATTCACTTATTAACCTGAAGGAAATCTCGGTTTATTTTAAATATTTCATATCTTTGAATTTGAGCACGTAGTACGCACAACCATAACCGGTACCGTCTTTTGCTACACAATTTGTGTCATAAGGATACATACTGTCAGGGTGTCCCATTGGGAGTAATGAGCGTTTTTCGGCATCATAAGTAAATAGAAATAAATCTTTCCCCATAATATTAGGCTTTGAAACACCATTTACATCGACATTTATCTGTAAATTATTATTAGAGCCGACGCCTTGCACACTTACTGCGGAACCGTTTAACAAAGTAAATTTGTATTTTGGTTTTACTTGATTATAACCTGTATAGCCTTTATTATGCAATAATGCATACCTATTAGCAAAACATTGCTCTTTATCATCAACAATACCGCAAATGTTGGCAACTTTCATAAACGGTTTTAAATTATTGAAAACCAATTCCCCATATTCAGGAGTGAATGAAGGAGTTCCCCAACTGCCCAGTTCTCCGTATTCTTCTTCAGCAGTTTTTATTGCTTGGCTTAAAATGGATGTAGTTTCAAGTAATCGGCTCACTGTTTGTTTTTCATAGTATGTATGTATCAACGTAGGAATAGTAATGGCTGCAACGACTCCGATTATTCCTAGTGTGATTAAAACTTCAGCCAATGTAAAACCACATTTCACCTTGGTTGGTGGCAGATTTACGTGCGTAGCACCTTCAGCCAATGTAAAACCACAATTTACTTTGGTTGGTAGCCAATCTGCTGATGCAATTCCACATTTTAAGTTTTTTATACTAAAGATTTTAGACATTTTTAAAACTCCACAGTTTAGTATTCATAACGTTTTTATTCATTTTAGTAGACGCTATGTCTACGACAAGACACAATTATTGTATCACAATATTTATTATGAGTAAAGACATCTGCAAAATATTTGGCAAAAAACTCTATCAAATAAGAACACAAAAGGGGCTTTCGCAAGAAGAACTGGGGTTTGAGGTTGGACTTGATAAATCTACAATTGGTAAATATGAATTAGCCAGACGTTGTATAAACATTCGCCAAGCAAAAATGATTGCAGACGCACTCGGAGTAAAATTGTCAGAAATGCTGGACTAATGGTGGTTTGGATATTAAAACAAAACAGTGGAGGCGAACCGTATGGTTCGCCTCCGTCATTAATAACATATTATTTGTCTTTTGGAATTGTATCAGGGTTCTTTTCAAACTCTGCTTTTTTAGCTTCAGCAGCCTCTCTGGTTGAGAAACCACCTGTAATACGTTTTCCATTATTAGTTACATAATATTTGTGTGTTGTTCTATCATACTCAACATTTGTACCGTATCGGCCGTTACGTCCGCCTGCTCTTGCCTGTAACTTCATGATTCTGGCTCTAGCGTTGTCTGCAAGTTTGTATTTCTTGCCATCAATTTCGAGTTCTGTCGGTAACGATACCTTTTTGTCTCTTGAGTTTGCTTTACCATCACCGTTAGTATCCACATAAGCAATTCGATTCTCTTCTTTGCCTAATTCTTTTTGGATTTTTCTACGGTCTGCCTCGCTTGGAGTTTTGCCATCGTCTGATACATAACCGTGAGAGGTGTACCAAGTTCCTTCTCTTAATGGCATTCTAGGCAATTCTGTACGAATATGTTCTGTATGTTTTTCATCTTCGATACCAAGATTTGGTTTTTCTGGTTCTTCTGGTGGGGTTGGTGGAGTTGGTGGGTCTACCGGTTGTTGTTCTTGAATTTTACCAATAGCATCTTTAGTTTTTTCTAGGTTATTGAAGGCTGCCAACAACTCTTCTGTGTTAGCTTTTGTAGTATTTTCACCAATTGACGCTTTAATTACAGCAGCTTTGATACCATCATCAAGACCCTTGTCACCTGTTATACTCATTTGTTGGATTTTATTAACAATAGCTTGATTGTCTTTGCCTTTGATAACTTTCAAGTCGTTCAATGCCGTTTCGACTGTGGCACCATTAAATGCATCTTCTGTTTGACCCTTAGTCAACAAGAATGCTGTAACACCAGCTAGTGCCGGAGCCGCTAACTTGCCGACAACAGGAATTTTTGCACAAGCTTCGGCAACTACGCTAACTGCAGCATCGCCACCTTTTGCTTCATAGTATTTTCTAAACTCTTCACCGTTTGATGCAAGCCATTTAACTTCACCTTGAACAGTTTCACCTTGAGCAGTAGCTGATGCGCTTGCTTCTTTGTGACTGTGAGTTTTACCAAGTACTGAACCCAAAGCTGTAGCCGCAGCAGTAATACCACCGGCTTTAAGTTTTGCGTTCAATGCACTTTCGGTACCAAAACCAAAAGCTTTCAATGTATTTTTAACTTCGCCTTTTGATACACCCAACATATTAGCTGCAACTTGAACCTCATCAAGGTTGCCGTTTGCATCATCGCCTGTTATGTGCATCAAAGCTTTTTGAGCAGCTTTAGTATCTACTTTTGAGTAATCAGTCTTGCCATCTTCGGTTTTACCAAAAATATCCAACCATTCACCATAATTTTCTTTAGCAGTTGCTAATTTTTGAGAACTGCCTGATTGTTCGGCTTTTTCAATTTGGTCTTTTGCATATTGATGCATTGATGCTAATGTGTTAAGATTACCTTCATTTAAGACAATCGTCTTTTGACCTTTTGGAGCGGCTTTAGCTTCCTCTTTGGACAAGTATACAGTAGCTTCACTCTTTTCAGAAACATCATCATAGTGTTTTTCATTGTGTTTTGCAGCTTTTCTGATACCTCTATTAGCTCTTCCGCTAACTGCAGAATATTCAGCTTTTGATTGAGCATAGTCATTTTGTTTTTCAGCTAAATCTTTCTTTGCATCACTTAGAGCTTGCATTTTTTCAGCTTTAACTTTGTTGTATTCTTCTTTATGGTTAATATCGAACTTGTACTTTCTCAAGTCTTTTTCAGCTTGTTTTACTTTCTTTTTAGCTGCTTTCATTTCAGCCTTATCTTGTTTAACTTCTGCTTTAGTTCTTGCTTTGCCAGTTTCTTCGTTTTCACCAAATGTATCTTTGACATTATCTTTGTTACGATATTCTCCCATTGTTTTTACATCATCTTTTGTTGGGACATCGTTTTTAGCTTTTACAGAAGTAAAAGTTGAGCCATCTTTTTCTGTGCCTTGATGAATAAACAAATCTGAGTTTGGCAATTTGCCATTGTCATCTTTAGCACCTTGCAAAAGCTCACCAATTTTGGCTGTCAACGCTTTTTTTAATTCAACACTTGCTGCATCGTTTTTAGTTTCTAGCGTTTTCATCATGTCTCGGCATTGTTGAATCGTTAGTCCTTGCACACTCATTTTCTTCATCCTTTCTTTTCTTATAGAAAACTTGTATTATTTTTCACTATGTATAAATAAACGTTTTTTCTTGCTGAAAATTTACAAAAAATATCTATTCAGTATATATTTTTTATCTATTAGCTATATATAATTGACTTTCAGCTAATTAAGAAATGTTAAGCTGCTATTAAACAGGTTTGCCTCTTGGTGTCTTGTATAGCATCTGCTATTGAATCCTTTCTACAAAACATGCGTAACTATCTTTTACTGTTCAATATATCGACACACGCTCTTTTGAACTTTAATGATATTTAGAAAAAAATATGTGCAAATAACGAAAAGCATTGATTTTATTGGGTTTCGGCTTGTTACAAAAGTTAATAATTGAGTCTTGGAATTGATTATAAAATGATAAAAATTATTCATGTTATTACAAAGTACAATGTTATTTTGAATAACATTGATATCAATACTCCCAATCAACAGTGAGGGAATATTTTTACACTTATCTACTTGTAATTTTTATATGTGTGTATGATAATGTTCTTGTTATTAAAGGATATGACATGTCAAATATTTTAGTTTATTCGTTGGAAGGTAAAATATATATTAACTTGACTAATCGTTGTACTAACGATTGTATTTTTTGCTTGCGCAAAGATAAAGATGATGTATGTGGTCAAGAATTATGGCTCGACAGCGAAGAATTTACCTCAAATGATGTTATTGAACAATTGAAAAATTTTGAAATTTCCAAAGAAGTTGTATTCTGCGGATATGGTGAACCTCTTTTAAAGCTTGATATATTAAAAGAAGTTGCCAAATATATTAAAGATAATTACGAAGATGTAAGAATCCGAATTAACACAAATGGACATGCAAATTACGTCTACAAAAGAAACATAGTACCAGAACTCAAGGGTTTGGTTGACGAAATTTCAGTCAGTCTTAACGGTTCAACAGAAGAAGAATATGATGAGCTTTCTCAACCTAAGTTTAAAGGTGCTTATGATGAAGTGAAAAAATTTATCAAATGTTGTTCTGACTCCGGAATCAAAACCGATACTTCAATTGTTGACGGATACAAAGGCAGACGTTTGGATATTGAAAAGTGTAAAGAAATCTCAAAATCGCTCGGTGCTGATTTGAGGGTTCGTGAATGGATTGTGAACGGTTACTCATAATACAGGGGAATTTTTATGCAAGTACAAGCTATCTCAAACAATCAAACAAGTTTTAATGGAGTTATCAATGTTAGCGAAAACTTAGCTCCAAAGATGAAATCTTTTATTAACAAAAAAATTGAAGGTATTGATATTAGCAAAAAGCCTTATGACTTATTTATCAAAAATACTGATGATAACAGATTTTTATCTATTGTAGCCCAAAGTACGGAAGATTGTGATAAAAAATATACTGTTTTAATTCACAAATATATGCAAAAAGAACAATTGATAGAGCAATCAATCCATGATGCAATGAAGAATTTTCAAAAACTTTCTTCAATGCCAAAAAAGAATTTTGAAAAAGTAATCTAAAAAATAAAACTCACACAAAAAGAAAGGACGAAAAATGAGTATTTTAGACAAAATTATGAAACCGAAATCAATTGCGGTTATCGGTGCGTCAACAAAAGAACACACAATCGGTTCTGATATTATGAAAAGATTACAGGAATACAATTTCAATGGTAAAATTTATCCTGTAAACCCAAAAGGCGGAATTATTGAAGGTTTGCAAGCTTACACTTCAATAACAGAAGTTCCTGGCGATGTTGATTTGGCTATTATCGTAGTAAACGCTAAATTCGTTTTATCAACAATTGACCAATGCCACGAAAAAGGTATTCAAGGCATTTGTATTATCACAGCTGGTTTCAAAGAAACGGGTAAAGATGGTGCAGAATTGGAAAAACAATTAGTAGAAAAAATCCACTCTTACGGTATGAGATGTGTTGGTCCTAACTGCTTAGGTGTTGTAAACACTCACCCTGATGTTAGAATGGATGGTTGTTTCGCTGAATCTCTTCCTGAACGTGGTAACATCGGTTTCGTTTCTCAATCAGGCGCTTTAGGTGGCGGTATTTTGAACATTTTGAAGGACTTGAACTTAGGTTTTGCACAATTTATTTCAATTGGTAACCAAGCTGATGTAAATGCTGAAACAGCTTTGGAATACTGGGAAAATGATGAAGACGTTGAACAAATTCTTCTTTACATGGAATCAATCCAAAATCCTTCTAATTTCAGAAAATTAGCTACAAGAATTTCAAGAAAAAAACCTGTTCTAGCTTTGAAAGCTGGTCGTTCTGCCGCAGGTGCTTCTGCTGCATCTTCTCACACCGGTTCTTTGGCTGGTGCAGATAAAGCTGCTAATGCTTTGTTACACCAATCAGGTGTTATCAGAGAATATTCTTTGAAAAACTTGTTTGCTACAGCTAAAGTTTTTGCTAATTGCCCAATTCCTCAAGGTGACAGAGTAGCTATTATCACTAACTCAGGTGGTCCTGGTATTATGGCTACAGATGCTATCAGTGAATATGGTATGCAAATGGCTAAAATTACAGATGAAACTAAAGAAAAATTGAGAAGTTTCTTACCATCAGCTGCATCTGTTAAAAACCCAATTGATATGATTGCATCTGCTCCAATCGAACACTATAAGCAAACATTGGAAACAGTTATTGCAGACCCTAACGTAGATATGATTATCACTATCTACTTACCATTCTTAGGTTTGAAAGATATTGATGTTGCTAAAGCATTGATGGAAATTAAAGCTCAACATCCAGAAAAACCTATTATTGGTGTATTCATGACTAAGAGTGAATTCTTCACAAAACTTTCTAATATGGATGTTAATATGCCATTCTTTATGTATGCAGAAGAAGCTGCTGACGGTTTGAACAGATTGAATCAACAAAGATTATGGATGGAAAGACCAGAAGGCAAAATTCCTGTATTTGATGTTGATAATGAAAGAGCAAAAAGAATTATCAAACAATCAATTTCAGAAGGTCGTGCTCAATTGACAACTCGTGAATCTATTGATGTTTTGGATGCTTACGGTATCAGAGTATGTAAATCAGGTTTTGCTAAATCTGAAGACGAAGCAGTTTCAATTGCTGATTCAATCGGATACCCTGTTGTTATGAAAATGACTTCAAAAACAACTTCTCACAAAACAGATGTTGGCGGTGTTAGAGTAAATATTGGTTCAGCAGAACAATTGAGAGCAGAATACCAAGACTTAATCGCAAAATTGACTGAAAAAGGTTTGATTGATGGTTTGGAAGGTGTAATCATTCAAGAAATGGTTAAAGGTAACCGTGAAATGGTTTGCGGTATTGCAACAGACCCTCAATACGGTCCAATGATGATGTTCGGTTTAGGTGGTGTATTCATTGAAGTTATGAAAGATGTTACATTCAGAATTGCTCCATTGACTGACGTTGATGCTGATGAAATGATTAAATCAGTAAAAGCATACAAATTGTTAGAAGGTGCTAGAGGTACAAAACCAGCACAAATGGAACAAATTCAAGAAACATTGTTGAGATTATCTCAATTAGTTCATGACTTCAAATTCATTGACGAATTGGATATTAACCCATTGTTGATTTCTGAAAAAACTGGTGAAGGTATCGCAGTAGACGGACGTATCAAAGTTCGTTTAGAAGAAGCTGAAGAAGCTTTAGGTTCAGCTTGTGGTGCTTGCAGCGGTTGCTGCCACTAATTTGAAGGCTAAATAATTTGAACGCAGGAAACTTAGAATAAGTTTCCTGCGTTTTTTTATGTGAAGAAGCACCCCTGTCTGAAGTGCATGAAAAGAATAATTAGAAAGACTTTGCACTCTCCTCAATCATTAGCCGTACGATACTCAGTTGGTAGGTCGGCTTTATCAAGCTTAAAAATTTACATTAACATTAGTTCACATTATGTCAAATTTTTTTGTTTATTATACTCTATAAGTATAGATTAGTTTACCCTATAGAAAGAAGAATTATCATGTCAAAAATTACTAGAATTTATGGTGCTGCGGAGCGTGCAACCCTTGATAGATATTTTGTAAACCGTTATGCTCATGGGCATGTAAGCAAAGACAAAGCTATGTGCCAAATAGATGAACATGTTTACAATAAATTAGTTGAAGAAACTGGTTCTTCAACTAACAATCCGATTAAAATGCTAAGAAATTGGAAAGCGGCATTTGACCGTAGTATGGTTGACATAAAAAAGGAAGATGCAATTAACGCACTGTTTGAAGAACCTTCATGGCTATCAAAAGCTGTCCGTTCAATCTTTAGACGTTAATTTCCTTCAATAAATCTGCTTTGACAGACTCAAATACTCCATGCCAGTCTCCGTGATTGCTTTGGCGATATATTTTTACGCTGTCATACCAATCACAGTGGCTCAAATCAGTATGCCATCTCCAGTTGTAAATATAAGGCAGTAATACAAAGCAAGGTTTACTCATTGCACCTGCCAAATGTACCAAAGATGTATCATTTGAAATTATTAAGTCCATATTTTCAATGGCTCCTGCTGTATCTGAAAAGTTAGAAAAAGTTGAGCCTAAATTAATAATGCTGTGTTCTTTTTGGATTTTTTCAATTTCTTCAGACCCTTCAAAAGTTTGGAATGAATAAAATTGAGTATTTGGGATTTCAAACAAAGGAAAAAAGTCTTCGACATTTAGCACTCTTTCAGTGTCGTAGTGTGTGTTGCCCTGCCATTTTATGCCGATTTTAAATTTGTCGTTGTTACAATATTTCTCTTTATAATAGTTCACCTTTGCAGGATTTGGTTTTAAATATCCTTCATGACGAGTGAAAATTTCCTCCCCTTTAAGTCCTAAAACTAATGGCACACTCAAAAATGGAATATGGTAGTCAAAATTGATTTCTTTTTCAAAATCAAATATTTCTAAAACTTCAGCTCCGTAAGAATTTTCTCGAAATAGTGGCGCAAGTTCTCGTTGAGGTTTAATGATAACTTTTTTACATATTGATGTTAAAATTGGCAGATATCTGTAAAACATCAAAATATCTCCAAATCCTGCCTCATAATATGTATACAATGTTTTGTCCGCCAAATTTTCTCCCTTCCATTCAGGTCGAGATTTTATCAGATGTGGGTAGATTTTTTCTTGCGAAACGATTGCACTTTGTTTGCACAAACGTGATTCAAAATATTTTAAGCCTGTTTGATAGTCCTTGTCTTGCATACAGGCAAGAGATAGAAAATACATAGATTCCCAATCATCAGGTTTGATTTCTAAAGCTTTTTTGTAACAACGAATTGCCTCTTTTGGGTTGTTTTCGTTTAAGGCTAAATATGCCAAATTAAAATAGGATTCATAACCTTCCGAATTAACATCAAGTGCTTTATAATACATTATTTTAGCTTTATCCCAATTTTGGTTGCATTTATATGCCATTGCAAGGTTAAAATAATTTTCGTATTTGGGTGAGGCTTTTACAATATCCTCATATAGGGCAATTGATGCCTTAAATTCCCCTTTATCCAAATATAATCTTGCTAAATTTTCTATATAGTATAATCTCGGATTTAGTTCTATTGCTTTTTTGATGCAAAGTTCAGATTCCATATAGTCTCTCACTTGGAAATATAAAACCCCAAGCAAATCCCATACTTCTGCATTTTGGGGTTCGTCTTTTATTATTTCCATATATAAATCTCTTGCAATGGTTAATTGACCATTTTGGTGCTTTGTAAAAGCCTCTTTAAATTTTTCCGATTGTTGAGTCATTATAGTCCCCAATTTATATTTGAATACCGAAAATGGTGAATAATTTACTTACGTGAAATAGGTCATATTGAAGTATTAAACCTGTTATTGAGCTTATAGCAACTAAAATAGAAACAATTATTGCAGTATCTTTTTTGTCGTTGTTTTTTGTTAATAATACAAGCAATCCAAGTCCACCGGCTGATGATAAGCCTGCAATTAAAGAACCAAAACTAATTGTGTGTTTGATGAATAAAATTGTAAGCATAACAGAAATTGCGCAATTTGGTATTAATCCGACAATTGAGGCTAAAATCGGTTGTAGTGGAGAATTTAACAAAAATAGTTTTGCCAAATTTTCTTCTGTTCCTGCAACTGATATTATGTAACCTAAAATTATTGAAACAATCAAAATAAATATAAAAATATTACAAGTATGTTTCAGTGGGTGTAACCACAATTCTTTTGACTTTGTCATGTCAGCAAGATGGTGGTGACAACAGCCTTCTTCATGAATTTCAATTTCGTGAGCATCTTCAATAATTGGGTCATTAGCCTTGAATGTTACAATTAAATCTACCAAATATCCGACAATTACTGCTACAAAAACTTTAATTGCTATAATTGGCAAAATTAAATAAATCTTAGAAGGGTCAGAAATCAAAACAGGAATAGCTTCGTCTGATGTTGCCAAATATACTGATAACAAAGTGCCTCGGCTGAGAATTCTTCTTGTGTAAAGTGTACTTGCGATTACCGAAAATCCACATTGCGGAATTGATGCAAATAAACTACCAAATAATGGCCCTATTTTTTTCATAAAGAACACAAACAAATGTTTTTTCTTTGTGAAATATTGTTCCAATAATTCAATAAGTAAAAATATTATGAATAAAAACGGAACTAAATTTATACTATCAACAAGTGCATCTTTTACAAAATCAGGCAAAAAGCCAATCGGTTCAATAAAGTGTTCCGGAATTGATGTTAAAAAATTAAAACCTGAATATAGTGTATGTAAAATTTGCATGAATACCTCTTATTTAATCAACATAGACTGAATTGTTGTAATTAATTGCATATTGTAAAATATAAATAAACCTGTCGCAATACCTGCAATTAGTAAAATGAATGTAATTAAAGCATTGTCGTTGCTTTTTTGTTGGTGTTTTACTAACGCAAACAAGCCCAAACCTGTTGTAGTAACAAGTCCTGCTAAAAATGTTGGGAAACTGATTACACCTTTTAGAAATGCCAATGCTAAAAATACAGAAGTTACGCAATTTGGTATCAAGCCAAAAATTGCACCTGCGACAACTTGGTAAGGTGAATCAATCATAATATATTGAGCCAAATTATCAGCACTGCCAAAACCTAGAATTACGCAATTTAAAAATGCCAAACTTAAAAATGTGAACATAAACATATTAAATGTATGTGTCAATGGGTGCATCCACCAGTAAGGAAGATTTTCAATGGTGCTTATTCTATGATGGCAGCAAGCCGGTTCATTCAAATCAGTGTTAATGGCATTCACATCTTCAGTGATTTGTTTTTTGAAGATAAATGCAAAATCAACCAAATATGCAACGATTAAACCTACGATAACTTTGATTATAATAATAGGAACAATTATTGGAGCTTTGCTCAAATCCATAAATAATAGTGGTAATGCATCATCAGAACAAGAAATTAGAAAAGCAAGGAGTGTCCCGCGTGTAATCATTCTTCTTGTATAGAATGTACTTGCAATGACTTGATAACCACACTCTGGTATAATTGAAATTGCAACACCAAACAAAGCGCCAAATCTTCTCACAAGTTTTACAAACAAATGTATATGCTTTAAGAAAAATCTTTCAATTAGTTCAATTGCATAATATAAAAAATACAACCAAGGAATAAAATTTATACTTGTTATAAGAGCATCTTTAATATAATCAGGCAAAAATGTACATTGACTTATTAAAAATTCAGGTACTCCTAAAACTTCTTGAATATGTTGTAATATTTCTTCCATAATAATTCCTTAAAAAATCTATTCTTACAGTAAATTTTATCATAACTTATACAATACGGTATCAAATAATTGAAGGATATATAAATATTTTTTGAATTGAACAAATGAAATTTTTGTCTTATACTAAACCTGCTATGAAAAATACGAGACAAACAAATATAAACATCCATAGAGATGCTTGGGTAGAAATTAATATTTCAAATTTAGAAAATAATATAAGAGAGATAAAAAAGAATGTTCCACAGGGAATTAAATTGTTAGGGGTCGTAAAAGCTGATGCCTATGGACATGGTGCTGTTATGCTTGCTCCGACAATGCTTGCAGAAGGTATTGATATGCTAGGGGTTGCATCAATTGATGAAGGTGCAGATTTAAGGCAAGCAAACATTAACTGTGAAGTTCTTGTACTTGGTGCCGTTCCTGTTTGGGCAGTAGAAAGTGCAGTTAAAAATGACCTTAGTATTTCAATATTTTCAGAAGGTCATATCAAAGCTTGTGAGCAAGCTTATAAACGCACAGGTATAAAACCTAAAGTTCATATCAAGCTTGATACTGGCATGAATAGAATTGGTGTTAGAGCAGATGAAGCTGTAGATTTTATTAAACGAGTACAAAAGCTTGATTATATCAATTTGCAAGGAATTTTTACTCACTTGGCTGCAGCAGAAGAATTAGATAAAGCAAAAGAGCAAATTTTAAAATGGAATAGTGTAATTGATAATGTTGATACTACAGGATTACTTTTGCATATTCTAAATACTGCAGGTACAATTTGTTATGATGTTCCAAATTCCAATATGCGCAGGGTTGGAATTGCACTATATGGCTTATATCCGGATTTTCCTGATATTGAATTTAGAAAGCCAAAACTTAAACAATTGATTTCTCTAAAAGGCAGAATCGTAAATATTCACACAGCAAAAGAGGGAGAAGGAGTGAGCTATTGCCATACATTTGTAGCGAAAGGTGAACGAATTATCGCAACTGTTCCAATAGGATATGCTGATGGCGTTCCAAGACTATTATCAAACAAAATTAAAGGTGTCGTAAATGGTGTTGAAGTTCCGCAAGTGGGAAATATTACAATGGATCAAATGATGTTTGATATCACAGGTGTAAAGGCAAATATAGGAGATGTAATTACCTTGCTTGATGAAGAACATTCAATTGATGAATGGGCAAATATTTTGCATACAATTAATTATGAATTGACTTGCCGTTTGAAAGTACGTTTGCCAAGAGTTTACACCAGAGGTTAGGAGCAAAAATGACAGAAAAATTTGATTTGGGCATAATAGGTGGCGGTCCAGCAGGATATACTGCAGCATTACATGCTGCATCATTAGGGCAAAAAGTTGTTTTGTTTGAAAAAGAACAAATAGGCGGAGTATGCTTAAATAAAGGCTGTATCCCAACCAAAAGTATTATGCACTCTTCAGAAGTTTTTCAGACTGTAGTAAAGGCTCAAGATTATGGAATTTCTACAGGTGAGGTTTTATTAGATTTTTCAAAAGTTCAAGAGAAGAAAGAAAAGACAATACTTCAGTTGCGCAAAGGAATTGAACTTGCTCTAAAAAATGCTAAAGTTAAAACCGTAATTACAGAAGCTGAAATTGTTGATAAAAATGTAATTAAGGCAAATGGAGAAATCTTTGAATGTGCCAAAATAATTTGTGCCGTTGGTGCTACTCCAAAAATTGTAAAAGGACTGGAGTTTGACCACGAGTTTATTTTGTCATCTGATGATATTTTAAATTTGTCAGAACTCCCACAAAGCATATTGATTGTTGGCTCAGGTGCGATAGGTGTTGAGTGGGCAAGAATTATGTCAAATTTTGGAGTTCAAACAACGGTTGTGGAACTTGCGTCACATCTTTTGCCGCTTGCAGATATTGAGGTTTCTAAAAGAGTAGAGAGAATTTTCAAAACATCTAAAATTAAATTTTATACCGAAACATCTGTTCAAAATATTGAAGATAAAAAAGTGATACTATCAAATGGTGAAGAAATTCTACCTGAAAAAATACTTGTTGCAATTGGCAGAACTCCTATAAAATGTGATAAAATAGATGGCGTTAGCTATATTGGAGATGTCGCAGGAGAAATTCAACTTGCGCATTATGCCATAAAGCAAGCAATTAACGAAGTTGAAAATGTTCCGTTTGAGAAAAGTTTGGTACCAAGTGTTGTTTATGGAACACCTGAGATTGCGTGGGTAGGAAAGCGGGAACAAGATTTAGAAGATGGTTCATATAAAAAATCAATGATTCTTGTGTCTGCTCTTGGCAAGGCTCATTGTGACGGAGTTACAGATGGGTTTATTAAAATTTTGACTCAGAATGAAAAAATTGTAGGAGCTCATATCGTTTCAAAAGAGGCATCTGCAATGGTTCAGGAAATTTTGATTGCAATGCAAAATGATATTACAACAGAAAAATTGAAAGATGTTTGCTTTGCACATCCGACATATTCAGAAGGCATATTTGAATTGCTTTTTAAGTAAAGTTATTTTATGTAGAGTGGCATTGCTATGCTGACAAATTTAACATCATTCAAAATTGACTTTGTACAAATCATCCTTATACCATTAGTATGATATGGAGTGAATTATTCGGATTAAACAAAAAATGTACACACGACAAAGTTCCACTGGATGAAGATATCGGCTATTGCCCTGACTGTGGTGAACTTGTGCAAAATCATTGGTATATTACACGTTGTGGGTGTTGTGGAGTAAAAGAGCGAGCAACAATCAGAAATGGTGAAGTTGTGCCGGAGGAAAGTTATTGTCATAATTGTGGAAGTAAACTCTACAAAGTGGAAGAAATTGAAAAAATCGATTGCATAAATATAAATTATGCAATTGTAGTACGTGAAATTGTTCAAAACGAGGTTACAGAATACACTCAAAGCTGGCTTGATGCTATGCAAACATCAGGTTACACACCGAAATTGCTGCGATAATTCCGACAATATCAGCAAGTAAACCGATAATTAAAGCATATCTTATTTTTTTGATTCCAACTGCACCAAAATATACCGCAAGAACGTAAAATGTAGTTTCACTACTGCCAAGCATAATTGCTGCGAGCTTTGTACCATACGCATCAGGTCCTAAGTTGTGTGCAATATCTGAAAAAATGCCTAAAGCACCTGAACCAGATAGTGAGCGGACAATCATCAATGGCAACGTATCCGCAGGAACATTGAATTTTGTCAAAACAGGAGCTAAAAAGCTTGCAAGCATTTCAATTGCTCCGCTTGCTCTAAGCATAGATACTCCAACGATAATAGCTACTAAATATGGAATAATTCTAACTGAAATTTTAAACCCATCTTTAGCGCCTTCGGTAAATTCTTCATACATCGGAACTTTTTTTACAAGTGCACAAGTCAAGGTTACAAGTAATATTACAGGTAATGCCCAAAGTGAAATCAAGTTAAGAAGCTTTGTCATTTACTGCCTCCTTAACTTTTTGAAATTTGTTTGAAAAGTATTGTCCTAATTTTGCCATTATAATTGCTGATGTGAAAGCAATCAGTGTTACAATAAATGTTGGTGCAATGATTTCTGTAGGATTTTTATATCCAATTCCAACAAGTACCGCAATAACTGTTGTTGGGATAATTTGAAAACCTGCGGTGTTCATTCCCAAAAACAAGCACATTGAATTTGAAGCGGATTTTTTGTCTGGATTTTCTTTTTGGAGTTGTTCCATTGCGCGAATTCCAAAAGGAGTTGCCGCATTCGCAAGTCCAAAAGCGTTTGCGGTGAAATTCATTGCAATATCTCCAATTGCAGGTGAATTCGGTTTTAATTCATTAAATAAAATTTTTGTAATCGGTCGTAATATCTTTGAAATCCATTCAATTATTCCTGATTTTTCAGCAATACGCATAATTCCAAGCCAGAATGCCATTATTCCAATTAGGGAAAATGCAATTTTTACGGATAATTCCGCACCTGACATAATCGCATTAACGACATCTTGAAGTTTGCCATTAATTGCCCCAATTATTATTGAAACAACTACTAAAAAATAGAAAATATAATTCATAAACCGATTATGACATCAAAGGTTTTGGCTGTCAAAAGTTTTAATAATCCCATTCATCTTGGTTTGGGTTTTCTATCCAAACAACAGTAACGTCCGGTTGTTTGTAAAACGGATTGAACCAATGACTTTCTTCTGTAAAGTCGATAATTGCATCATAATATGCAATTTTTTGAGCAATTTGCTTTGTATAAGTCAATAAATCTGCCATAATTTTCCTAACTATCATAACAATTTTATTGTTCACGATGTTTAATCCAAAATAATCCCCAAAAAGCTTTATTGTTAGAAAATTATATTCCCCTATCAAACTAGTCCGCCATCTGATTGTGATTTGTCCTATTTAAATTTAGTATTTTTTTGATGGAGGAAATTATGAATAAAAAACTAAAAGGAACAAAAACCGAACAAAATTTAATTAACTCTTTTGCTGGAGAAGCTCAAGCTCGCAACAGATACACATATTATTCAAAAATAGCTAAAGATGAAGGATATGAGCAAATTGCGGAAATCTTTTTATCAACTTCCGAAAATGAACTTGAACATGCGAAACTTTTTTATAAGCATTTGGCAAACAATCCTCTAGGACATGTTGATGCATTTTACCCTTACGAAATCGGTACTACGGAAGATAACTTAATTAGCGCAATTTCGGGCGAGACAGAAGAATTTGATGTACTTTATAAAGAGGCTGAACAAATTGCAAAAGATGAAGGGTTTGAGGCTATTGCAAATACCTTCCATAACGTAAGAAATTCCGAAGAACATCATGCAAAGCGCTATAAAGAATTGTTAAAAAACTTAAAAGAAGGAACTCTTTTTTTGAAAAATTCAGAAGAAATGTGGATTTGTCGAAAATGTGGTTATGTTCATAGGGGCAAAAGTGCGCCTGAACACTGTCCGAATTGTTTGCATCCTCAAGGATATTTTCAACTTTTGTGTGAAAAATACTAGATTTGGAGGAGTAATTTTTATGTACTTATCGAGCATATTATAATATAATATTTGTAATATGAGCAAAAAGTGGAAAATTGTAACAGCTTTAGGTCTTTTGACCGTAACCTGCGGATTATATACGTGGGGCATTCCTGCTGTTGTGAACATAAAAGCTCATAAATCTTTTATTGAAAAAACAATTTTTGAAAATTCCGGTTTTAGAGTTGATATCGGTTCACCTGAGTTATCTATGGGGTTGTTCCCATCTGTTTGGGTAAAAACTGATAACATATCTGTATTGAATGATGATGGCTCAAAAGCCTTATCAATAGATAATCCAAAACTTAAACTAAAATTGTTTCCGCTAATTCGCAAAAATATTGAAATTTCAAACTTTTCAGCTACAAAAGAAGATGTGAACTTTGTATTTACAAAGGATTCAAAATTTTTACTAGGGCAATATCCGCTAAAAGCTCCTCAACAAAATAGTCAATTTACTTTATCAAAGATGAATTTAGCACTTGGAGAATATAATATCAATCTTGATGATAAGAAAAATTCGCAAAAAGTTGTTCTCTCCGGTGAATATTTTAGTCATGGTAAGTACGTACAACATAAACATGCCAGATTTGCGACAAAAGGAAATCTTGATGTTGGAGGAAAGAAAACTGATATATTTGCTGATATTGAGATAAATTTGCCATTGGACAAATTGTCAGAAGATAAGTTAAGGCTCAATGCAAATATTGATAACTTTGATATTTCTTCAATTTCAGAATATGTAAAAGTTCTTTCAAAAGGTAAAATTACATCTTTGTCAGGTATTGTAAGCATAGATGCAATTACAAAACCTGACAAATTTGGTCACAAAAAAATTAGAACTAAAATATCAACAAAAAATCTTGCAGTTTGCGGCAAAGATAAGGCTTCGTCTGTTATTTCAAAAGATAATCTTGTTGCAAAACTAAACTTTAACACAATTGATAATGGTATATTTTTAGATGACACAACGCTTGAATCAGCAAGGATTCATGCATCAGTTGATGGTAAATTACTTTATCTCGGTTCAAAAAATATTCACTATGATATTGTAGCTCAAGTTAAAAACACAAGACTTGAGGATGTTGTAGCGATTCTTCCTGGAAGTGAAACTTTACTACCGGATTTTAACCTTTATAAGCTGAAAAAATATATCTTTTACGGAAATGGTGAAGGTAAAGTCAGATTTAAAGGGCATGGCAATCGTCCAGATGTTACAGGCGATGTGAAATTGTGGGATGCATACCTGATTCACCCAATGAAAGGTGCTCCTGCAAATGCAGATATTAAGCTCAAGTTTTTGGGCAAAAAAATGAAACTTGATGTATTTGTTCCGACATCTCCAAACCAAAGCGTAGATGTTAATGGAATGGTTTTGATTGATGGCTCAAAATATTCTGAATTAAATATAAAAAGTACGGATTCCGTAAGTTTAGAACCGGCGCAAGAAATTCTAAATCCATTACATGAAATTTTAAAATTTCAACTGGGACCTGTTCCGATTATGAAAATTGCAGGAATCGGAAATATCGACTTGCGTTCTGCAGGCAAAAAAGTTGATCCGCATATTTGGGGTAAAATTAATTTTCGTAATGTTACAGCATCATTTAATGAAATTCACAATTTGACCTTAAATAACGGTGCAGGTGAAGTTGTGTTTAATAATACCAAAACAACTTTCCGCAGTTATCAGGCATATATAAACGGAAAACCTGTTGAAATTAAAGGTGATTGTTCGGTTTTGGGTAAATTGAATGTCTATGTGACATCAAAAGGGCAAGATATCAAAAAACTAATCAAGGTTATCAATTCATCTCCACTACTTATTGATGTCCAAAAAGTTGTAAAACCTTTTACTAATCCTGAAGGTACGGCTGATATTTTCTTACAAATTTATGGTACAGCAAAAAATGCTGAAGAAGTTGTTTTTAACCAAGATTTATTTTCAAAAGGCACAATAACTTTCCATAACGCAAAAACCGTAATGCAAGATACCTATCTTCCATTCACAAAAATAAATGGTGTTGTGAATTTCGACCAGTATGATTCAGATTATGATGTAACTGGTTATTTGAGAAATTCAAAAGTTCATGTAAAAGGTACAGGGACAACTGCTGAAATCGATTTAAAAGCTTTTTCTGACAGATTTACGCTAAATAATATATTTGATGCCCTACATCCAGATATGGTTTTACCATACAAAAAAGAAGTTGGTAATATTGATGTAAGTTTCAATGCAGTATACAAAGGGCCTGCTGACTCTGGTGTAATTGATTATAACAGGCTGAAAGTTGATGGTAATTTTATTTCTAACATGAATAGTCAAAATCCGATAAAACTTAATGGTGGTAAATTTACTATCAAAAACGGCAATCTATCAACGTCAAATTTGAATGGTCTATTCAACAATAATCCCTATACTTTGAGTTTTGTTGCTAAAGATTTGGACAAAGAAGATTTGAATATTTCTAATGCCGTATTTAATTTCAAAAACTTTGATATCAGTGTAATTGAATCAATAAAAAATCAAATTAAATTACCAAAAGACTTGGAATCTCAAATCGAGAATATTTCGGACTTCAAAGGAACAATTGATATTAGTGGCTCAATAAAAAATAATTTAGTCTACGCTAATACAAATTTAAAAGATACATCTTTTGTCTATAAACCGCTTGGTGCAATTGTCAGAGTTTTGAGCGGTAATGCTAATATGCGTGGAAATGTTTTATATCTTGATAAAATTAATTCAAGGGTAAGCTCAATGCCTGTCTTTGTAAATGGTAAAATTACAAATATAGACAAAAATCCAAACTTAAATCTATCCGTTAGTGCGAAACTTACTCAAATATTTTTTGACAGGTTGTTTAATTCAAAATCTGTTTATCCTGTAAAAGCAAAAGGTGATATAAATTTCTACACCAAATTAAATGGAACATTAAACGCTCTAAATGCTAAATCAAATTTGAATTTGGGTGAAAATTCTTCAATCTATTATATGGGGGCGACATTAGCAGGTGCGCCTACAGGAACGATAAATTCTGATGGAATCACAACCAACCCAGTTTCTGTGGTTTCAGATGTTGTGCTTTATCCAAATAAAGTAAAAATTAATTCTCTGAAGTATAATCAAACAATAACTTCTCAAAATCGCAAGAAATCTGTTCAAAATCAGCTTAGCGCATCGGGTGAAGTGTCATTGTTAAAAAATAATGTTTTAGGATTTAAAAATTTCAAAATAAAGACAGATAATCCGACAAATGCGAAAATTTTCAATGTTTTATTTAAAAAACCAACTATTAAGCAAGGTGTATTTACAACCAATATGGTTATCAATGGCACTTCTTTAGCTCCATATATTTTAGGTGACTTAAATATAAAAAGTGTTGATATTCCATTGCTTGATTCAACGGTTAGAGATATCAATGTAGATTTCAAAAAAGATTTTATCTATGCGACATCAAAGGCGGTTGTGCTTACAAATGATATTTTGATGGATGCAAAAATTGTAAACAAACCAACTTTACCGGTTGTTGTTGAAGACTTCAATGTAAATATGGATGAATTAAATTTGAACGTCATTTCAAAAGCCTTGGATGATTTAGATGCTGATAATACAAGAGTTAATAAGTTGAAAAATAATACTATTGAAATGCCAACAGAAAATCTTGTTATAAAAAATGCTCAAATTGTTGCCAATAACGTATTAATTAAAAAAGCAGCCGCAACGGATTTTAAATCTCATTTGACTTTGGATTCAAATCAAAATCTTAATATTGATAATTTTGAATTTAATATTGCAAAAGGACAGGTGAACGGTAATATAAATTATGATTTGAAAGGCCTTAAAGGTAAAGGCGAAATGCAAATAAATAATGCAGATGCGCAAATCATTGGTGAAAACTTCTTTGATATGCCGGGGCAAATGTATGGAACTGTTACAGGAAATTTAAATGTTGCATGTACAGGTTTGTCTAGTGTTGATTGTGTTAATACTTTATCAGGTGATGGTAGTTTCAAAGTTACAGATGGCAGAATGCCAAAACTGGGTTCATTAGAATATTTGTTAAAAGCAGGAAACCTTATCACAGGTGGGGTGACAGGTCTATCAATTAATGGAATTATTGATCTTATTACACCGTTAAAAACTGGTAATTTTAAAAGTATCAGCGGTGATATTCACGTAAAAGACGGTATAGCTGATAATATTAATGTATATTCAAGCGGAGAAGATTTGAATATTTATATGACTGGTAGTTACAATATCTCTACACTTGTTGCGGATATGGAAGTTTATGGCAGTTTGTCTAAAAACTTCTCCACTTTGCTTGGCAGAATTGCAAATACATCCCTTAATACATTGTTTAATACAATTCCGGGGATTAATATTAATGAAATTAATCCAAAGTCAACGAGTAATATTAACAAAATTCCAAACTTTAATAAAAATAATACTTTAAGAGTATTCAAGTCAGAAATTTATGGTGATATCAACGGTAGCAATTATGTAAAAAGTTTCCGTTGGATTAAAGATGATTAATTACCAATTGTAAACTCTTATTAATTTTGCGTATTTGCAAGTGTTTCCGTATTATTCTTGTAGTATACTTTAATCTATACACTGGGAAAGGAAAAGTAAAATATGTCAAAAGAGAAAGCAAATATTGCAGTTTTAGGCGCTACAGGTGTTGTAGGTAGAGAAATTACAAAAATTATTGATGAATTGAAAGTTGATTTTAATACGATTAAATTTTTATCTAGTGCAAAGAGCGCAGGTACGAAAATCGAATTTCAAGGCAAAGAATACACCGTAGAAGAAGCTAAACCTGAAAGTTTTGACGGAGTAAATATCGTATTGGCATCAGCAGGCGGTTCAACTTCTCAAAAATTCGCTCCTGAAATTGTAAAAAGAGGAGGAGTCTTGATTGACAATTCTTCAGCTTTCAGAATGGAACCTGATGTTCCTCTTGTTATTGCTTATGTAAATGATGAAGATTTGAAAAAGCACAAAGGAATTATTGCAAATCCTAACTGTTCAACATCTCAATTGATGCTTGTGTTAAAACCATTACATGACAAATTTGGTATTAAAAAACTTTTGGTTTCTACATACCAAGCAGTTTCTGGAGCAGGATTAAAGGCAATCAATGAATTAACTGCTAATACAAAAGCAACTTTAGCAGGTGAAGAGTTTGAAAATGAAGCTTTTAAAAAACCTATCTCGTTTAACGTAATTCCGCAAATTGATGTATTTTGCGATAATGGTTACACAAAAGAAGAAATGAAAGTTGTAAACGAAACTAAAAAGATTTTACACCTTCCGCAGGATTTACCGATTTCGTGTACAGCAGCTCGTGTTCCTGTTTATAACGGTCACTCAGAGGCTGTTGATATTGAGTTTGAAAAGCCTGTTACCCCAAATGAAGTAAGAGAAATTCTAACAAATTCTTTCGGATTAAAAGTTATTGACAATCCTGATAACTTTGAATATCCTACAACACGTGATGCATCTGGTGTAGACCCTGTATTTGTTGGTCGTATCAGAAAGAATTTGGCTTTTGATAACGGAATTTCTTTGTGGTGTGTTGCGGATAACCTTAGAATCGGTGCAGCCCTCAACACAGTAAGAATATGTAAAAAAGTTATAGAAATGGGACTATACTAGAAAGAAGAAAACACTATGCCAAGATTAGATGCTGTAATAAGCAAACTCCAAGTAGGTGATAATGTCTACAGGACACCTGAGTGGTGGAATTCTGCACGCAAACTTAAAAAGGTTGCCAAAAATAATGAATATTTGAAAAATTTAAAAGCAAATGCGACATTTAATTCTTCATACAAGGTTGTTGATGTTGAAAACAATCAAATGGACAAATTTACCTCAAGTATGAAATCAGATTTGGATGCCGAAAAATATGCAGAATTTGCTCCATGGAATTCAATGTATAACAAATTTAGAACATTAATAGTTTTTAAGAAATAAATCTTAGGGAGAAAAAATGAAAATCAGTAAACTTACAATTACCTCCATTTTCCCTGGATATCCTGATTTGGTGAAAGTTAAGAATCCTGAAACGGAGCGTGCAACTCGTTTGATTCAAGAGAGGATATATGCCAGAAACGGATATTTCACAGAAAATGATAACATTCCAGAGTTTTTGAAACACGTTATTTCAAGTGTGAAGAATATCACAAACAAAGAGAAAGAAGTGCCAAAAACATTTATTGGATAAAATTTTAACTCAAAAATCCCAGCTTGTTTAACAATAATATTACTTTTTGTTAATAAACTGGGATTTTTTGTCTGTTTTTATGTATAATTAAGGCATTAGAGGGTATATTTTATGGGACAACTCTTACGGAGAGAAAACGTAGCGGATTTCGTGAAAAAACTGCATCAAAGTGGAAAGACAGTCGTTGTAACAAACGGATGTTTTGATATTTTGCATGTTGGTCATGTCAGATATCTGCAAAAAACAAAATCATTTGCGGACTATATGATTGTCTTGTTGAATTCAGACAAATCTGTTCGTAGTATCAAAGGACCAACTCGTCCGATAAATAATGAGCAAGATAGGGCGGAAGTATTGAATGCGCTTGCTTGTGTTGATTATGTTGTAATGTTTGATGAGGACAGTCCGGCAAATCTTATTGATGAAATCAAACCTGATGTTTATACAAAAGGGGCAGATTACACAATGGAAACCCTTCCAGAGGCAGATATAATGAGGAAGAATAATATTAAAGTTGAGTTTATTGAATTTGTTGCAGGAAAATCTACTACAAACACGATAAATAAGATGAAAGAAAGTTAAAATGACTGCGTATGTTTATGTTTTATTTAGTAAGAAAAATGGAACGTTATATGTAGGAGTAACAACTGATTTAGTAAAAAGAGTATATGAACATAAAAATAAATTTGTTGAAGGTTTTACAAAGCGTTACAATGTCGATAAATTAGGATATTATGAAATATATGATGGTATTTTAACAGCAATAGAAAGGGAAAAGCGCTTAAAAGGAGCATCAAGAAAAAAGAAACTGGAACTTATAGAAATAAATAATCCAAATTGGTTTGATTTGTATTATGATATAATAAACTAAAAGCTGGATTCTTTCGGGCAAGAGCCCTCAGAATGACGAATTTGTCATTGCGAGCGTTAGCGAAGCAATCTAGCCTATAAAAAATAAAAGCATACTAAATGGGGTTAAATCAGTAACTAAAAATCAAATTTTTGGGATAAAACAAATTTTAACAGATTATATAAAGGAGAAAAGAATGAAATCATTTACAGTAGATGAAATTACACAAATAGTTGGCGGTATGTTGACAAAATCAGCAAGTCCTGAAATTACTCATATTGCACCACCGCTATTGGCAGATGAACACACGTTGGCTCTTGCTTTGGGCGAAGAAGAAATCGCAAACCTTGCAAAATCACAAGCTAAAGCGGCTTTAGTTCCACTAGGCGTTCAAATTGACGGTTTCACTACTATTGAGGTAGAAAGACCAAGATTAGCAATGATGAAATTGTTGAACTTGTTCTATGTGCCTCCTGTTGTAAACAAAGATATTCACCCAACAGCAACAGTTGACCCAACTGCAAAGCTTGGACAAAATGTTTGTATTGGTCCAAACGTTGTAGTTTCTCCAAATGCTGTAATTGGTGATAATACAAAGATTTTAGCTAATTCATACATTGGTAGTAACGTAAAAATCGGTAATAATTGTTTCTTCCACCCTGGAGTAAATATTGGTGATAGAGTTCAAATTGGTAACGATGTAATTCTTAACCATGGAGTTTCTCTTGGTGCAGATGGTTTCAGTTTTGTAACCGAAAATCCTAACAATATTGAAAATGCAAGAAAAGAAGGAGAAATCAAAGAGGGTGATGTTGAACAAGTTATCTTCAAAATCCCTTCAATCGGTTCTGTGGTAATCGGTAACAATGTAGAAATTGGTGCAAATACTGCAATTGACCGTGGTACAATTGAAAATACAGTTGTTGGAGATAATACAAAAATTGACGACCTTGTTATGATTGGTCATAACTGTCGTATCGGAAAAGGCTGTTTAATTGTATCTCAAGTAGGTATCGCAGGCAGTTGTGTAATTGGCGATAGAGTAGTTATTGCAGGTCAAGCAGGCTTGGCTGACCACATTGAAATTGGTTCAGATACAATTATTACGGCAAAAGCAGGTGTAACAAAATCATTCCCTGCAAAATCAATTATTGTAGGTATTCCTGCTGTTCCTAGAAAAGATTTCATTAAACAATTGAAAACTATGAAGGATGCGCAAGATATATTCGCAAAATTTAGAAAATTTGAACCAATGTTAAAATCATTTGAGGAAGCTCATCAAGAGGAATTATAATAAATGGTAACACTAAAAAAAGAGGTAAAACTTGTCGGAAACGGCTTAATGAAAAATAAGCCATGTGAGGTAACACTATTTCCGTCTAACTCAGGTCAAATCAGATATTTTGTAAAGGATAAAGATTCTTTTACAGCTGATGTAGATCACGTATTGGCAACCGACCATTGCGTTGTTATGGGTACTAAAAAAGCTCGTACAATGCTGACAGAACACTTGTCCGCAGCTTTAGCTTTTTGTCATATTGATTCTGTTGATATCTGTATGACAGAAGAAGAAGTTCCGGCATTAGACGGTAGTTCCTTAAAATGGGTTGAGGCAATTAAAGAGGTAGGAACAGATAAGCCATTTTTTGCAAAAGATAAGTTTTATACGGTAAAAGAACCTGTATATTATCTAAATGGAAAAACTAGTTTAGTTATTTTGCCAAGTGACAATTTATTTATCTCTTATGCTGTGAATTACAACCATCCGGATTTAACACGTCGATTTGTAAATTATAATCCAAAAAATAAATACGAAATCATAGAGGCAAGAACCTTTGGATTTTATCACGATTTGAAAAAATACCAAATGCTTGGATTTGCGCAAGGTGTAACTCAAGAAAATACTGTTGGTTTAACTGATGATGGTGGTTACACAACTGAATTGCGCTCTGAACATGAACCAATCAAACACAAAATGCTTGATTTAATTGGGGATTTGTATTTGACAGGTGTAAATCCGCTCAATATGAGATGTCAAATTTTGGCAAAAGAGGCTGGGCATGCAGTCCACGTAAAAGTAGCAAAAATGTTAAAAGATAAGTTAGTAGAAATATAAGGAGAGAAAAATGTCAGAAGAAACTAAAATTTTAAGCTTTGATACTATGCAAATCATGGATATGATTCCTCACAGATATCCATTCTTGCTTGTAGATAGAATTACAGAATGTGTACCTGGAAAATATGCAAAAGGTTACAAAAATATGACTATGAATGAACAATTTTTCCAAGGTCACTTCCCAAATAATCCAATTATGCCCGGTGTTTTACAACTTGAAGCTATGGCTCAATGTTCCGCTCCAATTTTGATGACTATGCCTGAATTTGAAGGTAAATTGACTTTATACGCAGGAGTTGACGGTGTAAGATTTAAAAATATCGTGAGACCTGGCGACAGATTCGATATGGAAGTTGAATTGACAAAGGTAAAAGGACCTATTTGCAAAGCTCATGGCGTTGGTAAAGTAGATGGTAAAGTTTGTGTAGAAGCAGATATGACTTTTGCATTGAAATAAGCTTTTAAAAGTTAGTGTTTTTAACAAGTGGCAGGGCAACTCATAGTGAAGAAGATACTATGAAAATGATTGAGA
>OQVZ01000124.1_pt1 | contig 27220 bp, 20 predicted proteins | sample 1691571 | NCBI WGS metagenome assembly OQVZ01 (sample SAMN03418261, study PRJEB22391) | human gut metagenome | biome: human-gut; feature: organic feature; material: feces | host: Homo sapiens | place: Tanzania | collected 2013-01
ATTCACGTATCTGTCTTCACATGCAACTAATCGCTATTTTATCCCGAATTGGGGTATATAAATAGTAAAGTGAGTTTATAAAGGAGTGTACCCATTTTGTGGCGCACTCCTTTTTTTGATGATATTTGTTGTCTTATCTAAGCCATTTATGCCTTATTCAAAGCTTATGTGTTGGCATCTCCTTTCCACAACCCATGCAGGTTGCAATACTCGCGAGCCGATACCTCTTTGGCATCTGTTAGGAAGATAGCCTCTGGCTTCTCGCCTGGCTTTAGCTCATGGCGAAGTACATCGGTAGGAGTGAGCAATTCTATCCATTGGATATAATGCTCTGGTAGCATCGGATGCTCTACGCTTCCCACCTTTACACGATAGCCGCCCTCGATAGGTTCTATCACTGGCACATGCTTCTCCTTTGCCGCATCCGTGGTGTTCTCCTTCATCAGTTTCATGGGCTGACCGCAGCAACTTAGCACGGCTCCGGGATTCACAACCTCTACCACGTTGCCACAAACCGTGCAACGGTAGATTTCTCTTGTCTTAGTCATAATCGTTCCTCCGAAAATTTAGAAAATGAAATGATGTCTTTATTCTTTAACGATTATAAAGATACTCATTTTCTGTGAGTTACACAAGTTTTAGAGCCTGTTTTATTCCAAAATAAAGTTAATTTATGATTGTGGATATTCACTTGCGAAACTATAGTAACCGAAGGCTTTCGTTAAGCCATATGAGCAGAGCTAAGTTTACTAAAGTTTTGCCATGGCAAGAAAATGTGTCTGGAGTCAAAAAAGCTCCACGACCCGAAAATATTCCTCCCAAAGGAGTGAGTTTCTCAGATATAATTTGTATTTTTGCCATGTCTATTGTCGGGTTCTCTTGTTTGTTTTTGCAACACTAAGATAAGCGAGAATTCTGACATGGCAAAAATAATAAACAAACAACTCACATGAACATTTGTATTTTTGTTGGTGCACGTCCCAACTTTATAAAGGTGGCTCCCATTCTTCGTGCAATGGATGCAGCTGGAGTAGATCACAGTCTTGTGTATGCAGGACGTGAAGATGATCCTACACTTGAGGCATCGTTGTTTGACGACTTGCAGATGTCGCGCCCTGATGTCTATCTTGGCGTAGACTGCGAGAACCTTAATGAGCTTACAGGACAGGTGATGTCGGCATTCGAGCGCTATTTGCAAGAGAATAAGACAGATACTGTAATTGTAGTAGACGACCTTGCGTCTACAATGGCTGCGGCTATCGTAACCAAGAAGCAGGGCATACGTTTGGCTCATCTTGTGGCTGGTACACGCTCGTTCGATATCAACATGCCTAAGGAGATAAACCGACTCGTGATAGATGGATTGTCTGACCTTCTATTTACAGCAGGTATAGGTGGCAGCAGCGCCGCTACTCGTGAGGGAGCTGAATCATCTAAGATTTATCAGGTGGGCAACATACTGATGGACACATTGCGCTTTAATCATCAACGCTTTGTTCGTCCTGCCGTTATGGACGAGTTGCAGTTGACCGAGAACAACTATATCGTTTTCACCCTAAACCGTAAGGCTCTTATTGCCAAAACCGACGAGTTGCGCTCGCTATTGCTAAGCATGATGTCGCATGCTGGCGATATTCCAGTTGTAGCACCGCTACGCAAGTTGGCTGCCGATGCTGTGCAGAAGATAGTCAACGAAAATCCTTTGCTTTTTAACGGACTACACATAGTCAATCCGCTCGGCTACCTTGAGTTCGGCTATCTCACAGCCCATGCTCTCGGCATTGTTACCGATTCGGGCAACGTGGCTGAAGAGGCAACGTTCAATACCGTACCCTGCATTACGCTCAATAGCTATACCGAGCATATCGAGACAGTTAAGACAGGCTCTAATGTGCTTGTAGGCGAGGATCCAGTATTGCTTGGCGAGGAAATGACTCGTATGGTAAATGGCGAATGGAAGCATTGTGGCATTCCAGAACGCTGGGACGGACGTTCGGCTGAGCGAATCGTGCAGACGTTGGTGGAGTAAAAGGCACAAGCCCTACCCCCAGCCCCTCCCCCGTAGGGAGGGGAGTGGTATGATTTGAGTATGCTTTTTAAAATATTTGCTTATGAACAACAACAGATCCATTTTATGCTCCGCGCTGATAGCATTGAGCATTGTAGTCCTTGGTTTCTGTATCAAGGGCGGTATTGACAATTTTGCCAATAAGGACCGCAAGGTCGCAGTGAAAGGACTGGCCGAAAAGGAGGTTGACGCCGACAAGGTGACGTGGCCTATTGTGTCGAAGGAAATAGGCAATGAGTTGCCCGAGCTTTATACCCGCCTCGGTAACACTCAGTCGAAAATCAAGCATTTCCTTATTGCCAACGGCATCAAGGCTGAGGAGATAAGCGTTAATGCTCCTAAGGTTATTGACCAGACTGCCGACCAGTATAGCGACAATCGTCGTACATATCGTTACAACATAACATCGGTCATTACCGTAACATCGCGTAACGTGAAGCTTGTGCGTTCAATCATTGCACGCCAGGGCGAGTTGCTTAAGGAGGGTATAGCCATTGTTGATGGCGGTTGGGACAATCCCGTCAAGTACGAGTATGTATCATTCCGCGACATGAAGCCTAAGATGATGGAGGAGGCAATTGCTAATGCAGAGAAGACAGCCGAGCAGTTTGCCAAGAACTCTAAGAGCAATCTCAACAAGATAGTATCTGCCGACCAGGGACAGTTCTCTATTGAGGACCGCGACCAGAACACTCCATATATTAAGAAAGTAAGAGTAGTAACTACAATAGTCTATTCGTTGAAGAATTAATATGCAACCACGACATAGAGACAATTACGAATTTCTCACACAGGCACCTGTATCACGTGTCATCCTCACGATGGCAGTGCCTACAATTGTCTCTATGCTTGTGACATGCTTTTATGTTATAGTCGATACCTATTTCGTTGGTCAGCTCAACACACAGTCGACAGCCGCAGTAGGTATCGTCTTTCCCTTGATGTCGCTTATTCAAGCCATAGGTTCTTTCTTCGGTCATGGCAGCGGTGCTTATATGTCGCGCGAACTTGGCGCACGTCGCACAGACAACGCTTCGTCAATGGCCACTACCGGATTGGTCTATGCTTTGCTTACAGGCATCTTGATAGCCGTTGTTGCGCTATTGTTTCTGCGTCCCCTTTCATTGGTGCTTGGCAGCACTCCTACCAGTCTTCCTTTCACCGAGCAATACATGGCTATTATATTGCTTGGCACTCCTTTTCAGATAGCCTCATTCACTCTCAACAGCCAATTGCGCATGCAGGGCAATGCCCGTTATGCTATGTGGGGCATCATAAGCGGAGCTTTGCTCAATGTGGTTCTCGACCCCATCTTGATATTTGGTTGTGGTCTTCAACTGCGTGGTGCTGCTCTTGCCACCGTCATCGGACAGATAGTTAGTGTTGCTGTATTGCTTGCAATGTGCCATTTTCGTGCTACTGCTGGGGTGCGTCTTCGTCCGCGATACTTCTCTTTGCATTGTCATTATGTGCGTGAGATAGTATATGGCGGTTCGCCTTCGTTGTCGCGACAGGGATTGGCAAGCATCTCTGTTATTCTTCTTAATGTTGCTGCCGCTGGTTATGGTGATGCTGCCGTGGCTGCTATGTCAATTGTCAGTCGTGTCACAATGTTTGTCATGGCAGTCATTGTAGGTTTCGGTCAGGGCTTCCAACCCTTCTGTGGTTATTGTTATGGAGCTGCCCTGTACAACCGTTTGCGCCATGGCTTTTGGTTTATCGTGCGTGTTGGTTTTGTCTTTTTATTGTGTTTTTCGGCTTTTTTCTTTTGCTTTGCCGAACAGACCATAGCTGTATTTCGTGACGATGCTATCGTAATAGCTGTTGGCAGTACGGCTCTGCGTTGGCATCTTGCAGTCTATCCGCTCAACGCTTATATTATGGCAGGCAATATGATGCTTCAGACCACGCGTCGTCCCCTACGTGCCAATGTGCTTTCGTCGGCTCGCAAGGGTCTTGTTTTCATTCCTTTTATACTTATTCTTCCACATCTCTTCGGACTTATGGGCATTGCTATGTGTCAGGCAGTGTGCGATGTCGTCACATTTATTATAGCTATACCAATTGTACGTAGTGCATTTCGTGAAATGACATAAAAAATGAATAACGTTGCATTTATGGTAAAATAAGTTTAAAAACGTAAGTTGTATGGCTGAAAAACTTGCAAATATCAAAAATAATCGCTATATTCGCAATATCTTAAAAACTAAAAAGGGTGAAGTCTCACATCTTCAGTATTAATCTAAAATGGCCGACAATGAGACATAGGTCAGAAAGGGAGGATGGCATTATGAGAACAACAAAGAGAGTGTATGATTTTGAATCATTTGAGCTCGACAATATCTACAACGAAGAAGACGATCGTCAGTTTCGTGTGGATCGTATAGATTCATCCATTTGGTATAATTAATCAGGTCGCACTGATTGATTGACTATGTACAAATCATCTTTAGAACATTTCCCAAAGAGAACGAGTTACCCACACCCCGCAAGCACTCGCCCTCTTTGGGAATTTCTTTTTTGTTCCTAATTATTTACGCATCTCTTGAACACCCCGTACGACCTCATTCTGCGGTCGAAATCGTTATCTGTCACCACCACGGTGTACTTGTTCTGTGGATGGCGTTTGATAATTCCGTTGATTTTCATTGCCAGCGTTTCAGCCATATTTCCGTCGATGCAAGCCAGCAGATGGGCAATGTTGAACACAACGAATCGCGACAGCAGACAGCTTTCTTCTGTTTCATTGTCTGACTTTAGAATGTCAGCAGCCTCGTCTATGCTACTCGTAAACTGATGTTCAACGTTCGACCATTGCTTCTCGCTTGGCTGTTGATTGCTGGTTTGACGCTCGTCGAACAGCCTTTCTCCCATACGTAGCATTTCTTCTGACGTGTCCACTCCGACGTATTCTATCTTGTTCATTTCTGCTGCAAAGCGCTGGGCGAAGGCAATGCCGTAAGTAGCCGGACCGCAACCTATGTCAATCATTACAACATGCTTGCCACAACTCTCAGCCATCTTCATTATGCTCTGATACTTCTCACGCCACACGGTTTCGGCTTCTTTCAAGTATTGCGGCATGTAGTATTGGCAATACATACGTACTTGGTCTTCGGCAGAAACTATTACAGCCTTGTCTGCCTGTCGGTTGTATGCAGTCTGAGGAGTGTCAAACTCCAGTCTGCCGTAGTTGATGATTGTCTTCTCGAAATCCTCGCCCAGTTGCAGCAGTCCGTTGCTTGCCGTTGTTTCCTTAAGCTCTTCTACCTTGAATTCGCCTTTGCAATACTCGGTAGGCGGAATGTCGAAGAAACAATCCTTCTCCTTCAGATACATCAATAGTTTGTAGAACGTGAAGTTCTCCATCAGAATGTCGGCATTGCCCACCATGAGCAGTTGCAGTCGGGCACGTGTCATGGCAACATTCAGCTTGCGATCAATCACCATTCCGTCCTCCACGAACACGTTGTTAGTAAGGAAGTTGAGCTGATTGTATTGTTGCACAGTGAATCCGTAGATTATGTAGTCGCGCTGACTGCCCTGGTATCTTTCTACCGTGTCGATAGTTATGTTGTGCAGTACGTCTATGCCATGCTGGTCGATGGCGCTGCGCACAGTAGCAATCTGGTTGCGGTAGGGCACGATTACTCCTACGGTCTGGTTCTCGTCAAACCATTCTTTGGTCTGTCTGTAAATCTCGACTACCGTTGCAGCAATCATTTCCGCTTCCACCTGATTGGTCTTCACCGAAGCCGAAGTCCTTGGCTTTGGAGCCGATACAAACGCCACACGTCGCATGCTCAACAGTTGGGCTATTCCGTTGGTAGAGCACGACGGACAGTACGGCAACGTCTGATGTTGCAACGGCACCACTTCAAGGCGGTTGCCATAGAAGGCATAGTTGGCAAACTCGGCTATAGTCTGGTGCATGCGTCCCTGGCGGGTGAGCATGTAGACATAGCGTGGGTCGTAACCGTCTGCGGTCTTGAATTGCGCCAGCAAGCGTTCGAAGAGCGACCGGCGACAGTCTGTGAGGTTGATGTCGTGTAGCAAGGGTTCGTCAACCTTTGACTCCTCTTGCGTTTGTTGTACAACTGCAGGCAACTGTTTGTGGTCGCCTATCAGTACGAAGCGTTCAATGGCGTTTCTTCCTCCCGACTTGGCGCTGAGCAGACCAATCAGGTGTGGTTCCAGAATCTGCGACGACTCGTCGATTATTGCCAGGTCGAAATGCTTTATCTTAAAAAGGTGGATATTGGCGTTCAATGCTGCCGTGGTAGCACAGAACACTCGCATTCCGTCTACTACCTCCTTCACCTCTTTGCCAGTTCGGCATAGCTCCACTCGGTGGCTGAGCAGGTGGTCGTGGAAAGCCTCGTCGCAGTTCAACTCCGAACCGATGCGTATGAAGTCGATGTTGCTCTCCACCAGTTTCGAGCACATTTCGTCCACAGCACGGTTGGTGTACGACAGCAACACTATGTTCGAATGTTCGTCGGTGAGTTCCTCCTTCAGAATGTTGAGCAGTCCGAACGAAGTCTTTCCTGTTCCCGGAGGTCCGATAACCAGGAATATGTCGCGCGACTGCTTGGCATGTTCCACCAGAGTGTTGAACCTTCCGTATTCGCCGCGCATGTGTACATGCTGGTCTACGGTAGGCGTGCGCTGACTCAGTATCAAGTCGCGGCGCTCCTTATTTGCCGACAGAAAACTGTGCAGACCGCTGTACAGAGCGCGTGCCGACGATTCAAACATGTCGTGCTCTATAGCCCAACGAGTGCCTTCGGGCGCATCAAACACCTGCTTGTCGGTTTGCGAATTGCGCAGCACCACCTCAACGCCCTTTGTCGTTATCTCCTTTATCGATGCGCGGTTTACCATTTGGGCGCAGGCGTTGGGCACGTTGCCCTCCTTGTATGGATAGACTATCACGATGTCGCCCTTGCGGAAATTGGACGTGTCGGCAGTCTGTTCCATGTCAAACCTCAGTCTCAGGCTCTCCACCATACCATCGGCTGAGAGTCCGAACTCCTCAATCGTCATTTCTTCATATATATTGCCTGCCGCCCGCTTGTCTTCAAGAGTGTCGAGCCAGATGGCTGCAAATCCGCTGTCGTCTTTAGTTTTGTTGCCCACCTTGGCAAGCAGATGTTCACGCTCTATGAATTGTAGAAATCTGAAGTAGTAGGCGCGCTCCAGTTCGGTAGCCTCCTGTATGGGGCGCAGAATGTTTTCCAGTTCGGGGCGGGTCCATTCTTCCCATAGTCGTCCGGTCGCTCCTTTGCGATTGAGTTTGTCGGCTGTCAGATTGCGTAGCACATTGATGCCCATGTTGCCTTGCGTAAGATCGGTCCACGTCAGCAGATTGCGCATGCGTATTGCGCGTAGCGTCAGTTCCGGAAGATTGGCAATCGACACCAGTCCCTCGGCATATTTCGAATAGAGCAGCATAAAGTGGCGCAGCTGGTCGGAGTGTTTCTTGAACTCGTAGTTGAACAGCGCACGATAGAGCGACAACTGTACGAGATGCTTCTCTTGCGGCACAGGTCGGTTGGGGTTGTACTCGGGCGACGAGAAAGGCACAAACTCTCCCTTGCCCGACTTCTGTTCTATTATCGTTGTGCGGCCGTCCTTCTGGTGCAGCAAGTCGAGACGTCCCTGAATGCCGAGTACGTCGCTGAAGAATGTAGGCTCCAGCACCACCGCCTTCGGGTCGTATTCGTCCACCTCCTTGGGCAGGTCGTTGCCTATGAGCTTCTGTATGTTCTGTTTCTGTTGGCGTGCGTCCTGATAGAACTTCTGCACCGTAGCCTGATTGTTCATGTCGTCGCACGATGTCAGACTTATGGTGTTGGTCTTGAAGAATTCCATAACGCCCTCGCCGAAGGGCACGTTGCGGTTGTGTACCGTGTCGTCCAGGAAACGTCCTGCAAGATTACCGAGATGGATGTGCACCGTGTTGGCTTGCGGTTTCAGTCGGTTCACCATGTTCACATATGGCGACTCGGCGTAGGTTTCGAAGCACGATGCAATAGTCGTGATGTCTATCAGATAGTCGGGTTCGTAAATGATGAGTTCGGGCATGCACACATCCTCCTCCATGCGAATGCGCACGAGGTTGAGCTGTGTGTCTGTCGAAAGTATTTGTTTCAGATAAGTCCAGTCGCCTTTGCCGCCCAGCGTCAGATAACGGTTTTGCCTTCCGTAGCAAATCTTAAGTTCCGAAGCGTTCTGTTCTTCCGTGGCGTAAATGTAGTCGTCGTCCCACGAACGTACGATGCAGCGCAGCAGGTTTATGTCGAATTTGCTCCAACGTCCCTTGCGCTCCTTCTTGGGCAGCAGCCTGTTGAGCGACTGCGGTATATACGTAACTCCACACACATAGCTCACCAGCAGAGCTGTCGACTTGATGTTGTATGCCAGCGACTGCTCCAGTTCTTCGTTGCTCATGCTGTGCATAGCGTTCAGCTCCTTGCGCGTGTCGTGTATCAGCATAGCCGTTTCGGTAGGAATGCCGTGTTGCTTCGTCAGATAGTCGAGCTTGGCAAACATGCCGATAAAGTTGATGCTGTTGTGGGCAATACCTTGGTTTACCACGCGTTTGAATATGTCGCGCAGTATGGCGTATTTCTCGCGTATGGTGAAGTCGGCTGTGCACACGTCTTCCAGTTGGTCATAAAACGACATGGCGCAGTCGGCGGTATAGGCAATATTCTCGTTTCTGTTATTATGTTCCATTCTGTTTGCAAAGGTAGTGCAAACCTAAGATAAGTCAAAATCCATAAGTCTGTTTTTCCAAATCTTATAATCTTTCTCCTTAAATCTGTAACACCTTATATAATAAAAAGCAGTAACTTTGCACCCATGGACAAGAAAATACTACCCGTAATGGGAATGGCATGTGCCGGATGCAGCGCCAATGTAGAGCGCAAGCTTAAGGCCATGGACGGAATAAAGAGTGTGTCGGTGTCGCTGCCAGGACGCACGGCAATGGTAGAATATGACGAGCGTGTAGTAACGCCCGCAGATATGAAACGCGTCATTGACGGTGCCGGCTATCTGCTTATTATCGACGATGAAACGCGTGTCGACGCATTGGAACGCAATGCCTACCGACAACTGAAGCGACGTATGATACTGTCGTGGCTGCTGGCGCTGCTCACCATGTCGGTGTCGATGGGGTGGGTGAGTGTAGGTTCGAACGATGCTGCCAACCAGGTGCTTCTCATCATTGCTTTATTAAATATGGTGTATTGCGGACGCCAGTTCTACGCCAATGCTTGGCGTCAGCTCGTACATCGTTCAGCCAATATGGACACGCTTGTGGCGCTGTCTACCCTCATCTCGTTCGGCTTCAGCGTGTTCAATACTTTTTGGGGCGAACAGTTTTGGGGCTCGCGTGGCATAACGTGGCACACCTATTATGATGCGTCGGTGATGATTGTCACCTTCGTGCTTACAGGCCGCTGTCTTGAGCAGCGTGCCAAGCGGTCAACAGCTTCTGCCATACGTTCGCTCATGGGACTCGTGCCCAAGCAGGCACATGTGGTTGTAAATGACGAAGTACACGATGTACCGCTTGCTACTGTTGTCACACGCGACATTGTCGAGGTGCGACTGGGAGAGAAGATACCCGTCGACGGTACTGTAAGCACAGGTGAGGGCTATGTCGACGAATCGATGATAACGGGCGAACCGGTGCCCGTGCTCAAGCAGTCAGGCAGTCGTCTGTTGGCTGGCACGATAGTAAGCGAGGGCACTCTGCGCTTCCGGGCTGAGCAGGTAGGCCAGCAGACGGTGCTTGCAGGAATAATACGTATGGTGCAGGAGGCGCAAGGCTCGAAGGCTCCCGTGCAGCGTTTTGTCGATCGTGCTGCCCTTGTCTTTGTGCCTTGCGTGCTTGGAGTTTCGATACTAACCTTTGTGCTGTGGCTTGCCATAGGCGGAGCGGCAGTACTTCCTCAAGCCGTTCTGTCAGCCGTGTCGGTTTTGGTCATAGCCTGTCCGTGTGCCATGGGACTCGCTACGCCTACCGCTCTGATGGTGGGCATAGGCAAGGCGGCGCAACAGGGCATTCTGGTTAAGGATGCTACAGCCGTTGAGCAGCTCTGCCGTGTCGATGCACTCGTCATTGACAAGACAGGAACGCTCACAATACCTAATAAGGATGTGGATTTCAAGTCTGCTGAGAATATTGCACTTGAGGATCGCGAGCTGCTGAAGCCTCATGCTGCCGAGGCTATAGCTATGCTTAAGGCGCGTGGCATAGAGGTATGGATGATGAGTGGCGACCGTGAGGAGGCAGCTGCCTATTGGGCTAAGAAGGCTGGAATAGCCCATTGGCAGAGCCAGTGTCTGCCGCAGGATAAGGAGAACATTGTGCGTCGTCTGCAAGGCGAGGGTCATCGTGTGGCAATGGTTGGCGACGGCATCAACGACTCGCAGGCTCTTGCACTTGCCGATGTGAGCATTGCCATGGGCCGTGGTACCGATGTGGCAATGGACGTTGCGCAAGTGACGCTTATGGGCGACGACCTGCGTCGCATTGCTGATGCCTGCCAGTTGTCGCACAACACAGTTGGCATGATACGACAGAATCTGTTCTGGGCGTTCATCTACAACATTGTCTGCATTCCCTTGTCTGCCGGATTGCCTCATGTCTTCGGCGTTGATTTTCAAATAACGCCAATGTGGGCAAGCGCACTTATGGCAATGTCGAGCGTAAGTGTCGTGATGAATAGTCTACGGTTGAAGTACAAGAAATGAGATGGATGAAACAGTAGAAATTGGACTATCAGAAATACAAAATCCAATTGTCTGAAATATAGTAAAATCAGTCAAAGTCAAAACGAGTCCATTTGCTTAGTAAAACGACTCCTTTTACCCTTCAAAAGGAGTCCTTTTGCAAGCCAAAACGACTCCTTTTGCAGTCCAAAACGAGTCCTTTTGAAAGTGAGAAGGACAATTTATGGCAATGTCAAGTGTCAGCGTTACCAACAGTCTTCGGTTGTCATAGTCTTAAATAAAGACTATGACAACCTCATGAAATCTACTTATCCTATTACCAACTCATCAATGATGTTCTTGACGCCGGTACTGTTGATCTGCTTTCGGAAGTGTACGGTATAACCATTTGCTGTCATGGCCTTGAAGAACTGCTCAGCACACGAAATCTTAGTATCCTCGTCAGGTGATATATGCGATTCCTTATCATACGCCTTTGTCTCAATCACAATGTTCAGTTCTTTGGTGCCGTCGGACTTCTTGACCACATACATAAAATCCGGGCTATAGTTGCTTGAAGCCACAGTAGGAATACAGATGCTGTGAGACGGTATTTTACCATATACGATGACTTCGTCAATCTCGGTCTTGATGTTCTGTAGTTCCAGCCCAGAGTCATGAGCATAAGCATCATAAAGATACTTGACAGGGGGCTCGCCTTGTACACTCTTATTGCCAATGTATGCTTGAACGACTTCATTCTTCACCGTGCCATCAGCATTGGTGAGCTTGGTTTCTTTTACAGTGTAATTAGCTTGCTTATAGCGCACGAAGCCGACTAGTTGGTCACACTTCCAGTCATCCACAGCACCAATCAATCTTGTCAACGAACTGTCATTAAACATTTCATTGGTAAGTTTATAGCCGCCATTTGCTGCTTCACATATAGCTTTATGCAGTATATGTATTGGAATATTGGTGTGTCTTGATGCTTGCTTTAGGAATTTATTATAACCATAATGGCGATCGTGTAATGTCAACTCAGCATGCAAACATTCATTGGCAACAGCTACGTTTCCCTCAAATTGCAGAACCTTACGTGAAGACTCTACGGTTTGAAGGGAGAACACATGCTTATTCTTAATGATAGATGGCAGTTCTGCTTCTATCTTCTTGTCAATTTCCTTATCGAAGTACAGAACATACTTTCTGTTCAACTGTGCCCATAGTTCCCGCAGTTCTTCAAATCTTGCTTTACGGATATGAATCTTATCATTACGATTGCTATTACGGTTTATGATTCGATTGGTATTCACGCCCGTCGTTACATCCTTAAACTCAGGATATTCCATCAGCAAATCATCAAATTTTTCAGGTACAACATTCTTGTCAAAATCAACATAGCCTTTAGTTAGCAGTTCTGCAAAGAACTTATTGACATCCATGTTGCGTTTCTTGGCAACATGGATGATATCTTCTGCAGTAATCGAAAGTGAGTTCTTCTGATCTGCGTCAAGCTCGCCATTGATTTCTGCAACCAACTTATTGGCAAAGTCCTTCTCCGTGAAGTCTACGATGTAGTTGAGCATAAAGGAAGAATCGCTGATGCGATTTCCTGCACTGTCAACTGGCAGACGCAGACCACGGCCTACCTCCTGCAACTTACTAATTTCTGATCCACTTGAGCGCAACTTGCAGATAGTAAACACATTCGGATTGTCCCATCCTTCCTTCAATGTCCATTTAGAAAACAGGAATCGCAGTACATTGGGTTTACCTTCCTTATCTGTAAAACTCAACAGTTCTTTTTTGCCATGAAGAATCACCTTTACCTCATTGGCAACATTCTCATCAGAGTCATTATTGTCCTGCGAGAAGTATCCTGCACATGAGGAATCTATGTTTTCAAGAGTGGCTTTGAGATAAGCCTCGTATTCAGGAGTGTTCTGTCGTGTCAATTCCTTCTTCACTCTTGCTTCCAATATATCGATAAACTTTTTTCTCAGCCAGCCATCATTCTTACCTTCAGGTCCGCGAAAACTTTCAATGCTGTCAATAAAGAACAGTGCCAATGTCTTGATAGGCAGTCCTTCGCGACAGAAATTTTCACGTTCAGTCTCAAAGTGACGCATCAAGGCAAGCTCAATCATACCCTCTTGATAGGACATACCGTATTGATCTGGGAAGAACTCTTCTCCTGTCTGTTTCTCCTGACCATTGCTCAGGCTGACACCATTTTTGCTGATAGCCTCTACGACAACGCCATCCAAATCATTATCAATAGAGCCAAGACTCTCACCCACATGAAGCGTGAAAGTTTTACCTGTATTGTCTGCACCTGTCAGCTTCATGTTGGCACTATCACCTTTCACGGTTGATAGCACCTTCACCTTCTTTTCAGCCTTCTTACCTCCAGGCAACTCCAGATGCTCTTTTGCAACGCCCTTTATGAGTCCTTGATTGAAAGAATCTGCTGCGTTCAAGTCATAAATTAGTTCTTGATAGTCCTTTACCGCATGTTTGTTCTTACCTTTACCAACCGTAAGCTCTGGGAATGTAGCACCATAGCGCAACACCAACTGAGGTCGGAAGTTTTCAATAAGCGCTGCATACGATTTGCTACCACGCTCCACACGATGCGGCTCGTCGATAATCAACACAGGCTTAGTATCAGCAATAGCATCCACTGGACGATGGAATTCGCCCAGCATCTGGTCATAGTCCTCACGCGTAAGCAACTTACCATTGGTTATGAGCTGCGTATTGAGCAACAGTACATAGATTTTATGCTTGACATGGTGCGAGCCATAGAAGAAATGTCCTACTGCAGAAGGCATATTCAGACGTCCCTTCTTCTGTTGCTTCTGAGGTTCAAGCAGGCACAGCTCTATCTCTGCATTGTAGTTGCACACCATCTCAAAGTGGCGTTTCACCTCTTGTTCCTTTAGGAATGATGCAGTACCAGCCTTGATAGGCAAGGTAGGAACGGCAATGATGAACTTGTTGAATCCGCAACGCTTGTGCAGTTCAAACATGGTTCGGGTATAGACGTATGTCTTACCAGTACCCGTCTCCATCTTGATGTCAAGAAGGCGATGATACGGCAAACTCTTTATCTTATCCGAGAGCATATAATGAGTCACCCTTTGCTTGGTGGCTTTATCCAATATCTTTCCATTTTGGCGCACTATGCGTAATGCCACACCATCGAGCTGTCGCTTCAATAGTGGGTTTTGGTGGCTTTGCTTAGCCGGTTCTTGTATAGAAGCCTCCACCACTGTGGCAACGCCATCAACAGGCATCATTTGGTGAGCGAGGTTATTTTCGAGTTTTAATTCCATGTTTCTTATACTACAGGGAGAAGTTGATCTAATAAATCAGCAATGACAAAATAGAACTCCATATGATTTCCGTTTGCATCACGTTTTTCTACTTCTTGTCGATATGCTTTCAAAGAATCCATATCAAGCATTTCCTGGGAATTCCTGGTCAAAAAAGAATAAGCCAGCATTTGTTCGCGTCTTCTTTCTTTCAGACTATGACAATTCAAGTTGAGAGTTTCGATATCCTCTTCTGCTTCCTTGTCCCTCCCTTTTACTTCACCATTTAGTTTATATGAAAAGTGTGAAGCACAATCTGCTTGTAAAGGACTATAATGCAATTCTTTATTATCCTTAAATTCATCACAATGAAGAGTATTTTTTCTTTCCTTCTTACTGTGAATCGTTTTTTTTAATTGTGTCCGTTCAAACTCTGAACTGTGACAAGACAGCAATAGGTTCTTATATTCTCCTACCAACTCAGGAAACTTACTTCTTGGCTTAACGTGCTCAACACTATAATGTTGCGTATCTGGAAATTGAAGTTTCAAACCACAATAGCAGCATACTCCACCTTGGTCTTGACACATTTGTGCCTGTAAGTCCTTCCAATGCGGAATACATTTTGTACTTCTTATTTGCTCTTTGTAGAGAAGATTGCCATCAAGCTTCTCTGTCTCTTTTCTTTTCAGAAGACTTGCTTCGTCAAGATTCACAGAGGACAATTCCTGCTCGTGCTGAATAACAGTAGGAGTATCATAATGCTTTTCTATGTACCTCATTTGCCAATAATTTCAATACGATTTATGATAGCACGCAGTTGTATCAATTCTATTTGGTCGGCTGGAGTCTTCTTTGCTTCGAGTTTATCTACTATTGCCTTTGCTGCCTCTGTATTTTTCTCTGCCACTTCATCCCATGCCTTGTCGAAGAGTTCTTGAATCTCTGGTTTGCGCTTGCGCACACCCATGATCTCTTCTAACATCTGATTGTAGTCTATACCATATATATTGCGGCATTCCTCTGGAGCATCGCACGCAGGAGTCATACGCATCACCTTGTTTCTGCCAGTAACAGTATCTATATCCGTCAACACCAGTGGTGAATGTGTAGAAACAACAAACTGAATGTTTGGGAAAGTTTCTTGGAAGCACTGGAGAACAACTTGCTCTAATGCAGGATGCAAGTGCAAATCGATTTCATCAATGACAACGATGCCTTCAGAATCAGTATTTCCATTTAGAATATATGAACGGTAAGCTATGTCAAGAGCCATATAGAAAATACGCTTGTAACCAGCTGGCAACTTCTCAAATTGTGGGTTCTGTCCATCCTTAGTTTCCAGACAGAGTCCATCTTCTTCATAAACACTAACAAAGAAATCCAAAACATCGATGCCTGGCAGTTTCTTTGAAAAATTAACAAGACACTCCCGAATAGAAGACATTTCTGGATTATATTTATCGAAATCTTTTTGAGCGATTTCCAGTCTTGTCCGATGCAGATTTACATCTTCACAATATTCGTTTTCATTAATAATTCCTGATGCCTTGAGATTTTCACAATTTGCCAAAGCCGCTTCTTCATGTCTCACATTCATCTTAGATCTATCCCACATGGTCCAGATTTTTGTTAATCTGGTAATCCAGAGATCGGAATAGGCTGTCTCGTCATCCCAACCCAAATAGCCCAAATTACGCAAAGACAACTGGACCTTTGACAAAGTTGACGCTTTAGTTGATATATGCGGAAAGCTATCAGAGAAATAAGCAAATACGGGGAAAGTACCTGTTTCTTTAATCTTTGACATCAACTGCTGATAAGCTGTTTTATATTTCGATGACTGCAAAGCAAATGTTGATGTAAGAGCATACATATCCCATTTCAGGTTGGCATTCTTGAAGTCTGCTTCTGCATGAATATTTATATCTGGAAGAGGGAAACCAGACTTTTCGTCTCTAACGATATCTTCCTTCTTTTTATATTGATTAGGCTTGAGAGAAGAAAAGCCTGAAGCCAAGGTGATTTCGCCTTTCTCCACTTTATCATTTTTGAAAGCGAAGCTCAACGCCTTATGTATAGCATGTATCAATGTAGACTTACCCGAACCATTCTTACCGAACAGCACGGTTACGCCGGGTGCGAACTCAATGGTGTAGTCGCGAAAGCAACGGAAGTTGCTGATATGTAATTTCTTTAGATACATTGTATGTCGTCTTTTAATATCTTACATCTATGTTCACTGTTAAAGTCTTGTTGCCATCCTTCAGCGTGCGGAGGTTTTTCTGCAGTTCCTCACGATGGGTAAATCCGAAGCTGTAGCCGAAGATTACGATGTTGTGTGGAGAAAATGGCTCACCATTATACTTATCCATTAGGGCCGCAATGCTACTCTCGTCAAAATCACGGTCTGAATTGAGCATATAGATATGGTCACCTTTCCAGTAAGCTTTGTAATTGCCGAGCATCACATCCTCGGCATCTTCGGTCAAACCATAGCCGTCAGCTACAAGCCATGTGCGAAGCACGGTCTCTAAGCCAAAGTCCTTTACCTCCAATGTGGTCAGAAGGTCATTAGATGGGTCAAAACGCTCCATTTGCAACAAAGCATCTTCCTTGGGTTCTTCCAGTGTGTAATGCTTGAAGCCAAGGTCACCTGCAAAGAGTGGGTTCTCATCATGAATCTTTTTGGCGGCTCGCTTGATGCGCTCCATGCCGACTTTGCAAATATTTTCCCATTTACCTGGAAGCGTCTCTGGAATCTGTACTAAAATAAATGGGCGTTTTCCACCATCATCTGTCATAACATTATATTGCATCACAGCATGTGCTGTTGTAGCAGAACCAGAGAAGAAATCAAGTACAATATCACCTTCGTTTGAAGCTATTTGCAAAATACGCAGCAACAGCCTTGTCGGTTTTGGTGTGTCAAATGGAATTTCTCCATCAAACAAAGCCTTTAATTCTTTTTTGGCTTCGTCTGTATGCCCAACCTCTGCATAAGGCCAAAGATTTGTTACCATCTTGCCTTCTACATTATCAAGGTATGTTTTGCGACGTATTCCTCCCTTTCCACTTTTCGTAAAATAGAAACGTGGCCATTGCCCTCTTTTCAGGACAGTTTCTGCCTTTTTCTTTGAATCCACCAAATTATTTTTCAAAACAATTGCTTTTACACCCTTTCTGACTTCATTCGCATCAACACCACAGATTTTTGCTCGCTGTTCCTCATCACATAAATCTCGTAACTCATATTCGCACCATCCACACATGTGTTCGAGCATTGTGTCTTGGTCATATCGCCAGCATGAAGAAACTGCAGGATACAACATTTCGCCGGTAAATGGATGTTGTATAGCATAGACCATACCTTGGTGTGTCTTAGCTCCTGGTGCACATGGATTATCACTCGTCCATGGCATGACATCATTATCAGGGTTGCTATATTTAGCATCCATTTCCTTAGTTCTTGGCAATTTTTTAGGAGTCCATTCGGGATTCTTACCATATACCAGTAAATGCTCTACTTCACTAGGTACACCCTTCGAGTCGTTTCTAGGAGAATAAGTTTTTTGCCAAGAAATATTTGCCACAAAGCACTCCTCACCAAACACATCATCACAAAGCCTCTTCAAATTAGCCTGCTCATTATCATCAATAGAAATAAAAATTACTCCATCATCAGTCAGCAAATCGCGGGCAAACGACAGGCGGGGCAACATGAAGGTTAGCCAAGCCGCATGGCTGGCACTTCCACGACGAGTCATAGAAAGAATACGCTCGGCACGTTCATGACTTACATCCAAGCGTTTGGCAAGATCCTCGGCAGTAAAATTGAACTTGTCATTATACACAAAGCCGTCAGAACCTGTATTGTATGGAGGGTCGATATAAATCACCTTCACCTTGCCGCTATACGATTTCACCAAATGCTGCAGCGCATCCAGATTGTCGCCACTGATATATACATTCTGGCTGTCTTTGTTCTCAGGCTTTGCATTATGCTCCTCATCGGGACGAATAAGTGTGGTAGTGTCCATATTAGTAAGCATACGGGCATAGTTCTTGCCCAACCAGTTGAAACCGCTTGTTTCATCGGTAATAGTAGTACCTTCAGGCAGTGCAGCCTTGAAAGCCTCTATATCAAATTCACCATCAGTATGGAAGCACTGAGGGAAATACTTTTTCAGCACTTCCATTTCTTTCAGTCCCGCAGCTGCATCAGCGTTGTGATTCATTATATCTTTTATCATATTTTATATCGTTCATTAATTAAGATGTAGAAAAAGAATTTATCTGCTCGGCAGCCAACGGTTCTCAACCGATACTTCTATGCTCATATTGTTGTTGAAGTTGTAGCGAACGGTTGCACCTATGCGGTCGCCGAAGTTGCAGATGTCGTAAGGCGAATATGAAGGCATTCCGTAGAAGTTGCGGCTGAAGCCTCCTAATGTTCCGTAGCCTGCAGGACCGTAGCCGTAGTAGCCACCGTAGGGACTGAAGCGCAGACGGTTGGAGATGTTGTTGGTTATTGTTTTCTGTCCGTATACGTAAGCCTCCCAATGCTCGTTGAATCGATAGCCCATTACGGCTTGCACACCAGCGTCGCGCCAGTTGTCGCCAGCAAAGTTGACGTTGTTGAGATAACCGCCCACAGCTATCGACAGCTTGTCGTTGACTGGCATGGCGTACATCAAGGCTATGTCCTGCTGAAAGCCGGCACCGTGATGGGCACCCTTGCCAAACTGAGCAAACACAGAGGCTCCGAGCTGCACGTTGAGTCCACGATGAAGTGCCCAACTGTTCCATCCGCTGAAGCACATGGGATAGCGTGCTATCGCTTCGGGCTGACCATAGCGGTTGATGCGCGGCAGGTGTAGCGAGTCCTGATGAATATCGTTGGTGATAGGAGCTGGCTGTTCGGCTACCTCCGCTTCACGCCATTGGCGCGAGTGTCCGCCGTAGCGTGTGGGCATGATGCGCTGAAGGGCAGAGTCGTCAAACTTGGCGGATGGGGTAGTGCTGCCGGTGTTGACTTCCTGGGCTGCCGATATTGCTGCCATAGCCAATAGGAGGACTATGACGGCAAGCGCTCTATTGATTTTTAAGATGCGTGATATTGTCATTGCTGTAAGATGCTTTATACTTTGTTTGCTACAAAATTACGTATAAAGCGTGTAAAAAATTGGCGTTTTCATACACTTTAACGATATTTTCCTTAATATTATTGAGAGTTATCCGTGAATAAATGCTACCTTTGAGGGCACATAATGTAAACCTAATTATAACATACGCTAAACTACAATGAATATATTGAAAGCATTGTTCGGCGGCAAGAGCAAGCCGGCAGAAGAGGTAAAGAAAGACGTGACACATGATTTCAACGTTCTGAAATATGACGGAGTGCGTGCTTTGCGCGAACGCCAGTTCGACTATGCCGTACAGTGTCTGGTGAGGGCTATTGAAATGAACGGTACCGACCTGGAGTGTCGCGACTATCTGTCGCAGGCATATATTGCTACCGACAATCTGTCGCTGGCTTACGAACAGTTGCAGAAGATGGCTGAAGAGTGTCCCGACAACATAGCTGTGCTGCTGCGCATGGCAGATGTGGCTTATATGATGGAGAACTATACGGCCATGGCTGACGTATGCGAGAAGGCTATGATGCTCGATGGCGACAATGTACAGGTGTATTTCTTCTATGCCAGAGCGTGCTGCGGTCATGGCGACTTGACCAATGCTGTTGTGATGCTGAGCAAGGCTTTGATGCTGAATGCCGACTTTGATGCTGCACGATTGCTGCGTGGCGAATTGCTGCTTGAGAGTGGCGACGTGGAAGAAGCTGCCGAGGATGCCGATGCCTTGTGTGCCCGCATTGAGGGCAATGAGGACGTGCTGATGCTTAAGGCTCGTGTGGAGAAGGCCATGGGACATATGAAGGAGGCTGAAACGGCGTATGGCAAGGTGATTGACGCCAATCCGTTCTCTATCGATGCTTACAGAGAACGTAGCGAGGTGCGTAAGGCGTTGGGCGACAATGAAGGTGCCAATGCCGACGAGGCTGCTGCCAATGAGATGCAGCAGGATGCTCCGCAACCTACTGAAGGTATAGAGCAGAACATAAAGAAGAAAATGCAGCAAATGGACCCGTATAAGGTTTTTAATAACGAGTAAAGCCCAAGCCCCCGGAAAGCCCCTCCCCCCGGAAAGCCCTACCCCCGGCCCCTCCCCCGTAGGGAGGGGAGCGGTATGCTTGGCTGCTTGTTTTCTTGTCAACTCGTTCACTTGTCTCTTGTCAATTCGTTTCTCGTCTCTCGTCAACTATATAATAATAAGGTGGAATCTTATATAAAGTTCCGTTTTTTATGGATTTGTAAGGAAAAGAGCACTTTTATTGACATTTTATCGCTAAAAATTTGTGTGTAACAAATATTTGTTTTACATTTGCACAAAACAAAAATAGAACCAAGTTATGAATAACGTATTTGCATACATTTATCGATTTTACTTTTACTTTACAAGAAATTGTGAAGCGGTAAGTCGTGTGCAAATTTAGACTTAGGTTAGAGAGTATAAATAGTAAATAATATACGAACCCCGCTTCACATAAACGTGAAAGCGGGGTTTTTTAATTTAATACAATGAAGAGAATAGCTATACAGGGCTTTCATGGCTCTTTCCACGACATCGCCGCGCATCAGTATTTCAATGGCGAGCAGATACAGCTTATTTGCTGTGCCACCTTCGAGCAGGTGTACGAGAATATGCGACGCGACCCTACCGTGATTGGTATGACGGCGATAGAGAACACGATAGCCGGAAGTTTGCTGCACAACTATCAGTTGCTGCGCGATTCGGGTGCTACGGTGGTGGGCGAGCACAAGCTTCACATCGAGCATTGCATCTGCTGTCTGCCCGATGACGACTGGTCGACGGTGACCGAGGTACACTCTCATCCCGTGGCGCTGGCACAATGCAACGCTTTCCTTGCCAATCATCCCGACATAAAGGCTGTGGAGGCTGAGGACACGGCTGGTTCGGCAGAGTACATAGCCAAGTACAAGTGTAAGGGATGGGCTGCCATCTGCAACGCTTCGGCTGCAAAACTCTACGGACTGAAGGTGCTGCAAGACCAGATACAGGACAACAAGCATAACTACACAAGGTTTCTGGTGGTAGCCAATCCCAACAAGGCCGACTTCCTCCGTCCGCTGGAGAAGGCCAACAAGTCGAGCATCGTATTTCATGTGGCTCACGAGGAAGGCTCGTTGTCGAAGGTGCTGACAATACTCTCGTTCTATGGCATTAACCTCACGAAGATTCAGTCGCTGCCAGTCATTGGGTGTGAATGGGAATATCTGTTCTACGTCGACCTGACGTTCGACAATCTGACACGCTATCGTCAGAGCATCGATGCAATAATTCCGCTGACACGATCGCTCAGGATACTGGGAGAGTATGAGGAATGTTGAATTTTGAGTTTTGAATTTTGAATTATCGCCGTTGGCGATTGTGAATTGATGAATTGAGATTTCAGATGTGCCGCAATAATTCAAAACTCAAAACTCAAAATGCGCGCAGCGCACAATTCAAAACTCAAAAATCAAAATTCAAAACTATGAAAATACAACCCGCCGACCGACTTTCGTTGGTTCAGGAATATTACTTCTCGCGCAAGCTCAAGGAGGTTGCCAAACTGAATGCTGAGGGACAGGACATCATCTCCCTCGCTATAGGATCGCCCGACATGCCACCGTCGAAGCAGACTATTGACAAACTGTGTGAGGTGGCATCAAAGCCCGAGTCGCATGGCTATCAGCCCACAATGGGTACGCCGGAGCTGCGTGAGGCAATGGCAGGATTCTACAAGCGCTGGTATGGGGTAGACGTTGACCCGAAGACCGAGGTGCAACCGCTTATAGGTTCGAAGGAAGGCATTCTGCATGTGACGCTGGCTTTTGTCAATCCAGGCGAACAGGTGCTGGTGCCCAATCCCGGTTATCCTACCTACACTTCGTTGAGCAAGATTCTCGGAGCTGAGATTGTCAACTACAATCTGCGTGAGGACAACGGATGGCAGCCCGACTTTGACGAACTGGAGAAGATGGACCTCTCGCGTGTGCGACTGATGTGGACCAACTATCCTAATATGCCTACAGGTGGCAACGCTCGCCGTGAGACCTACGAACGACTCGTCGCTTTCGCCAAAAAGCACAACATCGTTGTGGTGAACGACAATCCCTACTCGTTCATCTTGAACGACAACCCGATGTCGCTGCTGCAAGTGCCAGGTGCAAAGGACTGCTGCATTGAGTTCAACTCTATGTCGAAGAGCCACAACATGCCGGGTTGGCGTGTGGGAATGTGCGTATCTAACCCCACTTTCATCTCGTGGATATTGAAGATAAAGAGCAACATCGACTCTGGTACATTCCGTGGAATACAGCTCGCAGCTGCCGAGGCTTACAACACCAATTCGCCCGAATGGCATCGTGAGGCTAACATCACCACCTACCGTCGCCGTCGCGACATTGCCGAGCAGATAATGACCGAACTCGGATGTACGTTCGATCCTAATCAGGTGGGAATGTTCCTTTGGGGAAAGATTCCAGAGAAGTATAAGGATTGCGAGGAACTTACCGAGCGTGTGCTGCACGAGGCACGGGTGTTCATCACTCCTGGATTCATCTTCGGTAGCAACGGACAGCGATACATACGAATCAGTCTGTGCGCCAAGGACGAGAAAATCAAGGAGGCGCTGGAGAGAGTGAAGTTGGTATTAAAACAGAGAGTATAAGAAATACAATATTAATAAAATAAGCCTTACATACTACTCTCCTCCCTGCGGGGGAGGGGCAAGGGGGTAGGGCTTCTAAACGATTACGACTATGGATTTAGAATTACAGCCATTAAACTTACCGAGTGACAACCCACGCCCATTCGTAATTGCCGGACCTTGTTCGGCTGAGACCGAAGAGCAAGTAATGACAACTGCACAGCAGCTCAAGAAGCTTGGATGCAAGATGTTTCGTGCCGGTATATGGAAACCGCGTACCAAACCGGGTGGATTCGAGGGCAACGGCGAGATGGCTTTGCCTTGGATGAAGCAGGTGAAGGAAGAGACAGGCATGCTCACAGCTACTGAGGTGGCAACTCCTGAGCACGTGGAACTGGCTCTGAAGTATGGCATCGACATATTGTGGGTGGGAGCGCGTACATCTGCCAACCCGTTCGCCATGCAGGCTCTTGCCGACAGCCTTAAGGGTGTTGACGTTCCGGTGTTTGTGAAGAACCCTGTCAATCCCGACCTTGAACTGTGGATTGGTGCTATGGAGCGCATCAATCAGGCTGGCGTGAAGCGTATGGCTGCCATCCATCGCGGTTTCTCAAGCTTCGACAAGAAGATTTACCGCAACCTGCCTATGTGGCAGATTCCAATCGAGTTGCGCCGCCGCATTCCCGACCTGCCAATCATCTGCGACCCGAGCCACATAGGTGGTCGACGCGAACTTATCGCTCCGCTCTGCCAGCAGGCTATGGACCTGGGCTTCGACGGACTTATGGTAGAGAGTCATTGCTCGCCCGACAACGCATGGAGCGATGCCAAGCAGCAGGTTACTCCCGATGTGCTTGACTACATTCTCGGACTGCTCGTAGTGCGTTCGGAGACTGTCACCACTGAGGGCATTCACGAATTGCGTAAGCAGATTGACGAACTCGACAACAGCTTGATGGAACTCCTTGCCAAGCGTATGCGCGTGTGCCGCGAGATTGGCCAGTACAAGAAGGAGCACAACATGACCATTCTTCAGACCGTACGCTACAACGAGATTCTCGACAAGCGTGGAGCACAAGGCTCACTCTGCGGTATGGATTCGGAGTTTGTCAAGGAAATTTTCGAGCACATACACGAGGAGTCGGTAAGACAGCAGATGGAGATAATAAACCAAAAGTAATGTTGAATTTTGAGTTTTGAGTTTTGAATTGTGCGCTATACGCATTATGAATTGTTCAATTTTGAATTGAGAATTCCTAAATCAAAAAACTCAAAACTCAAAATTGAATAATTCAAAATCGCCAACGGCGACAACTCAAAATTCAAAATTCAAAACTCAAAAATGAAAATACTTGTTCTTGGTGCCGGCAAGATGGGCAGTTTCTTTCTCGATGTATTAAGTTTCGACCATGAGACAGCTGTATACGAGAAGGATCCGAAGCGTATGCGCTTCACTTACAACTGCCAGCGTTTCACTACGCTCGACGAGATAAAGGAGTTTCAGCCGCAGCTCGTCATCAATGCCGTTACACTTAAATACACTATATCAGCCTTCAAGGAAGTGATGCCCGTGCTTCCCGACGATTGCATCATCAGCGACATTTCATCGGTGAAGACAAATCTGAAGGAGTTTTACGAGCAGTCGGGACATCCGTATGTTTCTACTCACCCAATGTTCGGACCTACATTCGCCAATCTCGGACAACTGTCGGAGGAGAATGCCATCATCATCACCGAGGGCGACTATATGGGTCGCATCTTCTTTAAGGACCTCTACTCGCGACTCGGGCTCAACATCTATGAGTACACCTTCGAGGAGCACGACAAGACTGTGGCTTACTCATTGAGTACACCATTCGTCAGCACCTTCGTCTTCTCTGCCGTCATGAAACATCAGGATGCACCGGGCACCACCTTCAAGCGTCATCTGCGCATAGCTAAGGGAGTGCTCAACGAGGACGACTATCTGCTGCAGGAGATTCTGTTCAATCCATACACCAGCGGACAGGTGGCACAGATACGCGAAGAACTTGGCGAACTGATTGACATCATCGACAATAAAGACGCCAAGCGAATGAAGGCTTATCTCACTAAGATTCGCAACAACGTGAAGCAGGATATAGAAAATATATAATCCTCCATGACTCTACCAATACTATTAATCTCCCTCTTCACTTTCGTAGAACTCAACTGCGAGAACCTCTTCGACTGCCAGCACGACTCGTTGAAGAACGATACGGAGTTTCTGCCTGACGGAGCGTATCATTGGACGCGTACCCGCTATTGGCAGAAGCTTGATAGGATAGGGCAGACCATCTTGTCGTGTGGCGTAAAGAAGCAGTCTTGGCAGTTGCCCGATATGGTAGCTCTGTGCGAGGTGGAGAACGACAGCGTGCTGCATGACCTTACACGGCGCAGCTTGTTGCGCAATGCCCGATACGACTATGTGATGACCAATTCGCCCGACGAGCGTGGCATTGATGTGGCACTGATGTATTCGCCATATTCGTTCAGATTGATAGGTAGTCATAGCGTCAGAGTGAAGCCTATAAAGGGCATGCGTCCCACTCGCGACATTCTGTATGCTTCGGGTGTGATAGCTTCTGGCGACACCTTGCATGTCATAGTGGCGCACTTGCCGAGCCGTCGTGGTGGCGAGAAGTTTTCGCGTCCGTTCCGTATGGCTGCTGCCAGACAGGTGGCAGACGTGATAGACTCAATATATAATAATGTGTCGGCAGAAGCAAAGATTATAGTAGCAGGCGACTTCAACGACTACAGCAATTCGGAGAGCTTACAGCTGTTGCGCAGCAAGCGTATAGTCGAAGTGTCGCAAGGAGCCAAGGGACATAATGGTGCTAAGGGAACTTATCGCTATCAAGGCTTGTGGGGTAGTCTTGACCACATTCTTGCAAGCAGCAATCTGGCTGACTGTCTGGCTGAATGCTACATCAACGATGCCGACTTCCTAATAGAACGTGACGAGAAATACGGTGGAGTAAAACCGCGTCGCAATTATCTCGGACCTCGATATCTAAATGGTTTTAGCGACCATTTGCCTCTTGTAGCAAGGTTTCAGTGGTAAAGTGTATTGCTTACAAAACGAAAGTGTTTGTGCGTGATTTTATTGCAAATCGTATATTAATGCGATTTTTCAGAACGAATTTGTTGGTAGTTATGCAAAATCTGATTACCTTTGCAGCAATAGATAGTGTTCAAGGATAGCTATTGTAGAAAATCGACCTGCCCCTACGATGAATTCAAGGCGATAGATATGGGACACTTTATGCAAGAAAATAAAAGAAATAGATAAAATAAGAAACAATATGCAAATGAAACATCAGTTAAGAAGCGCAGTGTGTACCGAAGGCCGCCGTATGGCAGGAGCTCGCGCTCTTTGGGTAGCCGCAGGTATGAAACATGAACAGTTTGGCAAACCCATTATTGCTATTGTCAACTCGTTCACACAGTTTGTGCCAGGTCACACACATCTGCATGAGATTGGACAGATTGTGAAGAAGGAAATTGAGAGTATGGGTTGCTATGCTGCCGAGTTCAACACCATCGCCATTGACGACGGTATCGCTATGGGACACGACGGTATGCTGTATTCTTTGCCGTCGCGCGACATTATCGCCGACTCGGTGGAATACATGGTCAACGCACATAAGGCTGATGCTATGATTTGCATTTCCAATTGCGACAAGATTACTCCGGGTATGCTTATGGCGTCTATGCGCCTTAACATCCCTACCGTGTTCTGCTCGGGCGGACCTATGGAGGCTGGACGATGGAACGGCGAGAATGCCGACCTTATCACAGCTATGATCAAGGGTGCCGACAAGACCGTTTCCGACGACGAACTGGAGAAGATAGAGAAGTGCTCGTGTCCGGGATGCGGATGCTGCTCGGGCATGTTCACAGCCAACTCCATGAACTCTCTTACCGAGGCTATCGGTATGGCTCTGCCTGGCAACGGCACTATCCTCGCAACTCACAAGAACCGTATCGAACTCTTCAAGGCAGCTGCACGCCAGATTGTGAAGAATGCCTTCGCCTACTATCAGGGCGGCGACGAGAGCGTGTTGCCGCGCAACATAGCCACTCGCGACGCTTTCCTCAATGCCATGACTCTCGATATTGCCATGGGTGGCAGCACCAACACCGTGCTCCACTTGCTCGCTATCGCTCAGGAGGCTGAGACCGAATTCACAATGGCTGACATCGACCGCTTGAGCCGTCACGTGCCTTGTCTGTGCAAGCTCTCGCCAAATACTCAGAAGTATAGCGTGCAGGAGTGCAACCGTGCCGGTGGTATCCTGGGCA
>OQVZ01000129.1_pt1 | contig 26579 bp, 22 predicted proteins | sample 1691571 | NCBI WGS metagenome assembly OQVZ01 (sample SAMN03418261, study PRJEB22391) | human gut metagenome | biome: human-gut; feature: organic feature; material: feces | host: Homo sapiens | place: Tanzania | collected 2013-01
ATGGATGTCGGATTGCAGCAAGGAAAGCCGAATATAGGTCTCCGGGGCTTTTCGCTGTTCAGTATGGATATACTGATTTCCTTTTGCCTACCGATAGTATACCGCATATCAGGCGGCATTGCAAGTATATCCGGAAAACCCGGATTCATTCTAAAAAAACCAACTCTTCCGAGTATTTTTCAACTTCACCTGATTAAGATTGACAATTCCTTATTTACATGCTATTCTTAATTACAGGAAAAACAAAAGAGCCGACGCCGGCAAGCATCAGCTCTTTGATAAACGGTATCCGCCACTTGGTGTGCAACCACCAGCGGGCGGTAAGATCTCACTAGCCTGAGACCAGTAACGCGCCAAATGGCGCATACCGCTTACTGTATAATCATTATACATTCAACAAGCGGTTATGTCAATAAGACGCGCGTTTTTCGACAAAAATCAATTTTTCTGCTTAACACGGCACATTTTACTTGTGCAACATTACGAATTTTCGATTTTTGATACGAATTTAGACATGGTTTTTCAATCGTCTGGTGTGAGAGCATCAGACGATTTTTTGTTTCTTCTGCAAAAATCGACCATCGGAAAGGAGGGAAAGCAATGTCCGCAGCCGGCTACACCACAATCTACAACGAAGTTCTGCGCGACAGAACGCTTTCCCTCGAGGCGAAGGGTCTGTTTGCCGTCATCAAGTCTTTTGTCGGCCTGCCGGATTTCGCGCTCAGCAAGCGCCGTCTCGGCTATGCCTGCTCGGACAGCGCCTACCTGCTGAATGCGGCGTGGAAGGAGCTCAAGCAAAAGGGATACCTGCAGCACTATTTCTCCCAGGCGGAAAATGGTGCGTTCTGTCATGTCTACAACCTGATGCAGCACCCGTCCGAGCCGGTGGACTTCGTCTATTCCCCGTCCATCGACCGCCCGAACGGTGATGTTGCCTGCATTTCCGGTGCGCAGCGCGACTACACCAACATTTCCACCTCGGTCCTGCGCGACAAGACCATTTCCCTTGCCAGCAAGGGACTGTTCGCCCTCGTCAGCCATCTGATGAAGATTCCCGACTTCGTTCTCCGTCCCGAGGGAATCCGCGCGTTCTGCATGGAGAAAGTGAAACATTTCTCGACGCTCTGGAAGCGCTTCAAGATTTCCGGTCTGCTCAAGCAACACCGCCACCCGGCCGGTGAGGAAAACCGCTGGACATACGAATACGAGATCTGCGAAACGCCCGATCTGGAAACGCCGTATCTGACCAACTACCACGTTGACGGCTCAGTGTCCACCGTGGTCACGATCGACGGCTTCCTCGAGAAAATCAAAAAGAGCGTTTCCCGCATCCGTAAAAACGTATGCGTTAACAAAAAGGACAAGAATCATGGCTTAAAAGGTTATTCGGTTTCCTGCGCGTGGAGTTTCGCTTTTATGCGCTCGAGCCACTCCTGTTCCCAGTCGGCAAGAGGCTTGTCCGGTGCTTCGTCGGCAGGGGAGGCATCCGTGCTACACTGCTTTTCGAGGAAAGCGAACAGCGCGGTCTGTAAGTAGGCGGCTGGGTTTTTGATGCGGCTGAAATCCAGCGTGGTGCTGTCGAGGAAGCGCTCCACGCTTTCCGGGGAAATCATCTGCGCGACAGTTGAAAAGCCGTCATTTTTCTTTGTCTGCCATACCATTACCCTGATTTTACAGGGTACTCTGTTTACAGGTAGTATGCTGAAAGATAAGATGCTTTTTGAGCAGATGCAAAACAGGCCGATATACTAAGATCCTTACCTACTAAAACTTCTTTATTCAAACTTCACTACTCAATCTTCCTGACAGAAAAGGAGAGAAAAGAGCAGGAAATACACGATCTGAACGAATTTCTGAACCAATAGAAAGAAATAACGTTGTAAAGTTACAAAGTCTTGACGTTATAACTGCACAGGTATATAATAAGAGTAACGTTAAACAGTTATAACTTTACAAAGTTGAAAGAGGTGGAGAACATGTCTGCGATATTTGCACTGGCCAACCAGAAAGGCGGCGTTGCGAAAACCACAACGACAGGCACGCTGGCGGCCGGTCTGAAAAAGCAGGGCTTCAGCGTGCTGACGATCGACTGCGACCCGCAGGGCAACCTGTCAATGTCGGTAGCTGCCGAAAATCAGGACAGCGCGACCATGTACGAGGTTATGAAGGGCACGGTCTCGGCGCGGGAGGCCATCCAGCACACGCCCAGCTGCGATATCATTCCGGCGAACACCATCCTTGCGGGCATTGAGCAGGAGCTGCATAACGTCGGCAAAGAGATGACGCTCCGAGAGAAGCTGCGTGATGAGCAGACCGGTGTAGCGGAAGAATACGATTACATTCTCATCGACTGTCCGCCGTCGCTCGGCCTGCTGACCGTGAACGCACTGACGGCTGCCGACTATCTGCTCATCCCGACCATGGCGGAGACCTTTGCGGCGTCCGGCATCACCCAGCTGTATGATACTTACAAGTCGGTGAAGAAATACACCAATCCGGCGCTCAGAATCGACGGCGTGCTGCTCACGCGCACCGAGCGCACCCGCGTCACCAAGACCATTCAGGAGCTGACCGAAAAAATTGCGGACTACATGGGCGCGGACGTTTACCGCACGACCATCCGCAGCAACGTGATCATCAAGGAAGCGCAGGCTGTGCAGGAGAACGTGTTCGACTACATCGAGAGCAAGGCACAGACCAAGGGCGAGCGCGTTTCCGAGGCCAGCCGGAATTTTGTGAATGACTGTCTGAATTTCGTCAAGGAGTTTGTGGAGAAGGAGAGGGAACAGTAATGGCAAGACTGAGTGCAGAGGAAATGTTCAAGAATATGATCGGCCGCAAGGACGAGGAGCTGCAGCCGGCACAGGAAATCGCTGCCGCGCCGACTGCGGAAAAGAAGAAAGCCTCCACCGTGCAGGTGACCGTGCGTCTGCGCCCGGAGCAGCATAAGCAGCTCAAGGCGGCAGCCTTCCACCGCGACTGCGATATGTCCGAGCTGGTACGGCAGGCACTCGATCAGTTTTTTGCGTAACGTTGTAAAGTTGTAACGTTAGAACTTTATATACAAGAAATTCCGACAAAATAAGGCGTATTTTGTCGGAATTTTGTATTTTATAAAATATTTATCTAAATAAAAGTTATAACTTTACAACGTTATAAAGTTATATACTATTGATTTACAGCGTCACATCCACCTTCCATCTCATACGTTAGAACGATTTATATTCGGATTAGACGGATAGAATATAGGGTATGGTTCCGAGGAGATTTATGTTATTTGCTTAGACTCAAACTGTAGACGAGATAGCGGTCAGTTGACACTCTCGGTATTTGAAGCGGTAAGCGATTTGGCATCTGACAGCGGGGCGTTTACCATCAACCCGACCGCTCTCACTGTGACGTCGAACCAGCACTGCACCAGAGCGCAGATTATGACGTTTCTGTATCGGCTGTAAGGCAGCAAATAAGTAATGAAAAAAGGAGAAACTGCGGTTGCAGTTTCTCCTTTTTGCTATGCTGATCAAAGCGTAAAGTTATAAAGTTACAACGTTACAAAGTTACAGCTTTTCGCTCTGCTCACCCGCCAGATACCGTTTGAGCAGAAACGCGCAAAAGTACGGGAACGTATAAATATCGTCACTGAACCCGACATTCCCGGCGGTAAATTTGATGCCATAGTGAATATCCTCATACTTATCACTGGTGATGAGTGTGCGCAGAGACTTCGCCGTGCCTCTCTGGGCCTTGACCTCGACCGGAATGAGCGCGGATGCCGTGCGGACGAAGAAATCCTGCTCGAGCGTGGAATCCTCGCGCTTGTAGTAATACAGCTGGTACCCGGCCTTGACGAGCGCTTCACCGACCACATTCTCATACAGTGCGCCCTTGTACACGCCGAGGTTTTTGTTGGCGCGCAAGTCCTCCTGCGCTTCCTCATCCAGCATGGCAACGAGCAGACCGCTGTCCGCAAAATACAGCTTGTACTTTGTCTCGTCGTAATTGCCCTTGAGCGGCAGTTCCGGGAAATTCAGGCAGTAGCAGATGTTGACCATGCCTGCGTCGTTCAGCCACTCAATGCAGCCGCGGTAATCGCGGAAACGCGCACCGGACGCGACCTTAGAAATCTGGAATTTCTTGTTGTCCTTGGCAAGCTGCACCGGGATGTGCTGAAACACATTCAAAATGCGGGTCTGGTCCATGCCGTCCGCGTATTTGCGGATATCCTCCTTGTAGTCCGCGATCAGCTGGCGTTGGGTTTCGAGTGAGCCTTCAAACGTGCCCTTTTCGATGAACTCGCGGACAACGGCGGGCATGCCGCCGAGGATGCAGTAGTTGAGGAACAGCTCGCCGCAGACCGACATTTCCAGTTCATTGAACGGCGTCAGCGTGCGCATGTGCGTCAGCATATCGTCAATAAAGGCATCGTCGTAGCCGCCGGCCCACAAAAACTCCTCAAAATCCAGTGAGAACATTTCGTAATCGGTCTTGTAGCCGACACTGTTGCTCTCAATTTTACGGTAGTTGAGACCGAGCATGGAACCGCTGCAAATGACGTCGAATCGGCCGTCGATCTTGAAGAATTTGAGCGCGGTCGCAATGTCGGGAAACTCCTGCAGTTCATCGAAGAAAATCAGGGTTTCACCCTCAATAAACCGCTTAGAAGGGTCGATGCGCGAGATATTTTTGATGATATCCGCCGCTTTGTAGCCGTCCGCGGTGATCATTTTGTACTTTGGCTCCTCCACGAAGTTGATCGTGATAACGCTCGTGTAGTTCTCTGCGGCAAAGCGCTGAATGGATTCGGTCTTGCCGACCTGCCGCGGCCCTTTGACGATAAGCGGCTTTTTATCCGGATTTGCTTTCCATTCCGACAGAAAAGCGTCGATTTTGCGTTTTAGATAGAGCATTTGGTTCACCTCTTATGAGGGTATTATACCCCGATAGAGGGAGAAATGCAATCATCTGCACAAAATCAAAGCGAGAAATTTTAGTTGATTCACATTTTATGAGCGAGTTATTACGGTCAAATCACATTTTTAAGGTTTTGCTGCCGTGCGGCAGAGGATGTGCAGTATCGGTTGAGTTGGTGGCAGCTGGTCTCAAAACCTTTCAGTTTTGGAACCAGAACGTAAGTTTTCGGCATTTCATTTTGAATCTCCAAAGCCGCCAATCATGCGGTAAAAACGCCCTCCCACAAAGGCGGTAGTACCGCCCATGTGAGAGGGCAAAATAAAACAGCGATCTGATTATCATTTTGAACCATAATCGAACAAAATCGCTCAAAAACAGCAGCAATTGTTTCATATTCTGCAATTCCGTAAAGTCAATTACCGCGACCTGGTAAGATCGGGCGGTAATTTCAAAGCAAAAAGCGATCATTTGCGCGTGCAAACGATACTGTCAATACGCCTTCGTATTCTCACCGGAACATCTGAAGTCAGACAATATTTCAAAGCAAAAATGGTTCAAGCTGCCGAAAGGGTTTGCTGTCTGTGAATAGCAGGCGGCAAGTCCTTCAATTTTGCCTTGATCCTGCGATTGCTGTACTAGTCCGGACCTTCTTTTAGATAGCACGCAACACACCAGTGCCCTACCAAAATCGGCAGGGCACTGGCTGTTTTATCGAGTATAGCAATATTTTTATGGACTATTTGCGGTTTTTCTCCTTGCGAATGCCGATCATACCGACGATCACAAAAAACGCGATCAATGCTTCGAGAAGCATCATCAGGAAATTTTCACCCATTGTTACTTCCCTCTTTTCTGTCCCAGACGACGGAATACGGTTTTCTCCAGCAGCAGTACAGCAAGCGCCCAGATCAACTGAATGCCAAAGGCTTTCGCTACAAATACATATCCTAAATCCATTTACTCTACCTCCGAAAGACCGTGCTTTTCACGTTCATAGATTGCGAACTGTTCGGACTCGAACCAGTCATCACTGCGGAAATAACCCTTGCGACCCGGCAGGATCAGATTGCCGATGATCTGCATGATCAGTGTGATTGCAAGAATGATCCAGATCATATTGACGTTTTCCATACCAAGTACGGCTGGCAGAGAAGTAAAGGTCCAGACATTGGTAACGATCCAGGTCAATGCCATCGTTGCAACCGCCAGACCGGTGTTGCGCTTCCAAAACAGACCGATGATCAGGAAGAAGATGATCGGCAGCATCTGTGCAAACAGCCACTGGAACAGTATGATGACCGTAGGCAGGAACTGTGCCAGAATAGCGATGATCGCCGCACTGACGACCAGACCAATGCGGATATAACGGTTCTTTTCGGTGCCGGTCATATTTGGACGATACAGCGCAACGAAATCAACTGTGATCGTTGTAGCGCTGCTCATTACAAAGCTTGCAAAGGTGGAAAGAATACCGACAGTAAAGGCGATCAGGAACACAATAACCAGCCAGTGCGGCAGCTCGCCTACCAGCATAGCCATGGTCTGGGTCTTGGCATCCAGATGTTCATATGCCGGCATGGTATTTGCCACCAGTGCAACAACGGCCGAAGTTGCGGCTACGATACAATTGACCGGTCCGACCCACCATACGGTGTGGCGGATTGCCTTTTCGCTCTTTGCGGAGCAGGCAGTCTGCATGAGATACTGTCCCGACATATGGCAGAAGAAATTCGACATGACAAGCGGCAGCGCGATCGTAAAGAAATGCTGCATTCCACCGGTGATCGACAACATTTCCATCTTGCCGTTCGCCGCATAGTAATCGCGGATCGAGTTATAGCTTCCGTCGGGCAGCATTTTGCCGACCATGATAAATACCAGAATAACACCGATATACAGCACAACGATAAAGACCTGATTGAGCAGTGCGCCTTGCTTCATGCCACCGATCAGGATGTACATCAATGCAAGGATCGTAGCCACGATAACTGCCGAACGCAGTTCCATGCCGGTTACCGCGTTGATCGCAATGCCGAGCGCCTGAATCTCACAGCAGGCTACCGCAAAACCGACTACGATATTGAAGGCGCTGACGATAACGGCAAGCACCTTTCCGTACAGTTTTGTCAGCATTTCGCCTGTTGTAGTAACACGCATGCGACGCGCCCAGATCATAATGCTTGCCGCACCGAGACACAGGGCAAAGCCGTTGCCCATGGAATGCCAGAGAACGGAAAGTCCGGTTGTGTAAACGCCCTCATAGGTGCCAGTGATGTTGCCGCTGCCCAGCAGCGTCATACAAAGCGTTGAACCGACCGCAAACGCACCTAAGCTTCGTCCACCGGTCGCCATATCCAATGTTTGATTCTGCTTCTTATTACTGCGATTGGTATACCAGCCGGCAATCAGCATGGCTGCTACGTTGAATACCACAACGCAGATAATAATGTCCCATTTCATCTTTTCATCATTGCCTCCTTCGTTTTGCATATTGTTTCAATGAAATATGTATATAAAAGGCAGACCGAAAATAACTTTCGGTCTGCCTGTGCTTTCAGCAGCCAGATATTACATACTCAGCAGCGCCTTAATGAACACGCTCAGACCGCCGAGAATGAACACATAAATGATGATCCGCCGGATCTGGGTTTCGTCGATATGGCGGTCGATACAGCCGCCGATCCACATGCCGATGAGCGCCGCTGGAATGGACAGCGCGGCGATCTGCCAGCTCAGCGGCGTGAACACGCCGTTCACACCGTACACGATCATGCGGAAAATGTTCTCCATGAGGAACACAAAGCAGATACTGCCGCGGAATTCTCCTCTGCCCTTTGCGGTGCGCTCCAGATAGACCAGAAACAGCAGATTGATCCCGAACAGACCGCCCATCATACCGGACGCAAAGCAGATGACCGCCTGCGCGGCTGCGTTCGGCCGGGAAGTACTGTTCTCCTTGCGGGTGAGCATTTCCACGCCCAGACCCATGATGAACACACCGAGGACCGCTTTGAGTATCCAAGGTGCGCTCACCTTGAGCAGAAGCGTGCCCGGGATCGTGCCCAGCATGACCCAGAATGCAATCGGCGCCACCGTGCGCAGCGTCAGCGAATGCCGGTTCTTCCACACGATGACCGCGTTGAGCAGCAGCGACACCGGCAGCAGCGCCGGCGTGATGTCCTTGTTGTCCAGCCGCATCGCCAGCAGAGGATTGGACAGCAGCGGATCTCCGAAGCCGACCAGCCCTTTGACGATATAGGCGATCATAATAACGACAAAGCTGTAAACTGCGATGGAAAGCGTCATGCTGTTTCCCTCCTTGCGCTGCGCGTCTTACCAGAGCGGCAGAGTTTGTACAATAAAGCCAGAAGAGGCCTGTGCGATGAACAAAAATGCCATAAATACCATTGTTAGAAGGTATAAACCGATGAGTTTTGCCATATCACTTTGCCTCCTTTTGTGTGCTGCTTTCCGTGCGTCTGTTGTGCTGCTTCCGCATTCCGGTCAGACATACTCCACTTTTGACATGGAACCGGAGTGCCGTCACAAGCACGGCAGACCCACAGAAATTACGTTGCTTTACTTGATACGCGCAATCTTCTTCGCCAGTTCCTTCTTCATTTCCATGTTGGACTGACGAGCGATCATAATGCGCTGTGCCTGCGGCGAGCCTGCGCCGTGCATGGATTCGGGCAGATAGCCGACAGCGGCGGTGCCCATGGTCATGTTTTCGATCAGGCGCAGCAGGCGCATACGGTCCTCGGTCGGAACGGAAGCCACGCCCTTGAGGTACTTCTCGATGTAATCATGCGTTGCCGGGTTGCGGTAATCCGCCTCGGACGGCTGCGTTACCATGATGCCGCCGGCCAGATCCTGTGCCAGACGAGCGATCTCATACGGGAAGCGGGTGACGTTCTGCTTGCAGACGTTCGCCAGCAGCAGATCAATGAGGTAGTTGCCGCTCTTGGTCTTGGTGCCCTGAGAGGAGCACGCGATACCACAGCAGTACAGGGTTTCGTTCAGGTGGGTCATCTCGATCAGCTTATCCTTAACATGAGAAGCCTTTGCGGAACCAGCCATCTCGCCTGCCAGTGCGGTAGCGCCGATGAGCACATCGCCTACACCAACCTTGCAGCCGCCGTAGGACTGACGGTGATAGCCTGCAAAGCGCTCTACCATCATGCCTGCGAACTGGGTCTCGCCGTTGAGGAAGATCATGTCGTTCGGGATGAATACGCGGTCGAAGATTACCAGAACCTCGTGGCCGCCGTAAACCTTGTTGCCGACATCGATGTCGTTATGTTCCTCGGTCTTGCGGGTGTCGCAAGACTGACGACCCAGAATCAGGGTGATGCCTTCCGCGTCGGTCGGGCATGCGAAGGAAATTGCGTAGTCCTCGTCACCCTCGCGCATGGAGATAGTCGGCATAACCAGAACATAATGGCTGTTCAGGTAGCCGGTCTGGTGCGCCTTTGCGCCGGTGACGTAAACGCCGTCAGCGGTGCGCTCGACAACGTGCAGGAACAGATCCGGATCCGCCTGCTTGGACGGAGACAGACCGCGATCGCCCTTAACGTCGGTCATAGCGCCGTCAACGCCCCAGTCGTTGTTCTGTACATCGGTCCAGAACTTGACAAAATTCTCGTGGTACTTGGTGCCGCACGCTTCATCGGTCTCGAACGTAGTCGAATAAACCGCATTTGCTGCGTCCATGCCGACACAGCGCTGGAAGCACGCCGCGGTCTTCTGGCCGAGCAGACGCTGCATCTTGACCTTCTTGATCAGATCGTCGGTGGACTGGTGCAGATGGGTAAAACGGTTTACCTTTTTGCCGGTCAGGTTGGACGTTGCCGTCATCAGATCCTCATACTGCGGATCCTCTGCGAGCTCGTAGGTAGCGGCAAAGGAGTTGAGCGACGGACGAACGATCGGATTGTCCACGACGTTCTCCACCTTCTTGCCGAAGCTGTACAGATTGAGGTGCAGCTTTCGCAGGGATTCGATGTACTGGTCTTTTGTCATCATAAGGATTCCTTCTTTCTTATCCCGGAACAGATTTCCCTGCATTTTCATGCAGGGATTATATTTGGAAACACACCGGCCGGCAAATCATGAGGAGATATGAACATAAAGGGAATTTTCCGAAAAACCGAGAACTGTTTTTTCGGAGTGTTGTACAAGAATGATTTGTTGTGGCACAGCAGAGCTTTAGGGGAAGCCGCCGTACCTATATATGGGGGAATCATCCGGCCGGTGCAGATCCATATGAAATTAAACAGCAGCTTTTTCGGAAGTGTGATCTTCCAGCTTGAGTCCGAAGCGCTTTTCGTACTCCTCGGCAAGTTCCTTGCGGAACTTCGGGTGTGCGATCGCGATAAGTTGCTGTGCACGCTCACGCAGCGTTTTGCCGCGCAGCTGCGCCACGCCGTACTCAGTGACGATGTAGTTGACGTCACAGCGGCTGGTGGTTACTGGCGCGCCTTCGGTCAGGTTCGCCACGATCTTTGAGTGCTTGCCATCTGCGGTGGTGGAGTGCAGCGCGATGATCGAGCGGCCGCCCTTGGAAAGATTCGCGCCGCGCACAAAGTCCATCTGACCGCCGATACCGGAAATCTGCCGCAGACCGATCGCTTCCGCGCAGACCTGACCCTGCAGGTCAACTTCTACGCAGGAGTTGATGGAGACAACGTTGTCGTTTTCCGAAATGACCGCCGGATTGTTGCACACATCGACCGGCAGCATATTGATGATCGGGTTGTTGTCGACATATTTGTACAGCTTTTTCGTGCCCATCAGGAAGGTGACACACACCTTGCCGATGTCACGCTGCTTGCACTTGCCATTGATAACGCCGCTTTCGAGCAGCGGAAGTATGCCGTCTGAGATCATCTCGGTGTGCAGACCAAGATCCTTTTTGTCGCCGAGGAACGAGCACACCGCATCCGGTACTGCGCCGATACCAAGCTGCAGACAATCGCCGTCCCGGATCAGATCGGCAACATATTTGCCGATGGCGCGGTCCTCCTCGCCGATGACCGGCGGCTTGGACTCAGGCAGCGGCTCCCATGCGCACAGGAAGCCGTCGATCTCGGAAACGTGAATGAAGCTCTCACCGTAGGTGCGCGGCATATTCGGGTTGATCTCCGCGATCACGGTCTTTGCGGATTTTACCGCCTGCAAGCTGTAATCGCAGGACAGACCGAGCGAAACATAACCGCGCTCGTCCGGAGGCGAACAGGTGAAGGCAAAAACGTCGATCGGCAGCGTACCGTCGCGGAACATGCGCGGTACGTCCGAGAAGAACACCGGCGTGTAGTCTGCACGGTGCTCCGCAATTGCCTTGCGCGCCGGACCGCCGACAAACAGTGCATTGTGGCGGAAGTGGCTCTCCATGCCCGGCTGGAGATACTCGCCCGAGCCAAGGTAAACCATGTGCGCGACCTCGACATCATGGAACTGATCCGCCATCTCTGCCATGGTGCGCTGGAATACGATCGGTTCACCGACTGCGTGACCGAAAACCACGCGGTCACCGTCATGGATCAGACCGACCGCCTGCTCCGGCATCAGCGTGTGCTCCTGATAATATTTTGTCCATTCCATAACCGTTCCTCCTTGGGTTTAGAACGCCTTTTTGTAGATATGCAGCAGATCTTCCTCGGTCAGCTCCACATAGTTGTTGCCGAGCAGGCGCTGCTGCGTCTCGATGACGCTCTTTGCAAATACCGGCAGTTCGTCCTCGGTGACACCGTGCTCACGCAGCGGCGCCTTCTTGAGAACATCGTCCATCAGCTCGTACAGCGCGTTGAGCGCGAATACCGGCGGAGTGCCCAGCTCGGCTGCGAGCAGCTCTTCCAGCTGATTGATCTTGCCGACCGGCTTTTTCTGCTGATACTTGCGCATAACGTCCGCAAACATCAGTTGATTTGCCTGTCCGTGCGGAATGTGGTGCACGCCGCCGAGCGGATACGCCATCGCATGAACTGCCGCGCAGCCTGCGTGACCGAAGGCAATGCCGGCGTAGTTGGAGGCGCGCAGGAAGTCAAGCGCGTGCTCCTTCCATGCGTCCTTGCCGCCCTTCTGTACGGCGTCCTTCCAGCAGGACAGAATGAGGTGCAGCGCCTTTTCGGAGAACAGCTCGCTCAGTGCGCATGCGTTCGGAGAAAGGTAGCTCTCTACCGCGTGGACCATGGCGTCAATGGAAGAAGTCGCAAACACCGGATACGGCAGGCTGTTCAGCATTGCCGGAATGAGGACGGCTTCGTCCGCAAACATGGTGGGCGATACCAGACCGACCTTGACGCCCTTGGTCGTGCGGTTGATGATCGAGATATTCGTTACCTCAGAACCCGTGCCGCAGGTGGTCGGTACGATGAACAGCTTGTGCACCTTGCGCAGACCGGACATATTGTCATACAGACTGTCCACGTTGTCCGTGCTGTCCGCAACGGCAAGCACCTTGGCGATATCAATGATCGTGCCGCCGCCGACCGCGATAATGCGGTCAAACTCCTTGCCGCGCAGGTCGTCGAGGATGGCGTCAACCATGACGTCGGTCGGCTCACCGCCGCCAAACTTTTCCTGAAAACAGGTATGGCAGCCGAGATTCAGCGCCGCAATTGTGGGTTCGTAAATGTATTCGTTCGTCAGGATCAGATCGGTGGGACCGAGATTTATTTCCTTCGCAAATGCCGCAAAATCGCTGTATTCCGCAATCGCCGGCACGATCTTAAAGCTTTTCATATCGTACATCTCCTGTTATTGGTAAAAACAAAAGCCGCCCGCTCTGAAACGGGCGGCTTTACAATAGGCTTGTATTATCTATTATTACGCCGAAACTTGCACTGCTCTACCCTGTTCATGACACGGCACTGCATCACCGTGTCATGCCGGGGTTAGAAGAAAAAAGGTGTGAATCAGAATGTGCCTGGTGATAAGAGAATCCAATATTGTATACATAAAATAAGAGAGAGTTTGAGGAGTGCTGCAATACAAGTTCGGCACATTCTTGCAAATTAATGTTTGCGCGCAAGAACACGATGCACGGCTGCAACAATGTTTTCGTCCGTCAGCCCAAAGCGTTCGCGCAGATAATCTACCGGACCTACTTCGCCGAATTCGTCCTGTACACCGACCATTTCGACCGGAGCCGGATTGTGCTTTGCCAACACCTCGCTTACCGCAGAACCAAGACCGTTGATCACGTTGTGGTTCTCTGCCGTAACGATCGCGCCGGTTTCCGCTGCTGCCTCGATGACAGCCTGCTCGTCCAGCGGTTTCCAGGTGAACATATTCAGCACGCGTGCCGAGATGCCCTGCTCCTGCAGGATCTTCGCCGCGCTGATCGCCTCCGCAACACAGTAGCCGCTTGCGATGATGGTAACGTCCTTGCCTTCCCGCAGGTGTACTGCTTTGCCGATGGTGAATGTAGAACCGGGTTCATATACTTTTCTGACGCCTTTGCGCACCAGACGCATGTAGAACATGCCGTAGGTGTCCGCGATCTGCGGCATCAGATTCTTGAGCATTACAATATCCGTCGGCTCCACGACCGTCATGGTCGGAATGCCGCGCATAATGCCCATATCCTCGAACGGCATATGCGTGCCGCCGTTGTACGCTGCCGTAATGCCGGGGTCGGAGCCGACCACCTTGACATTCGCCTTGTTGTATGCGCCGGACATAAAGATCTGGTCGCAGGCACGGCGCGTGCAGAACGGGCCGAACGTGTGTGCAAACGGGATCTTGCCCCAGACCGACAGGCCGCATGCCACGCCGATCATGTTGGCTTCCTGAATGCCGCAGTCCACCGTTCGTTCGGGGAATTGCTTTGCGAAGGGCTTCATGCCCATCGCACTCATAAGGTCTGCGTCTACGGCTACGATACGGCTGTCCTTTTCCGCCAGCTCGATCATTGCCTCGCAGTAGGCTGTGCGCATATCCGATACGTCATTGCCGTTTTCCTTTGCTAAAATGACCTGATCCATGCTTTCAGCCTCCTTTTACTTGCTTTCGGGCGGCATTGCCGCCTGAATTTCTGCCATTGCCTCTGCCAGATCCTCCGGCGATACGCCGCGGCTGTGGCTGCCGACCTGACCTGCTGTTTTGCTCCAGCCGTAGCCCTTGATCGTATCCAGCACGATCACCGAGGGACAGCCGGTGTTTTTCTTTGCATTTTCGATGGCTTGGTTGATCTCTGTCACCTCATGGCCGTTTACCGTCTGCGCATACCAGCCGAAGGACGCGAACTTTGCCGCGATATCGCCCAGATTGCACACATCATCATTATCGGTGCGGCCGTCGATCTGCAGTTTGTTGTAATCGACAAACGCGATCAGATTGTCCAGATGTTTCGTATTGGCGAAAAGTGCCATTTCCCATACCTGACCCTCGTCCAACTCGCCGTCGCCGAGGATAAGATAGGTGTAATTCGGATTGCCGTCCATTTTCATGCCCGCAGCAACGCCTGCGGCAGTGGATGCGCCCTGACCCAGAGAGCCGGTGCACATATCAATGCCGGGAGTGTGATTGCGGTCTGCGTGGCTCGGCAGATCGGTGTGCGGCTTGTTGAGCGTTTCCAGCATTTCCATCGGGAAAAATCCCTTGAGCGCCAGTGCTGCATACAAACCGGGACCGCAGTGTCCTTTGGAAAGGACCAGCCAGTCGCGGTCATTCCACTTGGGGTTTTTCGGGTCGCACTTGAGCTGCTCCCCATACAGTACGGAGAGAACCTCTGCCATGGACAGTGCGCCTCCCAGATGACCGGACGGTACATGGGAGATCGCCTTGAGCGTCTCCATTCGGATCTCTCCGGCAAATCGTTTCAGTTCATTGATTCGGGCATCACTCAGCATAACATAAGCCCTCCTGTTCGTTGTAGTTTGAGAGCAGCGGAGGCGAAATGCCTCCGCTATTCTCTTATTTCAGCTGTTTATGCAGCTTTTGCGTCAGTTATCGGGTGAAAATACCGCGCTTGGGCAGCTCGTGTACGGATACCCAGCCCTCGCTCAGCGGCTCCTTGAAGCAGCCTGCAACCTCTTCTGCCGGACGGGTGGTGAAGCCCTCTACCGGTGCGGTACCTGCCGGATACTTCTCGAGCATTTCCTGGATCATCAGGGTGATGTACTCGCAGATCGCTGCGATCGGGCGCTTTGCCTTGAATGCATCGCCGCGGCTCGGGTAGCCTACGACGCCTTCCGGGGTGCCGTAACGCTCGATAACGTTGTGACCTTCGCCCTCGGACCAGGTGTGCGGACGGCCCATAGAATCAACAGAGGTGTCGTAGTGACCTGCCAGCGCCAGGTTCTTCGGCTGTGCGTCTACGCATACGCTCATATCTACCATATCCGGGAACAGGAAGTTTGCAACAGCGGTCTCTGCCTCGTCTGCGTGTACAAAGTGGGTGGTCAGAGAATCCGGCTCATCGATCGGTACCCAGAACTCACGGATTGCGCGATGCCACTCCAACTCGGAAACGATCGCCGGCAGCTGATAGCGCTTGAAGAATTCCTGTACGGCGGACTCGAGCATCCACTTATGACCGTGGTTGTTTACCAGAATGAACTTGCGGTAGCCGTCATCCCACAGACCGAGCATGGTGTAGATCAGGGTCTCGCGGACAACTTCCTCGGTTACCATGTAGGTGCCGGGCATTGCAACGTGGTGGTACGGATGGCCGCCGTAGTTGATCGGAGGCAGAGCCAGCGCAACTTCGATACCCATCTTAGCGGTCTTGCGGCGAACGCCTTCGCAGATCTGAGTTACCATGTAGGTATCCAGACCGGACGGATTGTGCACGCCGTGGTTCTCGGTGGTGCCGATCGGGATCAGGACAACGTCGTTCTTGCGGCGCTTCTCCATTGCGATGTGGCGCGGCGTGTTCTGGATGTAGGTGCCGCCCTTGCCCAGCTCGGACTCTGCCGGCAGACCGTAATCCTCGAGGATCTTATCGATCTCCTCTACGCTTGCCTCCCAGATACGCTTCTTCAGCAGGCCGCTGCTGGTGTTCTCAAACTGGATGCGCGGATAATCGGTCATCCACCAGGTCTCGCCCATGATTTCCTTTTTGTAGGTCTTTCTCGACATGATCTGTCTCTCCTTTTTTAGAATTTTTGATCGGATAGATTGAAATGGATCGGAGCTTATATTGGAATAGAATATTTAAAACTCTCGTGCGGTGCAGTATGCCTGGAACAGCGCATTGATAATGCGTCCCGGACGATCTGCGTCGCCGATGGAGTATACCGGAATGGTGACGTTCGACGTGTCAATGCTGGTCGGGCGCAGTCCGCCTGCCAAGATAACGGTATCCGCCGGCAGCTCTACTACGTCGCCGCGGTTCTTGTCCACTACGCGGACAACGCCGTCGTCAATGTTCCAGACCTTGGTGTTCACCATGCTCTTTACGCCGTTTTCCTTGAGCGTTGCGAACAGAATGCGCTTCTCAAAGTCGCCCATGCCGATACCCAGTTCGGGCATCATCTCAACGATGGTAACGTCCTTGTTGTGGAACTTGTCGTTATGGGTAACGGTGATATCCAGATCACCGGCGAAATTCTTCAGACGGTGTACCTTCAGTTCGTACTCCTGCGCACCGAAGAACTCTGCGCTCTCGCAGCCGGTCGCGCCGCCGCCGATGATAACGACCTTGTCGCCGACCTTCTCCGGGTGCTTGAGCGCGTCCACTGCGGTCAGAACGAAGTCGCGGTCGCTGCCCTTGATGACACGCAGGTATTCTGCGCCGACAGCGGAGAACATTGCGTCGTAGCCCTCTTCCATGCCGGGCTGGTACGGACAGTTCTTCTTGATCTCTACGCCAAGGTCGGTCAGGGTCTTTTCATACCATGCGACCAGTTCGGTGATCTTTTCCTTGAGCGGCGGAACACCGGCTGCCGATACCGAACCGCCGATATGGTCGTTCTTCTCCAGCAGAGTAACCTTGTGACCGCGCAGCGCGAGCACGCGAGCCGATTCCATGCCAGCAGCGCCGCCGCCGACTACCAGAACCTTTTTCTTTTCCTTGGCTTCTTCAATGCCCTTGAAATCGTCCTCACGACCGGTTTCTGGGTTTACAGTGCAGGTCAGAATGCGGTCGCAGCAGATCTCGTTGAAGCAGTTGCCGCAGGTGAGGCACGGACGGATATCCGCGCTGCGTCCTTCCATTGCCTTGACGCCGAAATCCGGGTCTGCGATGAAGGAACGGCCCAGTGCGATCATGTCCGCATAGCCTTCTTCCAGGAACTTCTCTGCCAGCTCAGGATCACGCACGCCGCCGACGCCGATGACCGGAACATTGACCGCTTCCTTGATCGCCTTTGCGCTCGGCATCATGAAGCCGTGCAGACCGGGCAGATTGTACGGTGCAATGCTGAAAATGTAGCTTGCCTGAATGCCGCCGGATACATCGAAGCAGTCAATGCCTGCCTTCTCCAGAATGCGGCAGATCTCTACCGTTTCGTCCAGTGTGCGGCCGCCTTCGATATACTCATCGCCGGAAATACGCATGATCAGCGGGAACGCCGGGCCGACTGCCTTGCGCGCCATCTCTACGATCTCGCGGGCAAAGCGGACACGGTTTTCCAGGCTGCCGCCGTACCAGTCGGTACGCTTGTTGTACAGGGTGGAGAAGAACTCCGGCATGATGTTGCCGTGTGCTGCGTGGAACGTAACGGCATCAAAGCCGGCGCTCTTTGCATTGACAACTGCCTGCACATACTGCTCCTGCATGGCGTGGATATCGTCGATCGTCATCGCGTGAACCGAATACTGTGCGCCGCGAGAGGTGACATCGGACGGTGCCGGTTCTTCGCCGCCCGAGCTGACCGTTCCGTCTGCACCGAAGTGCGTCAGCTCAATGGCAGCCTTTGCGCCGTAACGATGGATCTTATCCACCAGCTTAGAGTAAAGCGGAATATACGAGGTATCCGAGAACTGAGACTGTGCGCCGTGGTTGCGGGAGGTCGGATCAATGGTCGTAGATTCTACAACTACCAGTCCTGCGCCGCCCTTTGCGCGCCGTGCGTAGTAATCCATCATCAGCTCCATCGGTGAGCCGTCCGTGTTGGAATAGTTGGTATTCATCGGAGGGAATACCATGCGGTTTCTCAGTTTCAGCTTGCCGATCTGGATCGGCTGAAAGAGAAGTTTCTTGTCCATAGTGCTGTAAACCCCTTTTTTCTTGATATGATCGAGGTGAAATCAATCCTCGAAGGTCAGCATAACCTTAAATGCTTCTTCCGGATGGTTGATCGCCAGATCCATGCCCTTATCCAGTTCCATGAACGGAATGTGGTGGGTGGTCAGCTCATCGAAGTTGTAGCGGTCCTTGATCTGGTTCATGAAGCGGATGGTGCGCTGCATCCAGTTCTTGGTGCCGCCGGAGCCCTTGATCTTCAGGGTGGACCAGATGGTCTTGCCGATCTCTACCGGAACCTTGCGGCCGATGGAGTGACCGATCAGATTTACGCGGCAGCTGTGGCCTGCAATATCAAAGATCGCAGCCAGTGCAGCGTTGCTGCCGGATGCCTCAGCGATAACAGAAGGACCGTGACCGTCGGTTGCTGCCTTGATCTGATCGTAGTAATCCGGATCCATCGGATTCAGAACTACATCTGCGCCAAACTTGAGTGCGCGCTCGCGGCGAACTGCGTTTACGTCTGCAACAATGACCTTTGCGCCGGAAGTCTTAGCAACCATTGCAGCGGACAGGCCTACCGGACCTGCGCCCATGATCAGCGCGTAATCGGAAGCGTCGATGTAGCCGCCGTTGCCCCAGATACCGAAGTAGCCGATGGAGAAGGTCTCAACCCAAGCACCCCAGTCGTACGACCAGTCATCCGGGATCTTGTAAGCGTACTCTTCCTCGATCACGATGTACTCGCCCATGCCACCGGGGGAGTCCGGACGGAAGCCCAGCTCACGGAAGTTCAGGCAAGCGGAGGGCATGAGGCCTTCCTTGCAGTTTGCGCAGTGGCCGCAAGCCAGAACGCACTCTGCGGTTACCTTGTCGCCTACCTTGAAGGTGGAAACGTCGGAGCCAATACCGATTACCTGACCGCCTACCTCGTGGCCCGGCGTGTACGGTGCGATGTCGTAACGGCCCTCAGCGGACTCGCCCAGATAGCAGTGTACGTCGGAACCGCAGATACCGCACGCCTTCGTCTTAATCAGGATCTGATTGGGCTTGAGCTCCGGCACCTCTACGTTTTCGATTCGGAGGTCCTTCGGACCATGCATAAACGCGATGTTTGCTTTCATGATTTTTCTCCTTTCTTATTAGCGCATCTCATCAGTGAAAACCGCCTGCCCGCAGATGATGTAAAGCAAAGATGTTCTTTCTGCTTGATATAATGAATATCCGGATCTTGTTGTTACATGATCTGGCGGTGTGAACGCGATGATTTCGCTTGTGCCGGAGCAATCTCTCTGCTTACTTCGGACGATGCAACCTGCCTTGAGGATTGTGGAACATTTGTTGTTTCCTTGTGACTTAAATTATATCTATTTGTCTCGAAAAAGCAATAGCAAATTTCAAAATAAATCACCTTTCTGCATATTTTACAATATATTTGTATCTTTTATATGCTAATTGCACATCGTTTCTACCATAAATCAGATACCTTTTATCTTTCTCATTTAGTAAGCGAATGCTAACATATCCGCTGATTATGTTTGTTATTTTGTTGTCAAAGTCGTAATTATGCGATTCTTTCCTAAATATCTGTACAATTACCTAAAAATATCCTTTTTATCATATTGTTGCTTTTTTCTTAACCGGCCATTTTCCCCGCTTTGTATGTATTGTTATAAAAAGAAACAACTTTTTTGTAGCTTTCGTATAATGGTATCTTCCGTTACCACAATTTCGAAAAGAGAAATCTATTCATATCGTAGAATTGTTAAAAAAAGAACATTATTTGCTTGCCTTTTTCGGACAATCATGCCTATAATTAAGCCATACCAACGAGCCGGTTCAACTTAATACATTATCTTTTTTTGCTGCAAGAGAGATAAATCATGGTATGTTTTGTTTCTCCATATGGTATTGGGCAGGAGCCCGATGCTGCGGCAGTCCTTCGGCACCGCCGCAAGGCAGCAAAACATCTGATCCAAATCAGAGGAGGAAACAACATGGCAAAAGTTACTGGAATCGGGCATATGAGCTATACCGTTATGGATATAGACAAGAGCCTGCACTTTTACTGCGACCTACTGGGCGGCAAGCTGCTGACCCAGACAGTTGATGAGGGTCCCGAGCTGGGCAAGTACGTAATGGGCGATATGCTCAAGGATCCTTATGGTAAGCTCAAGGTTGCTATGGTCGATCTTGCCGGCCTGCAGATCGAGTTCCTGCAGTATCTGGTACCGGAAACCAATGTTCCGTATCACGGCAATCCGTCCATCGCAGGCTCTGCACATATCGCAGTAAATGTTGACGATATCGAGGGCATTTACAAAAAGCTGAAGGACGAAGGCATTGTATTCCATTCCGAGATCAACGACTGTGTCCGTGATGGCGAGCTGGTTTGGCGCTGGGTATACTCCCGCGATCCGGACGGTATCTGCTGCGAGATCGTACAACTCAACGAGGACTCCAATTATGTAAAATCTGCGAAGGCCGATAAGGATTAACGCAGTTAACTTTACAAAGAGCAAAGATAAAAAAGACAAGAAAAGGAGCAATCAACTATGAAACTGCAGGACAAGGTACTTTTTGTTACAGGTGCAGCAGGCGGCATCGGCAAGGCAGCTGCAAAGGTATGCGCAGGCTACGGCGCAAAGGTAATTGCTGTTGACATGAATCTGGACGGCGCAGCAGCAACTGCACAGGAGATCAATGAGGCAGGCGGCGAAGCGATCGCCGTACAGGCAAACACCACCGACCGCAAGCAGGTCGCTGCAGCAGTTGAAGCCGGTGTAAAGGCATTCGGCAAGATCAACTGCCTGTTCAACAACGCCGGTATCTGCCGCTCGAGCCTGCTGATCGACTGCGAGGACGATGTGCTCAATCAGATTGTTGACGTAAACATCAAGGGTGCATACATCGTTGCTTCCGAGCTGGCAAAGCACATGAAGGCAAACGGTGAAGGCCGTATTATCAGCACTTCCTCTATTTCCGCACTCAAGGAAGAAGCAACCAACGGTTTCTACTGTATGTCCAAAGCCGCTGTTCTGATGATGACGCATGTAATGGCTATGGAACTGAGCAAATACGGTGTTACCGCAGTTGCAATTTGCCCGGGTCATATCAACACCCCGCTGCTGCGCAACTCCTTCGTACAGCGCGGCGCTGCAGAGGGCAAGACGGTTGACGAGTATTTCACCGAGATGGAAGGCACCATTCCGATGGGTCGCCTTGCCGAGCCGGAAGAAGTCGGCGAGCTGGTTGCATTCCTGTGCGATGACCGCTCCGCTTACATCAACGGCAACGGTATTCTTATTGCCGGCGGCAAGGTAATGGAGTAAAATAAAAGAAAGAGCAAGTAGAGTTTATGAGGAGCAGCAGAGCTCTGCTGCTCCTCCTCCCTTTGGGAAAAAGGAGGAAAAAATGAGAAATTTAAATCCTAATGCGGTGCCTCTGGTCGATCGTCCTGTCTCAGAAAAGAATCTGTCCAGCGTCGGCAACTTCTTCGGTTTGTACGGCGGCGAGCATATCGCTGCAACAGAGTTTGTTATCGGCGCAACGCTGGTAGCATGGGGCTGCTCTGCAAAATCGATCATTCTTGGTTTGATTATCGGCAATATTCTTGCTATGCTGTCCTTCACCTTCTGCTGTGCTACATTGGGCACCAGCACGCGTCTGACCCTGTACAGTTACTTGAAGAAGATCCTCGGTCCGCACGCACAGAAGGTTTATAACTTAGTATGGAGTTTGTGCAGTATCACGCTTGCGGCGTCCGGTATCTGTGTTTCCAGTACCGCGATCCGTGAGACCGCCGGCATTCCGATCCAGCACGAGTGGTACCCGACACACATCGGTTTCCCGATCATTGTTGTCATTCTCGGCATTATCGTTACCATCGTTGCGGCAAACGGCTTTGACGCCTGCGCAAAGTTCTCTTCCACCTGTGTACCCTGGATGATCGCGATCTTCTTCGTCGGCGCTGTTGTAGCGCTGCCGCAGATCGCACAGGCTACCGGCGTGGAGATCAACTCCTTCGCAGATATCTGGAACATCTTCAACAGCAACGTCGGCAGCGGCAGCGGCAACCCGAATGCCGAGCCTTACACCATCGCACACGTTGCCTGCTTCGCTTGGCTGTGCAACCTTGCATGGCACATGGGCTGCAACGATATGGGTCTGTTCCGCTTCGCAAAGAACTATAAGTACGGCTATATCACCGCCATCGGCATGTTTGTCGGTCACTTCTTCGCATGGATCACGGTTGCGATCATGGGCGCAACGGCAGCAGCTGTTCTGCGCACCTCGCTTTCCGTACTCGATCCGGGCGCTGTTACCAACACCGTATTCGGCATGACCGGTATCTGTGCCGTAGTCGTTGCAGGCTGGACCACCGCAAACCCGACCATTTACCGTTCCGCACTGGCACTCAACACCCTTATGCCCAAGCTTTCGCATAAGCAGGTCACCTATATTGTCGGTACGCTGATGACCATCCTCGCATGCTTCCCCGGCATGACCAACATCGGCGATATCGTTTCCATCCTCGGCTGGGCAGTCGTCGGCGTCGGCGCGATCTGCATTGTTGAGCACTATCTGTTCCCGAAGATCGGCTACACCCGTTTCTGGTCCATGTATAAGGAGCAGAACATCAACTGGGCAGCCGTTATCACGTGGATCGTCAGCGTTGTATTCGCATTCGCTATGCTGAAGAGCGGTCTGCTGCACCGCAACTTCATCTTCATTCCGGAGTACATCATCTCGGCTGTTCTCTACATCGTTCTTGCCGGCGCAATGGGCGCCCGCGGCAACTACAGCAAGGAGCAGGCAGAGTATGCTGCATTCGAGCAGGCACTGAAGGACCTCGTAGACCGCGACGCAGAAGCGGCTCTGGCAGCAGGCGAAAACAAGCCGGTAAAGAATGCGGGCTTCACCACCGTTCTTTCGGTTATCGCCTATATCGTTCTGGCTGGTATCGTTGCCATTGCACTCATGACCTACATGGGCAACATGACCGTTGCTACCTTCAAGAACATCGCATTTATCCTGACCATCTGCTACTTCGTACTGAACGGCATTTCTACCTTTATCAAATATAAGAATGAGGCAGTTGTCCGTCAGTAAATCAAGTTATCTAACATCTCTCTTAAAAAGAATCAAGGAGGCAATGCTTAGCGTGTTGCCTCCTTGATTCTTTGCTTGGAATATGAAAAACCGATTTTCGCATCACACGAAAACCGGTTTTTTTATTATTCTGACTCTGTTTTTTCTTCTGTTGCTAGCGTTTCTTCGTTATCCATAACAGGAACAATGCTTGCACCTGCCAGCGGCGCGACCGTATTGCGGACGACCAGTTCCGGCATAACTTCATACTTGGTAATATCGAAGGTCTCCGGCGATTCGATCAGTTCCAGCATTGCTTTGGCCGCATTCACGCCATACTGGATTTTAGGATGTGTCATGGTCGTGATCTGCACATCAAGCGTTGCATACAGACCGTCGTCATAGCCGACAACCGAAATATCCTCCGGCACGCGGATGTTGATCGAGCGCAGATAAGTGATGAGCATATACGCGATACGGTCATCGTGGCAGAAGATCGCCGTTGCCTTTTTCAGCATACGCATAAGCGGCAGATTGCCGGTCGGTTGGAACAGATCGTCCACCTTGCCGCGCTGCGTCCAGATCTCCAGCGCTTCGCTGTGCGAAATGCCTCGTCGGCTGAGCGCGTCCAGCATACCCAGATAGCGCGACTGACCGGTCTGCTCGTGGAAGGCAAAAATTGTACCGATCTGCGTGTGACCCTGATCCAGCAGATAGTCGGTCAGAATGCGGCCACCTTCGCGGTCATGCAGGGAAAGCGCCGGCGCAAGGGTAGAATAATCCCGATGAAGGAAGATCATCGGCGTTTTCTTTACGATCTGGTCATAGACCTCGTTATTATACGAGATCATCGCCGGATTGACCGGCTCCAACAGAATGCCCGCCGGCTTTGCCGCCAGCAGATTGCCGAGCAGCTGCCGTTCATTGCTGTAATTATTGTCGCTGAACATCATGTTCAGCAGATAACCCTTGCTTGCCAGATATTCCGAAGCGCCGCGCACGATCTCCGGAAAGATGTAAAGCTGCGCGCCGCTCAGCATAATGCCGATCAGCTTGTTTGCCGGTGCAGCCGGCTCGGGTTTTTCGGGTGCAAGCTCCTCTGCCCGTTCGGTGACGTAAGTGCCGCTGCCCTGTATCCGGTGCAGATAGCCCTCTTCCTCCAGCATGAGCACCGCCTGCCGCACCGTGCGGCGGCTGAGCGCGAACTGCTCCGCCAGATCGGATTCTGTCGGTATTTTCTGTCCGGCAAGAAACGTGCCATTCTTCAGTTGATCTTTCAGCCAGTCGGCTAACTGTTTGTACTTGAAATTTGCCATAGTTATCGTCCTATATCAAAAAATGGTATCAATTCTCCTATATATCATCTCTTGTCCGTAACAATATTGTATCATATTTCAGAGGGCGGTGCAAGCATTTGATATAGAACTATTCTGTATATTTTGATACGAAAAACCGCGTTTTTTATACGCCGGTCATGGAATCGCGGTACGCCTGCATGCGCGCCTCGTCCTCGTCGGTCGTTTCGTCGCGGATCCGGCGCAGCTGCGGCAGGACGTCCGCTTTTTCCTTCTGCAGGTCGATGTCAAAGGTGATCCGCGTTGTGTTCGGCACCTGAAATACGCGGATATCGTTTTTCATCTCGTCCAGCAGGGTGATGAACTCGTCCAGCCGTTCGCGCTCGCCCACGGGAAGGGACTTTTCCAAAAATGTGCCGTCCGGCGCGTACAGCTCCCATACATAGCCCGTGTCCAGCAGATAGCCGTTGGGGCGCTTCATCATCACGGCGTTAAAGCTGCCCACCGGCTGCGAGCTGCGGGCCAGCTCATTGCCGTCCAGATCAAAGGCAGCAAAGTAATCATCGCCGCTGGATTCCAGCTCGCCCACCGTCAGCAGCTCGTCCCCGCTGAGGTTCAGGGAGGACATGCTGTAGAAGGGGCCGATCTCGTTATCGCCCTCCAGCGTCAGCTCGGTGTACTCGCCGTCCTGCACCAGCACCGGTGCGGAGTCGGTCCAGTAGATTACGGTCAGATCCCGGTCCTTGGAGGAATAGCAGCTGCCCGAGTAGTCCAGTGCGTCGCCGGGCTCCTCCGGGTCGCTGCTGTTCAGATCGTAGCAGTAGACATCAAAGGGATCCATGGCGTACAGGATGCCATTGCGGTCGATGCTGAGGGCGTTGCTGCCGTCAATGTTGTACTCTTCCACCGGGGTCAGCCGGTCGTCCTTGATGGCATACTCGAAGATCTTGGCAGACTGCTCTTCATCGTCCTCGTTGTAGAAACTGAAGAAGTAATTGCCCCGGTAGCTGTCCGCTTTGATCAAATGATAGGCACCGCATACCTCGCGGCGGACGTCAAAGGGGATGTACTGTGCCTTGAAGGTGTAGTCGCCGATGGTCAGTTCCCCGGTCTGGAACTGGGTCACAGGGGCCCCTGCAGGGGCGGCTTTGTCCACTGCTGATTCCGGCTGTGCCGAAGCGGACGGGGCACTGCTGCTGGAAGCCGGGGCACTGCTGCTGGAAGCTGGTGCACTGGAAACGCTGGAAGCGCTGGCAGCACCGGAGCCGCCGCAGGCGGTCAGCCCGAGGGCGGCGGTGGTAAGGCCCATGGCCTTGAGAAAATCTCTGCGCTGGATCTTTCTCATATCCGTTCCTCCTTTTGGGGTCACTGCACCTTTGCAAAGGCTTCGTCAGCACGGCGGCTGTACAATGCCATGCCGCCGGTCTGGGCGTCGTTTGCCAGATTGATGTTCTCCACAAAGCGGGCCTTTTCCTGCTCAGAGAGCTGCCCGCCCTTCATGGCGGCGGATGCCACGGCACCCATGGCACTGATCATGCCCACCTGGCCCTTCAGCTCCCGCTCTTCTGCCTTGGACATCCGGCGGCCGAACATGCTGGTCTCATTATCGTGGACCCCGAAGATGTGGTCCAGATGCTGCCGTGCGATGTGGGCATAGCCGATCTCCCGCCGGTCCCGCTTGCTGAAGCAGATGACCAGCTCCTGCTTGATGTAGGGGTGGGGGCGCATGCCCCGCTGGGTCTGGGCCTCGGGAATGCTGCGGGGCTGCACCAGCTTCAGCTTCAGGCCGCCGCCGTTGAGGGTGGGTTTCTGGCCCGGCTCCTTGGCGGGGGTCTCGTCCAGATACTCCTCATAGCTGGCGATCTGGTCGTAGCGGATCAGCTCCGGCATCTTGCCCCGGCCGCCGGTGCGGTCGTCGATGTACAGCATTCCAAGCTCATCGCAGAACACCAGCCCCATTTGCGTCGGGGTGGAGGGGTATGCGTTGACCCGGAACTCGGTCTTGTCGAACACCTCGTCGAATACCCGCTTCATCCGGGCCATGTACTCCATGTGCTCCTTTGCTTCGTCCAACGTCAGCTCACTGAGCCGGATATATTTGGAGCACTTGTTGCCACAGTCATCGCAGAGGAACTGTCCGTCCCGCAGCT
>OQVZ01000130.1_pt1 | contig 26554 bp, 23 predicted proteins | sample 1691571 | NCBI WGS metagenome assembly OQVZ01 (sample SAMN03418261, study PRJEB22391) | human gut metagenome | biome: human-gut; feature: organic feature; material: feces | host: Homo sapiens | place: Tanzania | collected 2013-01
AACGTTTCGCAGTATCTCTATCACGAATATATCATACCGGCTTTCTACCACAGCTTTTTTCATAAATATAAATTGCCTCCGCAATCTGTCTGCCTACTTTCATAGATGGATCAAGTGCTGTGAGCGGATCCTGAAAAATCATAGCGTAGCGCAAACCTTTACTCTTAGTTCCGGTACATAATGCATTTCCCGGCAAAAGCCCCATGAGACTTTTACACAGTACTGTTTTTCCGCTGCCCGACTCGCCGACAAGAGCAAAAATTTCCCCTTTACGCAATGCAAAGCTTACATCTTTTACTGCTGTAATGTATCCTTTTGCAGAATCAAAAACCACTTTTAAATTTTCTACTTTTAATATTTGCGGTGTATTCATGTTCATATGCGTAATGATATCAGCATGTATACAGGTCGGCAAGCCCTATGGGGGGATATTATTATATTCTTTTTCAAGTATCAATATTTTTAGCCGGTTTATTCCATCGTCCACTCACAGACATTCCAGAATATGCCCACTCCATGATGCCCCAGTACCGTATCTTTATTAATCCCTTGTATGCCGTTATCTGCTACATACATTGCATCTATATAGCAGAAAAATGTATATGCCGGTGTTTTGGCAAGTTCTTCCTGGAATTTGTCATAATATTCAGCTCTTAATGTCTCGTCGTCTGTCTCCCTCGCCTTTGTCAGATATTCATCTACAAGCTTGTTTGAATATCCGGAATAATTTGCACCTTTATCCGTACCGAAAACTTTATATGTATGATCGTCCGCATCAAATGGTGATCCCCAGCCGATTATGCAGCATTCCTGTCCGCCCCAGTCGATTCCCTCAGCCGGCACATCAGCTTTTACATCAAGTCCCGCCTCACGGAGCTGCTGCGCTGCTATCTGCGCCATATCGATCCTGACCTGATCATCCGGTGATGCATTTATAGTAAATCCTATCCGCTTCCCGTTTCTTGTCCAGTATCCATCATCATCTTTTTTACATCCGGCCGCCTCAAAAGCTTCTGCTGACTTTTCCAGATCAAAATCATAATGTTCTACATTTTCATTATTATAAATGTTTCGCTGCAGAGGACTGTATGCCGGCATTCCCTCACCAAGAAGCACGGAATCAATGATCGCCTGACGGTCAATAGAATAGCATACTGCCGGAATGATGTCTCTGTTTTTCGTCCAGTAATCATTCGCAAAGTTAAATAAGATTCCGCGGTAATCTGCTGTTGTCATATCGTAGCAGGTAAAACCGTCTTTTTCTTTGAAATTCTGCGCCTCTGCCGTTGCCGTTTTTTGTAATAGTAAACACACCCGTTGATGTATCCAAATTCCAATTAACACCGCCTGATGTGCCCGAAGCCGCATAAGCCTGAATTTCAAGCCCTGCAAAAACTGATAATACAAGTACAACACTTAATATTACCGACAGTATCTTTTTAATCTTCATCTACGATATTGTCCTTTCAATTATTCTCGCAAGTATTATAAATAAAAACTATATTTTATTCAATAGATTTTGCCAAAATTAATAAATTCGGTTAGCAATAAACGCAGTTTGACAAAGCAAGCCAAATATGTTACCATTATCCTATCAAACGAAAGGAAAAGTATTATGCAAAAGATTAATCGTGCAACATCCCATATTCTTGCCTATTCTGCTTGCCTTGCAAACGGAATACATTTGTTGCACTCAATTTCGGCATAATGCTTAATTTATAACATTAAAACCGTTGATGTGTAACGCTTGTTATCATCAACGGTTTATTTTTTTGGAGGTATAAAAATGGCTAAAGAACCTATTTTGGAAACCGAAAGACTCATTTTGCGACCTATAACGCTTGACGATGCAGAAGCTTGCTTTTCGTGGAACAGCGACGAAAGAGTTACAAAATATATGTCTTACCCAACGCTAACGGACATCAGCCAAACGATTGACTGGATAAAATCAACACTTGTTGACGAAAAAGAATACAACTGGGCATTCGTTTTAAAAGAAGAAAACAAAGTTATCGGCACAGGCGGAATAGGTCCGAGCAGTATAATGGACGGCTATTGGGGTATGGGTTATAATTTGCACTTTGATTATTGGCACAAAGGCTACTGCACCGAAGCTATGAAAGCAATAATTGATTATGTTCACAGTAAACTCGGTGTAAACAAAATTTGCTCACTTCACGCAGTCGATAACCCACGCTCAGGCAAAGTTATGGAAAAATGCGGACTTAAATTCGACCACTACTGCGAATTTACTAAATGCGACAACAGCATAACTTTTAAAGCAAAAATGTATACGATGGAAATAGAATGATAAATTATAATTTATAGCCTTCCCCTTGAGGGGAAGGTGGCGACGAATGTCGTCGGATGAGGTGTAGAATATTCATATTCGTATACTTTCCACCTCATCAGTCAGTAAACTGACAGCTTCCCCTCAAGGGGAAGCCTTATTAAGATAAACTATAATTTATACATTATTCACCCAAAAGCATCTTATCTGCTTCGGCGGTTTCGAGTGATTCAACGCTTTTAAGATTTCTTTGAATAAGTTCGTTTCTTTTTTCTGCGTCGGAGATAGTATTTCCCGCTTCTTCAATCTTTTTATGTGCTTTGGCAAGGAGAACGCCGAATTTTTCATATTGCGTTTTTGCTGCGCCGAGAACTTTCCAAACCTCATTTGCTTTTTCGTTTATCGCAATCGTTTTGAAACCCATAGAAAGCGAATTGAGAAGAGCGGTAACGGTTGACGGACCTGCAATCATAATACCCTGCGCCTGAAGTTTTTCGGCAAGTCCTGTTTTTGACGAAACAACCTCGGCATAAAGCCCCTCGGTTGCAAGGTACATAATTGCAAACGGGGTTGTATGCGGCGGGCAAACATATTGCTTGATAAGTTTTGCTTCGTCCTTAATTCTTGCTTCAAGCGCTTTTTTCGCCGCAGTCACTTGTTCGCTGTCGCCTGTTTCACTTGCCGAGGCAAGCCTTGCGTAGTCTTCCATAGGAAATTTTGAATCTATCGGCAAGTAGCATTTTGCGTTATCGTCACCGTTTGGAATTGAAATTGCAAATTCCACTCTGCCGTTATAGTTAGGGTTTGCCTGAACATTGGTTTCGTACAGTCCCGGTATGGTTTGGTCAAGAATATTGCCAAGCTGAACCTCTGCCCAAGTGCCACGAGCCTTAACATTTGTAAGCACTCGGTTGAGTGACGATACACTCGTTGTTACACCTGTGCTCAGTTCTTTCATTTCGCCCAAACTTTTATACACATTCGTAAGCTGTTTTGACACGGTTTCAAACGAAGCATTAAGCCTTTGGGTGAGTGTTTCGTCAAGCTTTTCGTCAACCGTTTTACGCATTTGCTCAAGCTTTTTTTCATTGCCGAGCTGCATTTTTTCAAGCGAATCGGCTGTCATTTGCATTTGCTTTTGGGTTGAAGAATTGAGCGTTTCAATAAGTTTAATTTGCTGTTCGTAATTTTTATCGGTAAGGCTGTTCATCTGATTTGAGAGTTTTGTTATTTTTTCATCAGTTGATTTGGCGGTAAGTTCAATTTGCTGACACACAAGGTCGCTTGAATTTGAATTGCCTTTTTTGCCGAGAAGTACAAAAAGCAAAGCCACGCATAATACAATTAGTATTAATATAATAACAAGTAAAACAGTTTCCATAAATATAACCTCCGACTCTATTTTAGCATAAAGTAAAATTTATCAAAAATATTATTTTTGACAGTTCAAATATCGGGACTGTCAATATTTTTTTATTTTGAGCACAAGCCTGCCCTTTTTAGTCGTTTTAATTTCGCTTGCAAACACAAACCTGCCGTACCCACGAACAGACACAATATCGTTTTCGCAAACGGTGTGAGAAGTGCTCGGCATAAGCTTTGAATTTACAAAAACTTTTTCCGCCTTGATAAGTTTTGATGCGTCGTTACGGGAAAGATTATAAATTGCACTGATTAAAACATCAAGCCTTTTTGACGCTGCAAAAATTTCCGTCGGCTCAGGCTCTTTATTTGTTATTTCAGGCAAAGCAGACACTTGCGTTTTAACCGTAGTATGGCGCACACGCTCAAGGTTTTCGCAAATGTAATCGGCAATATGGTCAATGCACAAAATGTAGCCGCAGTTATTTTCAACAATAATATCGCCGATAAGTTCACGCTTAATTCCCAAATTCATAAGCGCACCGAGGAAGTCACGGTGGCTGAGCTCGTTTGCAAATTTTTGCACGGCAGGTTTTGCACAAATGCATTTAATAGGAAAATTTTCGTTTTTAACATTTTCGCCGAAGCCTGCAACGACCCTTTCTGCCATATCATATCCGCCAAACAAAACGCACGGCAAATATGTGCTTTTGAGTTCGCTTTGCTCCTCCATATTCAAAAAGGGCGAAAAAGTTTTGTATCCTCTTTCGTATGCCCGATTGTAAAGTTCTTCAAATCTGTTATTAATCATATTTTCACCACATAATCAATTTTTATGATAGCGGGTCGTCGGGGACGCCGACCCCTACAGTATCAGTATATCTGCCGTTGAAACACAAAAGGATGCCGAATGGGCACCCTTTTAATTACTCACTTTCATTTGTCGGCTTATATTCTTTATTAAGCGCTTTGATTGTATCAACCGTATCGCTTATCGTTTGCTCAAACGAATCGGAATTTTCACCCGAAAAATAAGTCAAAGTGTATTTGTCACTGTTTGCCTTATCATCGTCACTCAGGAAAAGCGGAACCTTGTACCCGTTCTTTTCCCACTCAGAATTATAAACTCTTTCATCATCAATATAATAAGTTTTATAACCATAGTCGTTAACAAGCTTTGCACTGTAAACCGGAGTGAACACACCCTTTTTGAGCCTATACTCTTTTGAATTTGCGGTATAGTTATAATTATTTTCTTTTTCATAATTATTTGTGCAAAGGTCAACCGTTTTTTTATTGTTTTTAAGAAGAAGATAAAAAACAGTATCATCTTCAAAATAAACAGAAACGCACTCCTTGTTTATTACTCGTTTCGCATTAGTACCGTCCCACTTGTAAACATCAAGGCTGTACTGCGGCTTATCATAATAAATATAGTCGCCGGAATAATTGTCATATTTGCTCATACTCTTATATGTTCTGTAAACAAGGCAAAGTTCCTCGTTTTTGTCGCCGTCAAAATCAATAAGCTTTGCATAAGCAAGACCGTCAATATACTTGTCGCCGTCATCATCCGTTTTTACCGTCGGCTCGCCGTACTTGTCAATTCGCTTCTTTACAACCTCATAATAAGCATTTGCTTTAAGTTGAGAATCACTGAGAGTATTTGTAATCGCTTTGTTTGTTATATCGCCGAAAGAATCAATATTTTCGCCAACCTGTTGAGCAACAACTTCTGCCCTCGTTTTTCTTAAAGCAGAAAGCTCGATAGTTTCAAACTTGTCATTACTCTCTTTGCCTCTGATTGTGTAAGTGTCGCTTGAAACATCATAACGGGCGGTGCTACGCTGTTTAAACTTGCCGTGACGAAGCGATAAAAGCTGCAAACTTTTCGGGTCGGCTTTTTCACTCTTACCTATATAGTATTTTTTGCCCTTATGGTAAAACGAAACCCAATAGCCTTCGCTTGCTTTTTCACTGCTGTTAGCTTCATCTTTATAAAGTCGAGAAAAATCGCCGTTTTTATATCCCCAAACTTCAAGGTAATAAACATTGTTACTGCTGTAGCAAAGCATCAGCTCATCTTTGCCGTCGCCGTTAAAGTCCATTTGCCTAACATAGCAAAGACCGGTTAGCTTAGCTTTGTTTTCACCGTATTCGTTTTCGTCAAGTGCTTCCCATTTGACTGAACCGTAATCTTTAATGTAATTAATACAGACATTGCCTGCGTCTGTCTTAAACTTCTCAGCTCTTTTCTCCTTTGTATGAAGTGAAACGGAAAATGAAACTGCCATAATAACCGCAACTAAAACTATAGCGACTATAAAAGCAATTTTTATTACCCTTTGCCTCAAAAGCGGAAATTTTTCAAGAACTTCAATATCGTCCTCGGCTTCATCGTGAACATTTTCCTCAATAGATTTAATTTTATTTAGCGCCTTACTTAAATCAATTTTATAATTGCTCGGCTTTATTTCGTCCTCATCATCAAAATAATTGTAGCGATTGCTCACGATTTCACCTCTTTTTCACTTTCAAAAAATTACGATTTCTTCTTGGTCGTTTCTTTATCTTTCTTTGTTGTTTTGTCTTTGTCCTTATCTTTATCTTTTTTGTTCTTGCTGTCTTTTTTGGTGGTTGTTGTTTTTGGCTTAGAATACTTGCTGTATGTAGTATAGTTTACTTCACCGTCAACACTACGGGTCAGAATGTAGCTTTTGCCGTCCTTTTTAATCTTTATGTCAACCTTACCCGGTTTTATGTCTTCTTTAGCTTCAACCGTGCATGTTAAAGTGCCGTCGTTTGCCGTAACCGAAAGCCTGATATCACAATTCGAGTCATTAACAAATTGAAAGTCCTGACTGTTCCACTGAACCGTTGCGTCGCTGCCGAGCGGAACATAGCTTATTTCAAGCGAATGACACGCTCTGACTTTGATTTTCAAATTTGCCCTGAGCACCGACTGGAAAACAGTTGAGCTCACTTGGCAAATACCGCCTCCGAGGCCGTCGACAAATTCATCGCCCTGAACCACTTTCGCCGCTTCATATCCTGCAAGGACAGTCCTTTTGCCGACCGTTTGGTTAAAACTGAAAGTTTCGCCCGCAGGGATAACAACGCCGTTTAAATGGTCAACGGCTTCGTGAATGTTTTTGGTTCTCGTTTCGTTAGATGAAAGGTAATAGGTTGAATAAGTCGCTATTTCATAAGGAAAACTCGAATCAAAATCTTTACCGAGCGCCGGATAAATCTTGTTTGTTTCAGCCTCTTTAAAAGTGGTTGAAAGGTCCTCGGTCGTTCTCATGGTTGTTGACTCCGTCGTGGTGGTTGAATCAGATGAATTTTCCTCTGCTTCACCGTTTGCCGGCTGTGACTTTGAGCACGCAACAAAAATTGTACTGACTATTATTAATGAACAAAATACAGCAAGTATCTTTTTCAATTATTTATTCTCCTTGTAAGGTTTCTTTTCGTTAACCCAATTTTCTTTAATAACCTGCCTTGCTCTTGCAACTGCAAGCGAATCTTCAGGCACGCTGTCCGTAATTGTTGAGCCTGCCGCAATATATGCTTTTTCACCGACTTTAACCGGTGCAATAAGATTTGTATTGCAACCGATAAATGCGCCGTTTTCAATTTCACATCTCGACTTGTTTTTGCCGTCGTAATTGCAGGTAACGGTACCGCAGCCGAAGTTTACATTTTTGCCGACATCGCTGTCGCCGATATATGTTAAATGAGCGCTCTTTGAACCCTCGCCGATTGTGCTGTTTTTAACCTCAACAAAGTTGCCGATATGAACTCCGGCTTTAAGAGTTGAGTTGTTTCTTACCTTAACAAAAGGACCTGCGTCAACGCCGTTTTCAACCGTGCTGTCAAGAATTTTGCAGTTGTCAAGAATAACATCGTCACCGACTGTAGAATTGCTGATGTAGGTGTTAGGACCAACCGTGCAGTTTTCGCCGATAACAGTATCACCGAGAATAATTGTGTTTGGCAAAATAACGGTTGAAGAACCGATTTTAACATCCTTGCCAATCATTACACCGTCGGTGCACGGAATGTCAACACCGTTTACCATAAGATTGTCGTTAATATTTCTTCTCATTATATTATTGAGCATATTAAGCTGCTTTCTGTCGTTAGCGCCGAAAGTAACTTCGTTGTTTTCAACCACATATGCGCCGCCGTTTTTACCTGCGGAAAGAAGAATTTCAAGGCTGTCGGTAATATAATATTCGTTTTGAGCGTTGTTATTTGTAATTTTACTGAGTGCATACGAAAGGTCATAACCGTTGAACCAATAAAAGCCTGCGTTTGATTCGTTAATTTTCTTTTCTTCTTCGTTTGCATCCTTGTGTTCGATAATTCTTAAAAGTTTTCCGTTTTCGTCACGCTGAATATGACCTATACCGTTTGTATCGTCAACAATAGCGCTGATAAGAGTAATTGAATTGTTATTATCTTTATGGTAATCGTATGCTTTGTTAATAGTTTCGGCATCGATAAGCGGACCGTCACCGTTAAGGATAATGATATCATCGTCAAGGTGCTCGTCAATAAAGCTTTGAGCCTGCATAACTGCGTGACCCGTGCCAAGCTGAGGCTGTTGCAAAACAGTCTTAATGTTTTCATCTTTTTTTGCAAGATATTCTTCAAGCATTTCGTGCTTGTAACCGGTAATCACACAAATATCCTGTGCTCCCGCTTCTTTAACGGCGTCAACAACATAACTAATCATAGGAGTAAAAAGAACTTCGCACATAACTTTAGGACAGGTTGCTTTCATTCTTGTTCCTTTACCGCCTGCCATAATAATTGCACATTTCATATTAATATTCCTTTCGGTGGGGTGAATTATAACCTTTTAGTTTGCTATAATTATGCTACAAAACACAAATATTTGCAAGTATTATTATAAATTCTACTTAAAAACTTAAATTTTTTTCCAAAAATATTTGTAATTTGCTTTATAGTATGTTATAATTCTATCGCATTATACTATACAGGCGAGAGTATGTCGTATTTTCGACAGCTGATTTCTATCGCACAAGAATGTAAAAGTATAAGAATTTTAAAGCTATAAATAATTTTAGGAGGTAACTCAACAATGGCAAACAAATGGGTTTACATGTTTGAAGAAGGCGACATGACCATGCGTAACTTGCTTGGCGGTAAGGGTGCAAACCTTGCAGAAATGACTAAAATCGGTCTTCCTGTACCACAGGGTTTCACTGTTACAACCGAAGCTTGTACACAGTATTACGAAGACGGTCGCAAAATCAACGACGAAATCATGGCTCAGGTTATGGAAGGCGTTAAGAAGATGGAAGAAATCAACGGCAAAAAGTTCGGTGATTTAAAGAACCCTCTTCTCGTATCTGTTCGTTCAGGTGCAAGAGCTTCAATGCCTGGTATGATGGATACTATCCTCAACCTCGGTCTTAACGACGAAGTTGTAGCTACTATGATTGCAGGTAACGATGACCCTGCTTTTGAGCGTTTCGTATATGACTCATACAGAAGATTCATCCAGATGTTCTCTGATGTAGTTATGGAAGTTGGTAAGAAGTATTTTGAACAGCTTATCGACAAGATGAAAGAAGAAAAGGGCGTACAGTACGATGTAGAGCTTACTGCTGCCGACCTTAAAGAACTTGCTACTCAGTTTAAGGCTGAATACAAGAATCAGCTCGGTTCTGACTTCCCATCAGACCCTGTTGAACAGCTCAAGCTCGCTATTGAAGCTGTATTCCGTTCATGGGACAACCCTCGTGCAAATGTTTATCGTCGTGATAACGATATTCCTTATTCATGGGGTACTGCTGTTAATGTTATGCCTATGGTATTCGGTAACCTTAACAACGAATCAGGTACAGGTGTTGCATTCACTCGTGACCCTGCTACAGGTGAAAACAAGTTGATGGGTGAATTCCTTATCAACGCACAGGGCGAAGATGTTGTTGCCGGTGTTCGTACCCCAATGCCAATCGCTCAGATGGAAAAAGAATTCCCTGAAGCATACGCTGAATTCATCAAGGTTTGTGAAACTCTTGAAAATCACTACCACGATATGCAGGATATGGAATTCACAGTTGAAAACAGAAAGCTCTATATGCTTCAGTGCCGTAACGGTAAGAGAACTGCTCAGGCTGCTCTTAAAATCGCTTGCGACCTCGTAGACGAAGGTCATAAGACTGAAGCTGAAGCTGTTGCTATGATCGACCCTCGTAACCTTGATACTCTTCTCCACCCTCAGTTTGACGCTGCTGCTCTCAAGGCTGCAACACCAATCGGCAAGGGCCTCGGCGCATCTCCTGGTGCTGCTTGCGGTAAGGTTGTATTCACTGCTGACGATGCAGTTGAATGGAACGAAAAGGGCGAAAAGGTTGTTCTCGTTCGTCTTGAAACTTCACCTGAAGATATTACAGGTATGAAAGCTTCTCAGGGTATCCTCACTGTTCGTGGCGGTATGACATCTCACGCAGCCGTTGTTGCTCGTGGTATGGGTACTTGCTGTGTATCAGGTTGCGGCGATATCAACATGGACGAAGAAAACAAGAAGTTTACTCTTGATGGTAAGGAATACCATGAAGGTGACTATATTTCAATCGACGGTTCAACAGGTAACATCTACGACGGTATCATCCCTACTAAGGACGCTACTATCGCAGGTGAGTTCGGCAGAATTATGGGCTGGGCTGACAAGTTCAGAAAGCTCAAGGTTCGTACAAACGCTGATACTCCTGCTGACGCTAAGAAGGCTCGTGAACTCGGTGCCGAAGGTATCGGTCTTTGCCGTACAGAGCATATGTTCTTTGAAGAAGACAGAATTGCTGCTTTCAGAGAAATGATTTGCTCAGACACTGTTGAAGAAAGAGAAGCTGCTCTTGAAAAGATTCTCCCTTATCAGCAGGGTGACTTTGAGAAGCTTTACGAAGCTCTTGAAGGTTGTCCGGTAACTATCCGTTTCCTTGACCCACCTCTCCACGAATTCGTTCCAACTGAAGAAGAAGACATTAAGAAGCTTGCTGATGCTCAGGGCAAGAGCGTTGAAGACATCAAGGCTATCATTGCTTCACTTCACGAGTTCAACCCAATGATGGGTCACCGTGGTCTTCGTCTTGCAGTTACATATCCTGAAATTGCTAAGATGCAGACAAGAGCTGTTATCCGTGCAGCTATCAATGTTCAGAAGGCTCATCCTGATTGGAATGTTGCTCCTGAAATTATGATTCCTCTTGCTTGTGACACTAAGGAACTCAAGTATGTTAAGGATATCGTTGTTGCAACTGCTGATGCTGAAATCGCAGCTGCAGGCGTTGAAATGAAGTACGAAGTTGGTACTATGATTGAAATCCCTCGTGCTGCTCTTACAGCAGGCGACATTGCTAAGGAAGCTGAATTCTTCTGCTTCGGTACTAACGACCTTACTCAGATGACTTACGGCTTCAGCCGTGATGACGCAGGTAAGTTCCTCAACGCTTACTATGACGCTAAGATTTTTGAAAGCGACCCATTCGCTAAGCTCGACCAGACAGGTGTTGGTCAGCTTATGGAAATGGCTGTTAAGAATGGTAAGGCTACCCGTCCATCACTTCACTGCGGTATCTGCGGTGAACACGGTGGTGACCCATCTTCAGTAGAATTCTGCCACAAGATTGGTCTTGACTATGTATCTTGCTCACCATTCAGAGTTCCTATCGCAAGACTTGCTGCTGCTCAGGCTGCAATCGCTGAAATGGACTGATAAAATTATATAGCTTTATATAATTCACGCAGGGGCACTGAAAAGTGTCCCTGTTTTTTTATAAATTTATTTTTAGATAAAAAAGGCTTTGACCATCGGTCAAAGCCTTTTTGTCTGATTTTTATTTAGTTTGCGAACTACCCTTTATCTTATTGCGTCTTTCATTGACTTAACATAATCAAAAACATACTTTGGTGCGGCTTTGCCGTGCTCTGACACAAGGTTAACTATTGCCGAACCGACGATTACACCGTCTGCAATACCGCTGTATTTCTTTGCCTGCTCCGGCGTGTTAATGCCAAAGCCGATAGCAACGGGAATATCTGTTACGCTCTTGATATGGCTCACGATTGCGCTCAAATCGGTTGTAATTTTGCTTCTCATACCGGTAACGCCCATTGACGAAACTGTGTAAATAAAGCCTTTTGCATCGCCTGCAATCATTTTGATTCTGTCCTCGCTTGTAGGGGCTACAAGAGAAATCACATCAATATCATACTTATCGGCAACGCTTTGAACTTCGTCCTTTTCTTCATACGGCAAATCGGGAACGATAACACCGCTGACGCCCGCATCTTTTGAATTTTGGAAAAATCTGTCATAGCCGTACTTAAAAAGTACATTAAGATATGTCATATAAACAAGCGGAATATCTACCCTTTTGCTGAGTTTTTTTGTAAGGTCAAACACTTTGTCGGTAGTAGTGCCGCTTGCAAGTGCTCTGAGGTCAGCCTCCTGAATAACCGGACCCTCGGCAATCGGGTCGGAGAAAGGAATACCAATCTCTATCAAATCGCAACCGCCTTTTGCCATAGCTGTCATAATTTCGAGCGAAGCGTCCAAATCAGGGTCGCCTGCTGTTACAAAGCCGATAAATGCCTTGCCGTTTTTAAATGCATTTGAAATATTACTCATGTAAATCAACTCCTCTGTATCTTGCTATTGCGGCAACATCCTTGTCGCCTCTGCCTGAAAGACAGCAAATAATAATATCGTCCTTGCTCATGGTAGGAGCAATTTTCATAAGATGGGCAACTGCGTGAGCTGATTCGATAGCACAAATAATGCCCTCTGTTTTTGCTATATATTCAAAAGCGTTTACTGCTTCATCATCTGTTACGGCAACATATTCGGCTCTGCCGATATCGTGAAGATATGCGTGCTCAGGACCTACACCCGGATAGTCAAGACCGGCACTGATTGAATAAACCGGAGCAATTTGACCGTATTCGTTTTGGCAAAAATATGACTTCATTCCGTGAAAAACGCCGAGAGAACCGGTTGAAATAGTGGCAGCCGTTTCACCTGTGTGAATACCTCTGCCTGCTGCTTCGCAACCGATAAGCCTGACATCCTTATCGTTAATAAAGTTATAAAACATACCCATTGCGTTTGAGCCTCCGCCAACGCAAGCCATAACTGCGGTCGGAAGTTTACCCTCTTTTTCAAGTATCTGCTCTCTTGCTTCTTTAGAAATTACCGATTGAAAATCACGAACAATCATAGGGAAAGGATGCGGACCCATAACCGAACCGAGAACATAAAGAGTATCGTCAACTCTGCTTACCCATTCACGCATAGCTTCGTTAACTGCGTCTTTTAGCGTCATTGTGCCTGTTGTGACTGGGTGAACCTTTGCGCCCAAAAGTTCCATTCTGTAAACATTGAGTGCCTGACGAATTGTGTCTTCTTTGCCCATAAAGATTTCACACTCTAAACCCATAAGAGCTGCCGCAGTTGCGGTTGCAACACCGTGCTGACCTGCACCCGTTTCGGCAATGACTCTTGTTTTGCCCATCTTTTTGGCTAAAAGGCACTGACCGAGCACATTGTTGATTTTGTGAGCGCCGGTATGGTTTAAATCTTCTCTTTTAAGATAGATTTTTGCGCCGCCCAAATCTTTTGTCATATTTTCCGCATAATAAAGAAGTGACGGTCTGTTGGCATATTCCCTAAAAAGTGTATCGAGTTCACTTACAAATTCAGGGTCGTTTTTGTAATGCTCATAAGCTTCTTCAAGATTGATAATTTCGTTCATCAAGGTTTCAGGAATGTACTGACCACCGTGAATACCATAGCGTCCTTTACTCATTTTTCATAATCTCCATAATTTCTTTAATTTTGTTATAATCTTTAACACCGTTTGTTTCAACTGCCGACGACAAATCAATGCAGTATGGCTTTACTGTGACAATCGCACGGCTGATATTATTTTTATTTATTCCGCCCGCTAAAAAGAAGGGTTTATCGGTTTTTGGAATATTTGACCAATCAAATTCTTTGCCTGTACCCGTTCCCGAATCGAAAAGAAAATAATCGGTATCATATTCATTCACTTTGTCAAAAGTTTTCGGTGAAAAATACTTAATTACGGGTGCGTTAACGCTTTCACAAAAATTCGGCGTTTCGTCACCGTGAAGCTGAACTGTGTCTATTATACCGTTTTTTAGAAAATAATCAATATTTTCCAAACTGTCATTAACAAACACGCCGACTGCATTAATGTCTTTTGACAAAAGTGACTTCAGCATTTTTGCCGTTTCTCTGTCTATGCTTCGCTTAAAACCGGGTGAAAGAATGAAGCCGATATAATCGGGTTTAAACTCGTTTACATATTCAATATCTTCCGCCCTTTTAAGCCCGCAAATTTTAATTTTCGCCATAAAGCAGTTCCTCAAGCTTTTTCTTTTTATCATTACTTCTCATAAAGCTTTCACCGATAAGCACGGCGTTTGTTTTGTTGTTTAGCAAAACTTCAATATCCTTGTGGCTGTTTATTCCGCTTTCGGAAACAAAAACAACATCGCTCGGAATCATTTTGCGATACCTTGTTGAGTTGTTGACATCAACGCTGAAATCTTTAAGGTTTCGATTATTAACACCGATTATCCTTGCACCTGCTTTGAGCGCCGAATTAACCTCATCCTCGTTATGCGCCTCCACCAAAGCGGAAATGCCGAGAGTGTCGCAAATTGAAATATATTCCTTAATCGTATCGGTATCAAGAAGTGCGCAAATAAGAAGCACAGCCTTTGCACCGAGCGTTTTTGCTTCATAAATTTGATAAGAATTAACCGTAAAATCTTTGCGAAGAACGGGAATTGAAACAGCGCTTGCTATTTCTTTTAAATATTCGTCTGAGCCCATAAACCACTTTGGTTCGGTAAGGCAACTTATACAGCTTGCGCCCGCCGTTTCGTATTCCTTCGCAATTTGAAGATAAGGAAACTCTTTTGCAATTATTCCCTTTGACGGAGAAGCTTTTTTTACTTCGCAAATAAACGAAAGTGTATCACCTTTCAGTGCCTTTTCAAATTCAAAATCACCCTTTTGCATTGAAAGCGCCTGCGCCTTAACTTCTTCAAACGGTTTGTTTTTTATTATTTCAATATATCTTTGCCTCGTGTTTTCGGCAATCGTGTCAAGTATATTCGCCATTATTCGTTAGTTACCCTTACAAAGCCTTCAAGAATTTTGTACGCTTCGCCCGAAGCAATAATGTTTTGAGCCTTTTTAACTGCGTCTTTAAAAGTAATACCAAGCTCTCCTGCATAAATGGCTGCGCCTGCGTTAAGCGCAACGGCTGTGTTCTGAGCCGCAGTTCCCTTGCCCTGCAAAACAGCGGTTGTGATTTTTGCATTTTCTTCGGGTGTTCCGCCGATAAGGTCATCCTTGCTTACTCTTTCAAAGCCGAAATCTTCAGGCTTGATTGTGTAGTAAGTGATGTTTTCACCTCTTACCTCTGCGACCTTGGTTTCGCTCGAAGCACTGATTTCATCAAGGCAATCTGTACCGTAAACCACCATAGCGTCGGTAACACCGAGTTTGACAAGCGCTTTTGCGATTTTTTCAACATATTCCTCGCTGAACACACCGAGCACCATTCTGTCCGCTTTGCCCGGGTTCGTGAGAGGTCCTAAAATATTAAACACTGTGCGAATACCAATCTGCTTTCTTACCGGACCCACAAAACGCATTGCGCTGTGATACTTTTGAGCAAAGAGGAATGCAATATTATTTTCATCAAGTGACTTTTTCATAACTTCTGGCTCGCAGTCGATTTTAACACCGAGTGCTTCAAGGCAGTCTGCCGTTCCGCATTTTGACGACGCCGCACGGTTGCCGTGTTTAACGATAGTTACGCCTGCTGCAGCCGCAACAAAAGCCGAAGTGGTTGAAATGTTGAACGAATTTGATTTGTCACCGCCCGTACCTACAATGTCAAGTGCATGACCGCCGATATTAAATTCAAGTGCCTTTGAACGCATACCGGTTGCCGCACCTGCAATTTCTTCTTCTGTTTCGCCCTTCATTGCAAGCGCCGTAAGAAATGAAGATATAACCGCTTCGCTTACTTCACCGCTCATAATTTCATCAATGGCCTGCTTTGCTTCGTCAAATGTAAGGTTCTGCTTTGCCGATACCTTAGAAAGTAAATCTTTAATCATTATGTTATACCTCCAAAAAATTTCTTAAAATATTGATACCCTGCGGTGTCATAATAGATTCGGGATGAAACTGAACGCCGAACACATTATAATTCTTATGTTCAACCGCCATTATTTCACCGTCGTCTGTTTTTGCCGTAACTTTTAACGAATCGGGCATCGTATTTTCTGTTGCCGCCAAGGAATGATACCTTGCAACATCAATCTCTTTGCCGAGATTTTTAAAAAGCTTTGAGTTTTCGTCAATTTCGCACTTACTTTGTTTGCCGTGCATAAGCTCTTTTGCATAGCCGACCGTTGCGCCGTAAGCTTCGCATATTGCTTGATGGCCAAGACAAACACCGAGTATTTTCATTTTGTTTCCAAGCTTTTTTACAACTTCAACGCAAACGCCTGCGTTTTCCGGTCTGCCCGGACCGGGTGAAAGAATAATGTGACTTGGGTTAAGCTTTTCGATTTCTTCAACCGTCATTTCGTCGTTTCTTATCACCTTAATATCATCATTAAGCGTGCCCACAAGCTGATAAAGGTTGTATGAAAAACTGTCATAATTATCTATCAGTAAAATCATTATTTTTCCTCCCCGCTTTGCTTGAGTGCCGTTACTACCGCTTTGGCTTTGTTTATACATTCTCTGTGTTCCTTAGCCGGTACACTGTCGGCAACTATTCCTGCACCCGAGCGAACATAAACTTTGCCCTTCTTTTTATACGCAAGCCTTATTGCAATGCAGGTGTCAAGGTTGCCTGTCAAATCGATATAACCGACTGCGCCGCCGTAAATGCCACGCTTGTTATTTTCAAGTTCGTTGATAATTTGCATCGCCCTGATTTTCGGCGCACCTGAAAGAGTACCTGCAGGGAGAACGGCATCTACTGCGTCAAGCGCTGTTTTATCTGATCTAATCTCACCCGTTACGGTTGAACCGATATGCATTACATGGCTAAACTTTAAAATTTGATGATATTTGTCTACCTTAACCGTACCGAATTTGCTTATCTTACCCAAATCGTTTCGACCGAGGTCAACAAGCATATTATGCTCTGCAAGTTCCTTTGGGTCTTCAAGAAGCCCTGCTTCAAGTTCATCATCTTCTTGCGCATTTTTGCCTCTCGATCTTGTGCCCGCAAGTGGATATGTACTGAGTTTGCCGTTATCAAGTTTTACAAGTGTTTCGGGAGAAGCTCCTGCCATTTCAATATCGTTTGAAGAAAAGTAGAACATATAAGGCGACGGGTTGAGATTTCTTAAAATCTCGTATGTTTTGAGAAGTGAGCCGTCCATTTCAGCTTCAAGCCTGTTTGAAAGAACCACCTGAAAAATGTCGCCCTCTCTTATATAAGTTTTAGCCTTTTCAACCATTGAAGCGTACTGCTCGCCGTCAAAAAGAGGCTTGAACTCGCTTTTAAGTTTCGGCTTTTGAACCTTAGCTTGCTCGCCGTTTTGAACAATATTTTTCATTATCTCAATTTCTTTAACGGCAATATTATAGTTAGTTTCAAGGTCAACTGTTTGAACATTTACGATAAGAATTATTTTATTTTCACGATTATCAAAAGCAATTACTTTGTCAAAAAGCATAAGGTCAACATCTTTAAAATCGCCGTCATCGTGAGCGTCAAGTTTAAGGCTCGGTTCACTGTATTTAACATAATCGTAACCGAAGTAGCCTACAAGTCCGCCGGTAAAGGTCGGAAGGGTGTCAATCTTAGGCGCTTTGTGCTCGTCAAGAATTTTCTTTATATATTTTCTCGGGTCATCGTGATATTTTTTTACGCCGAAAGAATCAATAACCGTTACATCATAATTTGTACAGCTAACCTCTGCTTTTGGGTCGTAGCCTAAAAATGTGTATCTGCCGGTGTTGTTTGCATCGTCGGCAGATTCAAGCATATAGCAATGTGAACTTACTTTTTTAAGCTTTTTGAGAACTTCAACAGTTGTTACTTCACATTCGATTTCGCAACTGAGCGGCACTGTTTTGTACTCTTGGTACTTTTCTTTAATTTCATCAATACTCGGTGTGATTTTCATTTTGTTACCTCTTGTCTTTCTTCTTGCAAAAGGGCAAATAAAAAAGCCCTCGGCAATACTTTCGTATTACCAAGGGCGAAAATTACTTTCCGTGGTGCCACCTTGATTTATGGTTAACCATACACTTTGCAAGATACTATCATATCTCCGACCACTAACGCAGGTCACCTCGTTACGGGATAATCAGCCAAAGCCTTTCACCGTACCCTCAACGGTCCATTTAACAAGCCGTTTACTGCCTCCATCCCAGCACCGGAAGCTCTCTGTGAGTTCGTATCTCGTTTTTATCTCCGTTTCAACGGTTTACATTTTAAATTGTAAATACAGTTTATCACTTTAAAGTAATGTTGTCAAGAACTTTTTATTATTTGCACTTAACGCTCTTAACACTTGACCACTTGCCGTAAATTTTTACACCGTCAACATACTTAAAAGCACGAACTTTAAAGTAATACTTCTTACCTTTTTTGCAATTTTTAATTGTAACAGCTGATGATGTGCTCTTTTTTGTTGTATACTTTTTGTTGTTTTTAAATTTCTTGTTTTTTGCCCAACAAACCTGATAACCGTCTGCGCCTTTTTTCTTTACATAAGTTATTTTTATTTTATGCTTTTTTAAAGCTTTCAAAGATTTAATCTTAACCTTGCCGTATTTAAGGGCAGGGGTATAATTTGTTTTGTATGAATCGCCGCAAGAACAAGTATATACATCATAACCCTTTCTGCTTGTTGTTGCAGAAACCTTTTCGGTGAGGTTATAAGAATGATTATGAATTTGACCTACATTAGGGTTAGTAATGCCGCCTGTACTTGGTTCGGTAGTCGGTGCTGCCGGCTGAGTAGGAGCAGGTGTAGGGTCAGGGGTCGGAGCCGGAGTCGGTGCAGGTGCAGGTACACTCGGCATAGTAGGAAGCTGAATTTGACTTGTATCCGGGTTGGTGATACCGCCGTCAGGAAGATCATCAGGGTCTTCTTCGGAAGGTGTATAACTAGGAACTTCAGGAACAAACTTGCTTACGCTAAATGAATAAGCTCCGCCATATACTGTTGTAAACACTTTTAAATAGTAAGTTCCTGCGTCAAGGTTAACATGTTCATCAGACGCACTATCGGTAGAGTAAACGCCTTTATTTGAATCGTAAGAATCATAAATAGAATAACGAATTGTATCTGCTGTTTTTGCTTCAACATAGAATTCGTATGTGCCGCTTTCGGTTACGGTAACTTTGTACCAGTCTGTATAATCGTTAATTGCAAGAGTACTGTCATATCTTGTGCCCAAATCAATGTTGTTTGCAGTTTCTTTTGTATTGTTTTGATTTGAATCGGTTGTTTCCTGGAAAGAATCTGCCAACTGTGTTGCCGTTAATTCAAAATCTAATGATTCACTGCATTTTGAAACATCTTCAAAAACGATATAATAATCGCCCGGAAGGAAGTAGAATGTTTTGCTCGATTGGTCGCCGATTTTTTCAGCAACTAAGCAATGCGTTGTATCATTCATATCATAAATATAAACTTTTGTATCGCCTTCATATGCATAACTCTCATCTAAATAACAGCTATCGTCAATATGAATACTGTAAACGCCATAATAGCTTGAATCAAAATAACAAGTTTCCTGTGTGCCGATTTCATATTCTTCTGCACTGTCAAAATCAATTCCGTAAGCAGAAGCCGTGATGTTAAATCCTAACACCGCTGTGAGCATAATTGCCGTTGAAAGCAATAAACTTAAAACTTTTTTCATTTTTATTATCTCCTTTAAAATTATTTACACTTAATTGTTTTGGCACTTGACCATTTGCCGTAAACTTTATAGCCGTAAGTGCTGCTGTATTTGTAAGCACGAACTCTTACATAATACTTTTTGCCTTTTTTAAATTTTTTAGCTGTTAAAGAAGTTTTGCTTTGACCTTTAACAGTTTTCTTTGTTGCATTTTTAAAGCTTTTGTTTGTTGAAAACTGAACCTGATAACCGCTTGCGGCTTTAACCTTTTTCCAAGTAGCTTTGATTGAATGATTCTTTTTTGTTGAGCTTACCGATTTAAGACTTCCTTTTGAAAGCTTTTTAACTTCGGTATATTCATCTTCCAATATATCTCCGCAAGCACACTGATATACGCTGTAACCCTCTTCAAAATAAGTCGGGTCTACTGTGTATAAATAAGTATCATACTCGTGCTGGTGAGGCATATTTACAGAAAACGAATAGAAACATACACCGTTGCTTCTGACTTTCAAATAGTAAGTACCCGGCTCAAGTGTTACTTTTTTACTGCTTGAACCTGTACCAACATTGTCATCAACTTCTGCATAAAACTCGCCTGCGACCTCTTTACCCTCGCCGGTATAGATTGAATAGAAAAGACTTGTTTTATCGATAGTCATATTGAATGTGTATTCATCATAGATATCAACTTTAAATTTGTAAAAATCGACACCGTCATTAGCACCCATCATACCGTTATATGTTGTGTTGAAATTTAATGAAGCATTGGCAGTAGAAATTGTGTTGTCGTTATTAGTTGTGCTTTGTGGGAACGACTCGTTAGCGCTGACAAATGACGAAGTGATTTTGTAATTTGAACTATCATAATATGATTTATAAACCTTAAAATAATATGTACCTGCTGTAAGATAAAAATCAGCATTATCATATGCTTTGCCGAGGTTTTCATCAAACCCTACATATGCATAATCAACATCGACTTCAAAGTTATCCGGAGTATAAATATAAACATAATAACTGCCGCTGCCCTCGCAAACAAGGTTAACCTTGCCTGAATTTGCAAGTTCCACTTTGAGCATATCAACATTATCCGCATCGTCGCCATCGCAGTCAAAATATCCGCTTATTGTGTCGCCGATATTATAATTTCTTGCAGTTTGAACAGTCATATACTGTCCCGCAAGGGCTGTGTAATCGAACCCGATTACCGCTGTAAGCATAATTACTGCCGACAGCAAAATACTTGTTACTTTTTTCATCAGAGTTTCTCCTTTGATATATTTTTTATTTATATTAATGCAAAAGCAAAAAATATACAATAGCATCAGGGTGAAAGGCATTATTTGCAGGGTAAAAAACAATTCGTATGCTTTTCACATTAATATTATATGGGTATCACCCATATTTGTCAACATAAAACAAATAAAAAAACGGACGGAAAATCTCCGCCCGTTCAGTCGCAATTTAAAATCGCATATGCATTTTCAGTTGTTGAATTATAAATAATCATATCTTTAATATCTTTTGCGCTTTCATAATCGGCAGAAGATTTCGGCGTAACAAAATAAAACGGTATACCCATATCCCTGCACTTTTTTGCAAAAGTTTTTGAAGCGTCGGGAACGGTTGCGCTGTGGTACATTTCGTGCAAAACTGCGTCAACGCCATTCAGGTTATAATTATCATAATTGATATTTACATACGGCTTTATAATCAAAATATTTTTAGGTTTAAATTCAGATTTTGATTTTCCGTCATATTTGCCTACCGCTCTGAAAATATCAAAACCGTCGGCGCTTGCTATAGTTTCGGCAGGGTAAACACCATCGTAGCTTACAAAAACTCCTTTTTGACCTTTTTTCACTTGCCTTAATGCATTAAGAAAATTAGGCACTGCGTTTGAATCTTCATCCTCGCACGGCTTGTTTGAAGCTGTGACGACAATATTTTTATAGCTAAAAAGTTTGCCAAGCAAACTCGAAGTAAACGCAAGCGTGTCCGAACCGTGCAGTATTATTATATTATCTATATTATTTTCATTAATAGTAGCACAAAGTTTTTGCCAAAGTTCAAAATTCATATTTTCGCTCAAAACGGTAAACGGCGATGCGTATTCAAATTCTATGCCGTACGTTTCATCTTTTAAAATATAGTCAAGAATTTTGAACGGTGCGTCAAGGTGGATGTTTTCCTCTTTAACGCTTGCAATAGTTCCGCCTGTTGAGATTAATAATATTTTCATTTAATCACCGAGTTAAGGCTTCCCCTTGAGGGGAAGCTGTCAGTTTACTGACTGATGAGGTGGAATAGTACACGAATATGAATATTCTACACCTCATCCGTCAACTTCGTTGCCACCTTTCCCTCAAGGGGAAGGCAATAAGCAAGCTATTATTTTGTAAAGAACACCTTAAATGCCTTATACGCCATATAGGTGTCAATCTTGCTTACGATTTCGTATGGTGAATGCATTGAAAGAACAGGCACACCGACATCGATAACATCAACATCAAGATTGGCGATATACATTGCAACTGTTCCGCCGCCGCCTGCATCAACCTTGCCAAGCTCACCGCTTTGCCACAAAACACCGTTTGATTCAAGAAGATTTTTAACAAAGCTTACATATTCTGCCGAAGCATCACTTGTGCCTCCCTTACCTCTTGCACCGGTAAACTTAGTTACGCAAACGCCCTCATTGATGAATGAAGCGTTATTCTTTTCAAACTGAGATGACCAGGTCGGATCAAATGCGGCATTTACATCGGCTGAAAGGCACTTAGAATTAGAAAGCACATCTCTGCCTTCGTAACCCTCAAGCCTTGCAAGGTCCTCAATGAAATATTTAAGGTAGCTTGAATTTAGACCTGTGTTGCCGTCCGAGCCTGTTTCCTCTTTATCTGTAAGAACCGTTACTGCGGTGTACTCCGGTGCTTCGTCAATATCAAGAATTGCCTGAAGCGCAGGATAAGAACAAACACGGTCGTCGTGGCCGTAGCCGCCGATTAAACTTCTGTCAAAACCGATATCGTCAACGCTGAAAGCAGGAACGAGTTCAAGTTCGGCAGAAAGAAAATCTCTTTCAACAATGCCGTACTTTTCAAAAAGGATATTCAAAAGATTAAGTTTTATTTTTTCGCTTACTTCATCATCTTTAAACGGACGAGAACCGATAACTACATTGAGTTCTTCACCCTTAACGATTTCGTTTGCTTTTCTTGCCATTTGCTCAGCACCGAGGTGAGGAAGAATATCGGTAATGCAGAACTTAGGGTCAGCAGGGTCTTCACCCACTTTAACATCAATATATGTGCCGTCATTTTTGCAAATTCTGCCATGGAGTGAAAGCGGAATGGCTGTCCACTGATACTTTTTGATACCGCCATAGTAGTGGGTTTTGAAGAAGCCGAGGCTTCCGTCCTCATAAACAGGGCACTGTTTTAAATCAAGACGAGGAGAATCGATATGCGCTGCACTGATTCTTACACCGTCACAAACAGGTCTTTTACCCTTGACCGCAAGAATAATTGCCTTTTCACGGTTAAAATAGTAAACCTTGTCGCCCGCTTCAAGAACCTTGCCGAACTTATCAAACTGAACAAAGCCGTGTTCCTTTGCAAGTTTAAGCGCAGACGCAGCAAATTCCCTTTCGGTCTTGTTTTCAAAAAGGAATTTTTTGTATCCCTCGCAAAATTCGTCGCAAACTTTGAGTTCTTCTTCACTCATAAAATCTACGCCGTTTTCTTTTTTGTTAAAAAGCTTTTTTTGAAGCTCTTTTGCTTTTTCGCTCATTTTAGTCACCTTTCTTTTTAATTAAAAACCGAGAGAATGAAGCATATCTTCAATTTCCCGTTCAATATTGTCGCCGTCATTATTATAAATCACAAAATCGCAATGTGACTTAAAATAATCTTCGCTAAACTGAGAAGCAAGCCTTTTTTCGGCTTCTTCCTCGCTTATGCCGTCACGCTTAACAATTCGTTTTATTCTTTCGCCCTTGCTTGCAACAATGCCGACTGTTTTAAAACATTTATCTTGCGCTTTTGCTTCAAAAAGCTGCGGAGCGTCAAGCACGCACGGAACTTTTGCAAGCCTTTCGCACTGAGAAATCACCGCCGGATGAACAAGCGAATTCAGCTTTTCAAGTTTTGCTTTATCGCTGAAAACTACCGAGCCGAGCTTTTTCCTGTCAACCTTGCCGTCGGTTATTATATCGCCGAATTCTTCAACTAATTTGGCTACCAAATCGCTGTCGTTTTCATAAATATTTTGAACCTCTTTGTCGCAGTCAACTATATTAAAACCGTAATCTTCAAGCTTCTTGCAAATGTAGCTTTTGCCCGAACCCGACTGACCCGTCAAGCCGAGAGCAAACGGCTTTTTTAAATCAATAACCGTAAATGCGGCAGCACGGATAAGGCGGTTATATACAGCCATACCCACACCCGTTGTGTGAGGAATACGGGCGTAAACGGTTTTTGCATTCATCTCGTCAAGCTTGCGCAGAGCGTCAAAAAGTTCCCTCGCCTGCGACAAATCGTCGTTCTCTCTGCCGTAGTTAACCCTCGGCACTGTCACTTCGTCATCATCAAAGCAAAGCGCAAATGCACCCTTTTTGCTGTTGACAAAATCTTCATATGTCTTTTTGTCTGCATCAACAATAATAACCCTTGCTTTTGGCGCATAGTGCTTATATTTCATACCCGGCGAAGCCGCAGTTTCATTTTCTTTCATACCGTGAAGCACGGCTGAGGCAACCGAAACCTCGCCTATAACACCCTCAAGCATTTCTTTTGTAACCGCACCCGGTCTGAGGATAGTGGGCATATCGGTTGCAAGAGTGATAACGGTTGATTCAACACCGTATTCGCAGTCGCCGCCGTCAATAATAGCTTCAATCTTGCCGGTCATATCGTCAATAACATATTTTGCCCTTGTAGGTGACGGCAAGCCGGAAGTGTTGGCACTCGGAGCCGCAATAGGGCAACCTGCTGCCTCAATCACCTTGTGTGCAACCTCATTTATCGGCATACGAATTGCAACGGTATCAAGCCCGCCGCTTACAACCTTGCCTATTTTGTCGCTTTTTGGCAAAATAATCGTCAAAGGCCCCGGGAAGAACGCATCCATAAGCTTCTTTGCATTTGGCGTAACTTCCTTAACCAAAGGAACAATATCTTCCTTTTTTGCGATATGAACGATAAGTGGGTTGTCACTCGGTCTGCCCTTAGCTTTGTAGATATTTTTTACCGCTTCTTCATCAAGTGCATTTGCACCCAAGCCGTAAACCGTTTCTGTAGGAAACGCAACAAGCCCGCCGTTTGAAAGTATTTCGCCCGCTGTTTTAATATCTTCGTTTGAAGTTGTTAAAATTTTTGTTTCCATTATTTATTATGTTTACCTGCCTTTGCAGTAATTATGTAAAAAATAGGAATTGTCAGGAAAATTATCCAAGCCGGATGCCACAAACTTGCGCCGAAACCTAAAAGTAAAAAGATAATAAGCACAAGCACGGGATAACAGAAAATAATCGGCTTTTTCTTTTCAATCGCAATAACACCCGTGTAAAAAAGAGGAATTGTTAAAAGAGTTATCCAACCGATTTTCCAACCGTTTGCACCGAAAACAGCGCCAAAAACGCAATAAACAATAACTGCAATAACGGGATAAGACGGGAAAAGCCAGCTTCTTCTTTTCTTCTCTTTTTTCATTTCTTCACGCTGATATTCTCTTTTATTTTTGTAAGCCTCATCATTTTGCTTTTCGATAAGCTCTTTTTCCCTGAGCGACGGTTCAGGAGCGCTGATATTTAACGGTTCAACCTTGCTTTCAATCTTTTCGTCTTTAACATCAACTTTACCCTCAAACTCGTCAATAAGTTCAAGCACCTTTTCTTTTTCTTCGTCGTCGTTATTTTCCGAAACTTTTACTTCTTCGTCAGGCTCACCTTTAACGAGCGAATCTATCGACACGCCGTAAAACTCGGCAAGCTTGCCTATATTATCAATATCCGGAGTCGAGTTGCCCTGCTCCCATTTTGACACCGACTGACGGGAAATGCCGAGCACTTCGCCGAGTGCATCCTGGCTCAAACCCTTTTCAGTCCTTAATTTTTTTAAATATTCACCTTGTTTAATCGACATATAATTTAACCTTGATTTTCATTTAAAATTTATTCTTCACCCTGAGCTTTAAGCTTTTCGGCAGTATCGGCAGTGATAAGAGCATCAATCATTTCGTCCATATCGCCGTTCAAAAACTGCTCAAGCTTATAAAGGGTAAGACCTATTCTGTGGTCGGAAACTCTGCCCTGCGGATAGTTATAAGTTCTGATTCGCTCGCTTCGGTCACCCGTGCCGACCTGAGCTTTTCTTTCGCCTGCAATCTCGGCGTCGTGCTTTGCCTTTTCAGCGTCATAAAGTCGGGAACGAAGCACCTTGAGCGCCTTTTCCTTATTTTTATGCTGGCTTCTTTCATCCTGACATTCAACCACCGTGCCTGTCGGAATATGGGTAATACGAATTGCCGACGAAGTTTTGTTAATATGCTGACCGCCTGCGCCCGACGAACGGAAAGTATCAATCTGCAAGTCTTTCGGGTTTATTTCAAAGTCAACATCTTCAGCCTCAGGCAAAACGGCAACCGTAGTTGTCGAAGTGTGAATTCTGCCCTGACTTTCGGTTTCCGGCACACGCTGAACACGGTGAACACCGCTTTCAAACTTAAATCTTGAATAAGCGCCGTCGCCCTCAACCGAAAAGCTGATTTCCTTATATCCGCCAAGACCTGTTTCGTTTGCGTTGAGAATTTCCGTCTTAAAGCCTTTTGATTCGGCATACATTGAATACATACGGAAAAGAACGCCTGCAAAAAGTGCACTTTCCTCGCCGCCTGCACCGCCACGAATTTCAATAATAACATTCTTATCATCGTTAGGG